>Ga0315339_1003469_pt1 | contig 11054 bp, 13 predicted proteins | sample ASW17metaG_FD_204514 | JGI IMG/M metagenome (GOLD analysis project Ga0315339, IMG submission 204514) | Ammonia-oxidizing marine archaeal communities from Pacific Ocean, United States - ASW #17 | ecosystem: Environmental > Aquatic > Marine > Oceanic | place: USA: California | collected 2016-12-05
GGTCGATGAACCTCCTATAGATAATCCAATTTTGGAAGGAAACTGGTGGGACCTTAATAAGCCAAATCAATTGCAAATCTCTTTAGACGCAAAAGTTGGGAAAGATTTTGGAATAAAGCTAGGGGATATCTTCACTCTTAATATTTATGGAAGAGAAATCGAAGGCACAATTGTTAACTTTAGAGATGTAGAATATCGAGACCTTAGTATTAATTTTGCTATGCTATTTAACCCTCAATTTGCAAAAAACATACCTCATGAATATCTGGCAACTGCAAAATTTAAAGATCCTAAACAATTTAATGAGGTAAAGATGCTAGAAGTACTGCCTAGTCTTTCTATGATTAAAATTGCTGACTACTTAACCAAAGTCACCGATATATTAAATAAAATATTTATTGCTGTTATTCTTATCTCAGCCATTACTATTATTATTGGTCTTATCGTAATCTCTAGCGCCATTATGGTTCAAGGGAAAGTGAAAGAGTTCCAGAATTTAGTCTTTAAAATTTTAGGGTTTTCTAAAAGAGAGGTCGTGATGTCTTCTATTATTGAGTTTATAATTATCTTTTCATCAGTGATATTAATTGCTGTTTTCTTTGCTACGGTTGGATCTAAGTTTGTCATTCAAACTATTTTTAATTTAGTTTGGTTATTTGATTTGAAAGTGTTGTTTTATCTTGGGGGCTCTATTGGGTTGGTTACCTTAATTCTTATTATGCTAACCAATTTAAAATATTTAAACCCTAAGGTTTATCCTCTGATTAGAAATCAATAAATTTTTTTTTACTTAGTGGATGAAGTTCCTTTTTTATCCAAGGTCACTGTCTTGCCCATAATGACCACTAACTGGTCTGGATAAGCATACCCAGTTCCCTTATTGTGATCTATGATAGCTCCAATGCCACCTCCAAAAATAACATTGCCCCACATATCTCCGCCTGCTCTAGAAATTGCCTTCAACAATCCGCTTGAATGACCATCTTTTTTACATTCAACTGACAAATCTTTAGATGATCTTGAAATATTTACAAACTGTGGAGTTTTAGCTTCCCATGCTCCTTTATCATTCACCAATGTACACTTCGCTCCTTCTAAGGAGTTTCCCTTTATATCTTTGGCTGTAACTGATACAGGCTGAACACTTGATCCAGTTATGCTTGCGCAATTAGCAATAAATAAAAATAAAATAATTGTTGAAATTTTCTTCATAAAGTAATTATATTCTTTTCAATATACAACTTAAAATGATTAAATCCTAAGGATTTGTTCTCTAATTAAAAATCAACAGTTCAACTAAAAGTTGTTGAAACTTCAAGAAAAATTTAGATATAAATTAATTAATATGTCTGAATACGATGTAATAATTGTTGGAGCAGGTAATGCAGCACAGGCTGCCGCTTTGTCTGCAAAAGAAAGTGGTGCTAATAAAGTTGTAATTTTAGAAAAAGCACATGAAGAGATGAGAGGTGGAAACACTCATTGGTCTGGCGCAATTTTGAGAATTGCTTTTGATGATTCTAAAATGCTTAAACCTTTTTTACCTGGTGTGGAAAATAAGTTTCTAAATTTTTATGATGGAATTCAACCTTATACAAAAAAAAGATACAAAGAAGATTTGTTAAGAGTAACACAAGGAAGATCAGATCCGGAACTTGCAAATATATTAATAGAAAATTCTTATGATACAGTTAAGTGGGCTGTGGAAAAAGCCAAAATTGAATGTGAGCCAGCCTGCTCAGTTTGTGGCGTATTGGTTAATGGTCAATGGACTTTTCCTGGGGGGGTGGTCATACGAGCAAAGCATGAGGGTAAAGGCTTGTCAGCTTCGTGGTTTGAAGCAACTAAAAATGCTGGAATTGAAATAAGATATGGTTCTGGAGCCTTAGAATTATTACAAAACGACAAAGGGAAAGTAATTGGCGTTTTAACAAAAGAAAAAGATGGATTAAAAAAACTATTCGCGAAGGCAGTGGTGTTAGGCTGTGGTGGATTTGAAGCGAATTCACAAATGAGAGCTCAGTACTTAGGTGAACCTTGGGACCAAGCTAAAGTTAGAGGAACTTCATTTAATCAAGGAGATGGTTTAAGAATGGCCATGTCTATAGGGGCTATGCCTTGTGGTCAGTGGACTGGAAGACATTCAACACCAATTGATGCTGATTGGCCAGACTTTGCAGATCGTGAAAGGGGAGACCAGTCTAATAGATTATCCTATTCTTTTGGAATTATGATCAATAGAAAAGGGTTACGATTTGTAGATGAGGGAGAAGATACAAAACTTTATACGTATGCAAAGTTTGGAGCTGAAATATTAAAACAGCAAGGTGGCAAAGCATATCAAATTTTTGACCAGAAAACTGTTCTACACTTAGAACCAAGATACAAAACTGGAGAGCCTATTGTCGCTGACACGCTTGATGAGCTTGTTGAAAGAATGGATATCGATGACAAAGCACAAGCTCTCAAAACTATAAAAGAATATAACTCATGTGCACAATCTGCTAATAATTTTGACCCTACTTGCAAAGATGGCTTGTCGACTATTGATTTAAATTTACCAAAAAGTAACTGGGCAACAAAAATTGATGAGCCTCCTTATGAAGCCTACCCTACAACTGGCGGTATTACTTTTACTTTTGGAGGTTTAAAAATAAATTCTGATGCTCAAGTAATTGGGACGGATTGGAGACCTATTCCAGGATTGTTTACATGTGGTGAAATGGTGGGTGGGCTGTTTCATTACAACTATCCAGGAGGAGCTGGTTTAGTTTCTGGACAAGTTTTTGGAAGAATTGCAGGAAAAAGCGCTGCGAATGAAATATAATAAAAGTTATAAGAAAAAATTATTTAATTAATCTTTTTGTTCGATAGCTTCGGATTCGTATCTTTTGGAATTCTGAATATATCTTTGTGCATTCTCATGAATAGCTTCGATCTCTTCATCTGTTACTTCACGAATTACTTTTCCAGGAGAACCCATTACTAAAGATCGTTCAGGTATTTTTTTTCCTTCAGTAATTAAAGAGTTCGCACCAATGATAGAATTTTTACCAATATGAGCTCCATTTAAAATAGTAGCACCCATTCCAATTAAAGAATCATCTTTAATACTACATCCATGTAAAATGACAGAGTGGCCTACGGTAATTCTTTTACCGATTATTAATTTGCAATCTTTATCTGTATGTAAAATACTATTGTCTTGAATGTTAGTTCCTTCATCAATGGAAATCGTTTCAATATCTCCTCGCAATACTGCTCCGTACCAAATATTAACATCATTTTTTAAAACAACATCTCCAGTTACAATTGCTGTTGGGGCAATCCAAACCCTACCCTCTCTTTTAACCTTTGCGATTCCTAAGGAATAAATCATGGTTCATTCATAGCAAAGTTTGTAGTATTAAGTAAATAAAATGTTCTTAGTATTATGTCCTTAATCAAAACTCCTATTTGTAATTTTAACGAACCTATCAAAGATTTTTCTTTGTTATCTACAGAAGAAATCACAGTAAGCTTAAAGGATATTCAAGGTCTGGAAGGAACATTGATTATGTTTATTTGTAATCACTGTCCTTATGTCCAAGCAATCATGAAAGAAGCTGTAACCATTAGCAATACGATTAAAGGTCTTGGTATTCATACCGTTGCTATTATGCCAAATGATACTCAGTATGAATCTGCGGATAGCTTTGATAATATGAAATTGTTTTCTAAACAAAATCATTTTCCTTTTCCTTATCTGCTAGATGAAAATCAAGAAGTGGCAAAAAAATTTGGTGCAGTCTGTACCCCTGATTTTTTTGGCTATAATAACAAAGGGCAACTTCAATATCGAGGTAGAATAAGAAGACTCAATCATTTAACCCCTGTTATGGAAGGTGAAAGTGAATTATTGTCAGCAATGAAATTAATTGCCAGCAATGGACGAGGGCCTAAAAAGCAGTTTGCTAGTATGGGCTGTAGTATAAAATGGAAATAATATGTTTGTCATAACCACTAGAAGTTTTCCTCCAGAAGTCGGTGGAATGCAGACGTTACTAGGTGATCTAGCTCACAATCTTGCTAAGCATGGAGAGGTTCAGGTATTTGCTGACTCTACTGATGGAGATTCTGATTTTGATAATCAGCAAATCTATAGAATAGAACGTATTAAAGGTTTTAAATTTCTCCAAAAATATAGAAAAAAAAATCAAGTAGAAATATTCTGCAGTGAACAAAAAGATATACGAGCATTAATTGCAGACCACTGGAAAAGCATTGAAAAAGTATCTGAAAATCTATGTAAAAAAATACCCACCCTATGCTTAATTCACGGAAAAGATATCAACCAACCGCTACGAAGCTTACGCCATACAAGAATGCTTAATAGTTTAAAAAAAACAAAGTACATTATTGCCAATTCTCAATTCACAAAAAATCTTGCTATAGAAAAAGGAATTCCTTCTAATAAAATTAAAGTAATTAATCCTGGAATTACCGCTCCTCTAAAAACAGATTCAGATGCAAAAGCACAGGCCTTGGAATTGTTTGGCAACACGAGTCCTAAGTTGGTTAGCGTGACTAGACTGGAGCGAAGAAAAGGACTTCATTCAGTTATTTTATCTTTAAAGAATTTACAAGCGATCCATCCTAATTTTTTATACTTAATTGTAGGAGAGGGTGAGCAGGAGGAAGATCTGCGTTCTATTACTAGTCACATGGATTTAGAGACTAATGTAATTTTCTTAGGAGATGTAAGAACAGAATTGAAGAATGCTTTATTGGAAGCTGCGGATATATTTTTAATGCCCTCTATTGAAGATAAAGCTTCTGTAGAAGGATTTGGTATTTCTTTTTTAGAAGCTTCTTGCTTTAAAACTCCCAGTATAGGTGGGTTAGTTGGTGGGGCTGCTGATATTATTAAGAACAATCAAACAGGCTTACTTTGCGACGGAACAGATCATGATGCTATTTACAATTGCTTACAGAAAATGCTTAAAAACGATAATCATGTAGAAATGGGACATGCCGCAAAAGAATATTCCAAGGAATTTTACTGGAACAATCAAATTAAAAAATATTTACAATTAATCTAAACCTAAAGGAGACCCTATGACATTTTTAAAACAATATTTAAAATGGGTTAGTACCGCACTGGTATTAACAGGAATTTTACTCACAAATCTTAACATCTATCCTCTCAATATTTTTTTTCATGGGTTGGGGGTCGTAGGCTGGACTGTTTCTGGAATCTTAAACAAAGACAAAGCGATCATAACTAACTTCGGTTTGCAAATACCTCTTTTTTTATTGGGCTTTTACAAGTTAGCTTTTTAATAAAGGCTGCACACTATCCCATACGGATGAAGCAGTGAGGTCTTCTAGATTCTCTGACGTAATTGCTTTAAAATTTTTCGTTTCAATACTTACTTTTTGTGGAGACGTATGGACTCCAAATAAAACCACTCCTTTGCACCCTAGGTGAGCAGCCATATGAGCAGGTCCTGTGTCGTTAGCAATGACAACGTCAGCATGCTGAATAATACTTGCTAGTTGAGAAAAGTTAGTAGGACTATCTCCATCTAGCAATACAGTTGTACTCAACTCTTTGCATAATTCTATTTCTCCAGGACCGGGTGCTACTACCATATTTATATCTGGTCTTTTATTTTTTATAATCTGAATAAGCTCCTGGTAATGTGGCCATCTTTTATGAGGTAATTTAGAAGAAGAAAAAGGAGATAAAAATATATACGGTTTAGAAGGTAAGTTAGAAAAATTTTTATCTACTGCCCATGAAAAATCTGGTGTTAGAGTATGTTCTGTAGAAATCGAACTACGTTGCAACTGAACTTGAAACCGTTTCAATACTCCATCTTGATCAAATGCTTCTTTGGTCTCTCCTGGTTGTAAAATAGTATATGAGGAAGACCACTGTTTAACATTAAACAAATACTTTCGGTAAAATTCTGTACGTGAAGAATTTTGCAAATCAATCACTTGAGAAAATTGTTGTTTAACAATTTTAGACACAAGACCATACAGATAAAAAAAATTCCATCTAGCCTTCCTCTCATCTAGTAAGACATGGTCTACATAAGGACATTGTTCAAACAAAGATTGGTATGGTTTAGAGGTAAGAATAGAAATGGAACTAGTAGAAAAATGATTTCTAATATCTTTTAAAATACCTGAGATTTGAACTATATCTCCAAGAGATCCATGTTTGATGATTAAAATATTTGACATAAACTAGTAATAAAATAACTAATAAACTTATGAATACCACAAATAAAATACTTTCGGAAATTTCTGCAGGCGAATTAATGGACAAAATAACTATTTTAGAAATTAAAAAAATTAAGATTGTCGACCCTGAAAAGCAGGTTATTATTAATAAAGAATTAAATAGTTTGCATAGCACCTACAAAACCTCTCTAACGCCTAGTCCAGAATTACAAGAACAAATCACAAAGCTTAAAAATATTAATCTTAAACTATGGGATATTGAAGAAGGAAAAAGAGAATGTGAACGACAAAAAGATTTTGGTGATAAATTTATTCAATTGGCTAGAAGCGTTTATATTGAAAATGATAATCGAGCTAAGATCAAAGCAGAAATTAACCGCCTCACCAACTCTACTATTTCAGAAGTTAAAAGCTATAAAGCTTATTAATCTAAATTTAAACTTGGGATGCGTGCTCTTAGTTGTGTAGGAAGCTCACTATCAATTTCAGCTATTATAAAACCAGTCCCTGATTTTTTTTCTGCTAAAATAGCTCCATCTGGAGAAATAATAAGAGAATGTCCGTACGTTTGTCTTTGGTTTGGATGAGTTCCCACTTGTGCTGGAGCAAATACATAGGAAAAGTTTTCAATGGCTCTTGCTTTTAACAAGCTATGCCAATGCTTCTCTCCTGTCGTTTTGGTAAAGGCTGCTGGAACGCTTAAATAATCACAACCAAGTTTGGCCAATTTTCTATACATTTTTGGAAAGCGAACGTCATAACAAATACTTAAACCTAACTTGCCCCAAGGAAATTCTGCATGGACCAAATCTTTTCCTGCTAGAAACTTTTTAGACTCTTCGTATTTTTCTCTTTTAGACAAGACTACATCAAACATATGTATTTTATCATAAAACGTAACGATCTCTCCTTTTAAATTAATTAGTACCGATCGATTAGCTAACTTGGTCGAAGAAATTTTAATAGGCATTCCTCCAATCAAGAACCACTTTTTCTTTTCTTTGCAAAAAGCTTGAATGTTTTTTATGAAAGAATTATTTTCATACTCTTCTGACTTAGATAAAAGTTCTTTTGAATCAGAGGAAAAAAAAGATGAATTTTCAGGAGTGACAATAAAGTCTGCTTTTGCTTGAATTGCTTGATTGGAAAAATTTAAGATGCTTTGGGTATTTTGATCAACATCACTGCCACAGGTCAATTGCAAGCAAGCAACATTAAATTTCATATAAGATTATCTGTTAATAGAACTTACAAAATTCCAATTACAGTCAAAACTTGGAATATACACTTCTGAAATTTTTGAGTTTCCAAAGTTTTTTTCTAAAGTGCTAATCCAGTCATCTACTTGTTTTGGTTTTTTATTTTTAGAACCCACTTGCACTGTTATTATACCATCTTTTTTAACAATTCTTTTGACGTTATCTATATTTTTTTCCGCTAGGTTAATGCAGTAAGGATCGTCATTTAAATCTATGAACAGATGGTCATATTTTTGATCTTCACAATTAATAATATTTTTAAAAGCATCTCCCCATATGCAATTAACGTTATTACTTTTATTAATATTTTTAAAGACTTCTGGAAGATACTTTTGACAAGCCTCTACCACCTCTCGGTCTAACTCAAACCAATCAACAAAGTTAAAACCATTTTTTATACATTCTCTCGCCACTCCCCCATCGCCACCACCTATAATAGCTGCAGAACCATTGTTTGCAGATAAGGCTAGTGAAGAATTGACAAAAGTAGAAGAATATAAAATCTCATCACTTTCAGCCACTTGAATTTCATTGTCGATAAATAGTGCGTTCCCAAATTCTTTTAGCTTTAAAATTTCAATAAATTGACCCTGATCTGATTTGAAGCTTTTAATAAATTCCTCAACCATATAACTTTTTTGATGACCATCTGAACTATAAATATCATGATAAGGATGAATAGTGTCTCTCGGAAATTCCTTTTTAACTACACTTGTGTGCTCAATTTCTTGCTTTAGAATATCATGGGCAACCATGGGACTAACTTTACCACAGGTAAAAAAATCAAAACTAATAATTCCATTTTCAGGAAAGGTATGAAAGCTCATATGACTCTCTTTTAATAGAGCAATCATAGTTAAACCTTGGGGGCTAAATTCGTATTTAGAAATGTTTACAATGCCAACTTTGGCAGCTTTAGCAATTTTATTAATAACATTCTCGTAAAACTCAGGGCTATATTCCTTCTTAACTCCTAGAAAATCTAGAGTAACGTGATCTCCGACTTTAACCATATCTTGCCCCTTTAAATTGAAAATTTTTTATATAGAAGTGAGAAAAAAAATCAACTACTTAACCCAAGAAAAACTTTTAGCCTTTTCTAGAAAAAGTTGAGAACCTTTTTTGCAATTTTCTAACCAATCATTGCTGGCATTTTCATCTGCATTATCTGATATAAATTTAAAACACTTAAAATCAACATTGTGAAGCTTGCAAATTTTAGCTAGAGCATACGCCTCCATGTCTACCACATCTACATTCATTTCAATTTTGCTTTGCACAAAGCTATCTCCCGTTCCGCATGAATATCCAGTATCATTGGTAATAATCTCTTGGATAGGATCAAAAGGAGTTTCTCCTAACTTTAAATCCATCAATCCTCTCACATCCATATCTCTTTGATAAAATTTAGTAACTTCAATCAACCCTTTAAGTTGTTTATTAATAGAGCCCACACTTCCAAAATTTACAATTTCTTCAGGCTGATGTTTTGAAATTAACTTTGTAATAGAATGGGTTGCATTAATTTTTCCTACTCCAGTAAAATGAAAAAAATCTAAATTTGGAACCTCTTCTTTTATTGCTGCTATAAATAATCTTTTCATAATACATAAATAATATATTAATAATTCAAAATATGAATTTAAAAAAATATATTAGATCTATTCCCAACTATCCTAAGAAGGGAATTTTATTTAGAGACATAACTACCTTGCTCGAAAACCCAAAAGCATTTAGCTATGTTATAAAAAAAATGCACTTTATTTCAAAAAAAATACCTCATACTAAAATTGCTGCTATTGAATCAAGAGGATTTGTGTTCGCCTCTGCACTTGCTTATTTGAATAAAAAACCTTTAGTTCTGTTGAGAAAAAAAAACAAATTACCAGGAGCTACTATCTCTCAAAAATTTAAACTTGAGTATGGAACAGCTATTGTTGAAGTTCACAAAAATTCCCTAAACAAAAATGATAAAATAATCATTGTAGACGATTTAATTGCAACTGGGGGTACCGCTCTTGCTTCCGCAAAAATAGTAGAAAAATGTAAAGCTAAAGTGTCTGCTTTTTTATTTTTAATCGATTTGTTTGATTTGCCAGGAAATAACAAATTACTTTCTAGAGGCTACAAAACCTTTAAATTAATTGATTTTCCAGGTCACTAATTAATAATTCCAATTTGTTTTTGTCGGTAAATAATAAATAAACCACTTGCTACCACAATGGAGGCTCCTACTATCATATGGTACGAAGGAACTTCTTGAAAAAATAAATATCCAAATAACAAACCCCAAATAATAACAGTATACCTAAAAGTAGAAGTAGAAGAAATCGATGCAATTTTTACCGTAGCAACAGAAAAAATATAAGCACAAGAAAGTAAAATAGCTGAAATTAAAATCAAAATTAATTCATTTAAAAGAATGGGCTTTAAATGAAACAGCATATAAATTCCATAACAAATACACACTACAAAACAAGTTACAAAAGCAATTTGAATACTATCAAACTTATCTTGGAAGGTTCTGGTGTACGTATCTCTATAAGTAATTAAAATCGCTGCTATAAGTGGAAAGGTAAAGGCATAGCCAAACTCTAATTCTCCTGGATTCACCACAACCAGTACTCCCACAAATCCTAAAATCACAGCACTCCATCTTCTCCAACCTACTAATTCTTTTAATAAAATAGCACCTGATGCTGTGATTAGAATTGGCGCTAAGTTCAATAAGACATACAAATCTGCAAAAGGCAGAGATGCTAGACCAAGAAAAAAAAATATTCCACAAATAGCTTCTATCAGTCCTCTAGTAAGAAGATGTTTTGATGTAAGCATTCTTTTTAATTCTAATTGTTTTTTAACAAACAAAATCAAGCCAATAAACAATGTTGCAAATACTCCGCGAACAAAAACTATCTGACCCAAAAAAGAGATATCATTATTATGAATTAAAAGAACATGTTTAACAAAACCATCGTTGGCAGCAAAAAAGAATTGGGACAAGATCATAAATATAATTCCTTGTGTTTCTAAAGATTGGTTTTTAAATTGTTCAAACATATTTCTGCTTATATGCTTAAATCAAACAAAAGCCATATTCATAATTTATATTTATTTTTATCTTAAAAAGAATATAATCTTTTCTATGAAGAAAGTTTTACTCATACTAACAACTTTAATGCTTTTTCAGAATAGCTCTCAAGCTAATCATCATTTTCCTATTTCCAGAGATTCTAAGGCAGCAGTAGAACAAGGGAAAATTCTATACAATCAGAATTGTGCTTCTTGCCATCAAGTTAATTTATCAGGTGCTAAAGGTTGGAATATGAAATTAGATGAAGATGGTCAGCGACTAGCTCCTCCTTTAAATGGAACTGCACACACTTGGCATCATCCAGATTCTATGCTCCACAATGTAACTAAATACGGTTATGCTAAATTAATTAAAGACTACAAAGGTAAGATGCTAGGCTTTGGAGATAAGCTAACAGATCAAAATATTGATCATGTTCTTGCTTATATAAAATCTACTTGGAATGATGAAATATACCAACGTCAAAT
>Ga0315339_1003471_pt1 | contig 11050 bp, 8 predicted proteins | sample ASW17metaG_FD_204514 | JGI IMG/M metagenome (GOLD analysis project Ga0315339, IMG submission 204514) | Ammonia-oxidizing marine archaeal communities from Pacific Ocean, United States - ASW #17 | ecosystem: Environmental > Aquatic > Marine > Oceanic | place: USA: California | collected 2016-12-05
GCAAGGTGGGCGATCTTTAACATTTCGCTGAAGCCGCCAACGCGATGGATATCCGGATTGAGAAATTGTGCCGCTTTTGCCTCGATCAAGTCGCGGAAACCGTATCTTGTGTATTCGTTCTCGCCGGTTGCGACCGGCGTTGCGATGGCACGGGCAACTTCGGCACATTCGCCTATATTGTCGGCAAGGACCGGCTCCTCGTACCAATAGAGAGAACAATCTTCGAGGAGATTGGCGACCCTAATATTGGTAGCGACGTCCCAGCGTTGGTTTGCGTCTACAAGAAGCTCGACGTCATCGCCAAGGGCTTTGCGCACTGCGCGGACGCGGTCGACATTTTCCATAATGTTCGGGCGGCCGATCTTGAATTTATAGTATCGGCATCCCTGGGCGCGGAAGCCCTCCGCTTCCTCAATGATCTGATCGATCGTATAGGGTAGAAAGCCGCCGCTGCCATAGACCGCCACCTTGTCGCTTTGGGCGCCCATCAGCTGCCAAACCGGTTTTCCCGCTGATTTTCCAAGAATATCCCAAAGTCCGATATCAATGGCGCTCATGGCGTAGACCGGGATGCCTTTCTTACGGATGCCCCGATCATTCTCGTACATCTTCTCCCAGATCCGCCCGATCAGGATCGGATCTTCGCCGATGAGAAGCGGAATCAGACTATCTTCCAAATAGGCAAGGACCGCCCTCGATCCGCCGCCGCCAATCAGCATGGTGTATCCGAGACCCTCAATCCCTTCGTCGGTCTGGATTCGCGCCACGATATAAGTATTGGCGGCGTAATAGGCCGATACCGGCGGACTATTTGGAACTTCAAGCACGGATGTTTTGATGCCGGTGATTTTCATGGGTCCCTCTTTTTGAGTCTATTTTGCCCTGTCGCGGGTGATTGGGGCAAGCTTGGCGGAAGGTCTCCAATCCGGACACGTTAGTCCAATGGCCGCAAGGACTTGCGATTTGCCGCCGATGATGGCATGTCATCGCCGATTATTCGCTTTCCCTGCACTAATCTGCTAGAAAGCGCCAATTACAGTAACTTTTGCCGAATCCTAGACCATGCGGGCAACCGGCCTGCCGGCAATAGATTTTGAGCTAGCCTCGAAGGATAGACTGAATGCAGGTTCTCGTTCGTGACAACAATGTCGATCAGGCATTAAAGGTTTTGAAGAAGAAAATGCAGCGCGAAGGGGTCTTTCGCGAGATCAAGCGCAAGCGCTTCTATGAGAAGCCATCGGAAAAGCGCGTTCGTGAGAAGGCCGAGGGCATCAGTCGGGCGCGCAAACTTGCTCGCAAACAGGCGCAGCGCGAGGGCTTAATTCCTGGACCGAAGCCAAAGGTCCGCACACCGGCGCGGCCACGGGCGGCATAGTACCGCACTTAGACGACGATTGCCGGCGGCCATGGGCCGCCGATGTTGGATATTCCTTTAGAAATAGATCGCTCTGACTTCCCATTTGTTGTGGTGTCGCGCTAAGTTGCGCGCAAAACGCCATTCCGAGGGAAATCAAAAATGACGAAGAAAATTGCGGTGCTCGGAACGGGCGCCAATGGCAGTTGCATCGCCGCCAACCTCACCAATGCCGGCCTCGATGTTGTCCTCATCGATCAATGGCCAGCCCATGTTGAGGCGATGCGGACAAACGGGCTTACGGTACACTTAAGACAAGGTGGCGAAGTCCACGCGAAGGTTCGCGCTCATCATCTCTGCGATCTCGCCTCGATGAACCAAACATTCGATGTCGTTTTCCTCGTATGCAAATCATACGATACGCGCTGGCATGCGGAACTGATCAAGCCCTATTTGAAAGAAGACGGCTTGCTGGTTGGCGTGCAGAATGGGATGACCGCTGAAGTCATTGCCGATGTGGTCGGGCCGGCCCGTACTCTTGGCTGTGTTGTTGAACTTTCGTCATATTGCTTCACGCCGGGCGAGATCAATCGAAACACCGACATTCAAGGAACATGGTTCGGTCTGGGCGGCTTCCAAGACTTGAATGTCGGTAAAGAGGCGGAAATCGTACCGTTGCTTGAACATGTCGGCACGGTCGAAGTGGTCGAGAACATCCTCGCCGCCAAGTACATGAAGCTTGTGCTCAATGCGATGGCTTTGGGACCAATTGCGATGATAGACGGCGATCTTGCCGGTGATCTGCCCGAAGGCATGAATGAATTCATGATGCGTCTCGGCGAGGAAGCGGTCGCGGTTGGCGCTGCCCTAGGTCACCCGATCGTGCCGATCTGTGGTTTGACCAAGGAGGAAATTGAAGGCTCGAACCGGCCGCTACAGACAATTATCGATCGGGTCAATCACGATATCGGCGTGGGCGGCGGCGCCAATACGACGCTACAGGACCATATCAAGGGTCGGTTCTCCGAGGTCGACGACATCAATGGCCTTGTTGCTGCCGAGGGGGCCAAGCGAGGCGTCTCGGCGCCGGCTAATGCCGCCATCGTTGAAGTGACGCAAAAGATATATTCCGGTGAATTGAAGGCCGACCCGTCAAATCTGAAGCTCGCGATTGAACTGGCGGGCTAGGGCTGGGTCAGCGCGCGGAGGCAGAGGAAATGAACAAGAAAATTGCCGTGCTTGGGACCGGCGCTAATGGGAGCTGTATCGCCGCCGACTTAACCAATGCCGGCCTCGATGTCGTCCTTATCGATCAATGGCCGGCGCATGTTGAAGCCATGCAGGCAAACGGACTTCAGATCAATCTGAAGCAGGGCGGCGAGATCCACGCCAAAGTACGCGCTCACCATCTCTGCGATCTGGCGTCGATGAACGAAATGTTCGATGTCGTATTTCTGGTCGCCAAATCTTACGACACACGCTGGCATGCCGAACTGATTAAACCCTATCTGAAGGAAGATGGTTTCCTGGTCGGCGTGCAGAACGGAATGACCGCCGAAATCATCGCCGATGTCGTCGCGCCATCCCGCACACTTGGTTGCGTCGTTGAGCTTTCCTCTTACTGCTCAACGCCGGGCGAGATCAAACGCAACACGGCGGCGGAGAGGACATGGTTTGGTCTCGGCAGTTTCCATCCCTCGAATGTCGGCAAGGAGGCGGAAATCGAACCGATACTCAAGCACGCCGGCAAGGTTGATTTGGTCGAAGATGTTCTTGCGGCGAAATTCATGAAGCTTGTGATCAATTCGATGACGCTGGGCACCATGGGATTAATCGGTGGCGATCTCGCTGAAGAGCAACCGGCGGGGATGAACGAACTCATGATGCGTCTCGGTGAGGAAACGCTTGCGGTTGGCGAGGCGCTCGGCCATCCGATCGTGCCGATCATTGGATTGACGCAGGAGGAAATTGAAGGCTCGAATCGACTGCTTCAGACGCTCATCGATACGGTCAATAGCCATATAGGCCCGGGCCGTGGCCCTAACACGACACTGCAGGACCATCTCAAAGGTCGGCTCAGTGAAGTCAACGTCATCAACGGTTTGGTAGTCGAGGAAAGTGCCAAGCGCGGCATGGCGGCGCCAGCCAACGCCGCCATCGTCGAGGTGACACAACGGATTTATGCCGGTGAATTGAAGCCGGATCCGGCAAATCTCAAACTCGCTATCGAACTCGCCGGCTAGGCTAGGATTCGTTCGCGGAGGCAATAGCAATGAGCAAAAAAATCGCTGTGCTTGGCACGGGCGCAAACGGTAGTTGCGCGTCGGCCGATCTGATCAAGAACGGTTTTGACGTCACGATGATCGACCAATGGCCGGCACATATCGAAATGATACGGGCCAACGGGCTGCATATTTCGCTTGCCGACGAGGAACTGCATGTTCCTGTGCGTGCCTTGCATCTCTGCGATCTGGCGACGCTCAACGAAAAATTCGACAACGTTTTCCTGGTTACCAAGGCCTATGACGCACGCTGGCCGGCCGAACTGATCAAACCATTCCTCAAGGATGATGGGCTGATGGTCGCCATGCAAAATGCAATGACGGCAGAGATTATGGCCGACGTGGTGGGCCCGTCACGGACGATTGCTTGCGTGATGGAGATGTCCTCGGAGATCTTTCATCCGGGTATCGTGCGGCGCAACACGTCGCGAACCAGTACCTGGTTTGGCGTCGGTAGCATTGATCCTTCGACCAATGGACGGGAACAAGAAATCCAAAGTCTTCTCAGTCATATCGGTCAGTGCGATATTGTCGACAATGTGCTCTCCGGCAAATGGATGAAGTTGATCGTCAATACGATAGGTTTGGCGCCCTTTGCTATCGTCGGCACGAAGACGTCGGAAGCACCAAATCTGCCCGGCATGCGCGAACTTATTATCAAAATCGGCACCGAGGCGCTGGAAGTCGGTCAGAAACTTGGCTATTCGCCCGAACCGATTTTCGGATTGAAGCCGGAAGAAATCGAGGGCACCAACCGGCTTGTCGAAACGCTGTTCGATCGGCTAGTCGCCGATGTCGGTGTGCGCAGTCTCAGAAACTGTACGCTGCAGGACCACATGAAGGGTCGTAAGAGCGAGGTCGATCTAATCAATGGACGCGTTGTTGAAGAGGGCGCGCGCCTTGGCATCGCGACACCGGCAAACAAAGTAATTGTTGATCTGACAAGGCGGATTGAAGCGGGCGCGTTGAAGCCCGACCCGAAGAATATCGAACTTCTCGTAAAAATGATGCCGAGTTAGGCCGCCAACCGGGCGAGGCGAATTTGCCCAGGATCGTCAAAATTGAAGATCGGACCGACGCGCGGATCGCAGCCTATTGCGATATCCGCGAACGCGATCTGGTCGGACGTGACGGACTTTTCATCGCCGAAGGCGAAGTCGTTGTGCGCGTGCTCCTTGGTTCGTGCCACCACAAACCGCTGTCTCTATTTCTTGCGGAAAAACGAGTTGTTGCGCTTGAATCTGAGATCGCCCGGCTACCGGATTCGGTGCCGGTCTTCGTCGCGCCGCAATCGATCATGGACGAGATTGCCGGCCTGCCGATGCATCGCGGGATTCTGGCACTTGGTCAGCGCGCGGAGATGCAGTCGGCTGAAGATCAACTTGCCGGCGTTGGCGCCCGCGCGGTGGTTCTGGTTCTTTCCGGCATTGCCAATCACGACAATATCGGTGGGATCTTCCGCAATGCTGCTGCATTTGGTGTCGATCTTGTCATTCTCGACAGCGATTGCTGCGATCCGCTCTATCGAAAGGCAATCCGCGTTTCGGCCGGCAATGTATTGACGGTTCGCTTCGTCCGGCTTGAGCGCGGCATCGATGTGCTTGACCTGCTCGCCGCGCATGGCTTCGAGGCGATGGCTCTCAGCCCCGGCGGCGCCGCCTCACTTGGCGAAACAGAAAGGCCGGCTCGCCTCGCTCTGCTTTTTGGAGCGGAGGGCCATGGTTTACCCGAAGCAGTTCTGAATCGAACGAAAACTCTCCGCATCCCGATTGCGCCAGGAGTCGATTCGCTTAACGTCGCCACCGCCAGCGGTGTCGTTCTCCATCATTTCGCTGAGATCAGCTGAACTACAATCGGTTATTCGCCTGAAGCAAAAAGATTGTCTCGGGCTGCGGCGGCGATCTCGAAGGAGTGCCGGCGCGCCGCGTGATCGTATATCTGGCCAGTAACCATGATTTCGTCGGCGCCGGTGCGGGCGAGAAATTCCCTGAGACCGGTTTCCACCATTTCGGGCGAACCAACGATCCGGCCGGCAAGCGTCTGGCCGAGCATTGCCCGCCATTGCGGGTCCAGTGTCATCTCGAAATCGGCGAGGGGTGGTGGCAACCGGCCCGGCCTGCCGCTTCGCAAATTGACGAAGGCCTGTTGGTGCGAGGAGAACAGGAGCTTTGCTTCGGCCTCGCTGTCGGCGGCGAATATGTTGAGGCCGAGCATTACATGGGGTTCGGACAATTGTTCCGACGGCTGAAAGCGAGCACGATAGAGCGCGATAGCATGGTCCATGTCGGCCGGCGCAAAATGCGAAGCGAAGGCGTAGGGAAGGCCAAGCACCGCCGCGAGCTGGGCCCCGTAAAGGCTCGATCCCAAAATCCAAATCGGAACCTTGAGCCCGGCGCCGGGGACGGCTTTGACTCTCTGTCCGGGTTCCGCCTCGCTGAAATAGCGCGCAAGCTCGATGACATCCTCGGGGAATGTATCGGGCCCCGCCACGAGATTGCGGCGCAGCGCCTGGGAGGTGATTTGATCGGTGCCGGGCGCCCGGCCGATTCCGAGATCGATACGATCGGGATAGAGCGAGGCGAGCGTCCCGAATGCCTCGGCGACCATCAACGGCGCATGGTTGGGCAGCATTATTCCGCCGGCGCCAACCCTGATTGTCGAGGTGCCGGCGGCGACATGGCCGATAACGACGGCGGTCGCGGCACTGGCGATACCCGGCATATTGTGGTGCTCGGCGAGCCAGTATCGGCGATACCCCAATTGCTCGCCAAGGGCGGCAAGGTCGCGTGAATTGTTGAGGGATTGCGCGGCATCGTCGCCCTCCAAAATGGGCGAAAGGTCCAGGATCGAAAGCGGTACCATGGCTTAGCGCTCTACCTTTGCTTTGGCTCGCGTCTCGCGCCGGAAGACATAGATTCCGCAAGCGATAATGATGACGATGCCGACCCATTTGCCGAGATTGGGAAAATTTCCAAAAACGATAAGGCCGAACACGGTCGAAGAAATTATCTGAGTGTATTGCGTTGGTGCTAGCACCACCGGTGTCGCGTAGCGGAATGCGACGATCATCATAGAGTGACCAAGCGCGGCGATGGCGCCCATCGTTGCGAGTAGACCCCATTGCGGCAGTGTCGGATTGACGATGGTAAAATCCGACACGCCAGTGAAATGGCCGGCGATCAGCAGGATGGTAAGACTCGCCATGCCAGAAAGGCCGGCAAAGGTTTGCATAGCCATGGCGCCGCCGCTGCCGCGCAGGCGCCGATTGAGCAACATGAAAATTGCAAAAAGCACCGCCGCCCCGACCGGCATCAGCGAAAATAATCCGAATTCGACGAAGCTTGGTTGGATAACCAAAATCGCGCCGCCGAAACCGACAATGATTGCCAGCCAGCGTCGCCAGCCAACCTTCTCGCGCTCGACAATTGCTCCGAGGATGGTCAGGAGAAAGGGCTGAATGAAAAAGATCGCAACGAAATCAGCGAGCGGAAGTTTTTTTAGCGCGATGAAAGTCAGGGCAGTTGTCCCGGCCATCAAGAGGCCGCGCATCACATTGCCAAATACATGCTGTGGTATCAGGCTTCGCCAACCGGTTGTCGCCACGACAATCGGAAGTGCCAAGAGGCTCTGGAAGAAAAATCGTCCCCAGGCAATTTCGCCGGCGGGAAGCTCGGTAGTCAGGAATTTCGCTATGCCGTCGGTGAGCGTCATGATCATGAAGCCGGTCGCCATGATGATCAGTCCGAGCCCAGGGGCATGCCGGTCATGCATGGTTGAAGGCGACGTCAAAGGGTGGTTGGCGGCTGCCATTTGGTCTCTGCCTACGCGGTTCGAGCAATGCCCGGCCATGTCCGATTCATTGCCCGCGCCGAAAATCCTCGGCGATATGGTCAGCACATTTCTCGGCGATCATTGTCGTCGGGATATTGCTGTTGGCGCGCGGCAATGTCGGCATGATTGAAGCATCGACGACGCGCAGGCCCTCGACACCAATGACCTTTGCCGCGGAGTCGACGACCGAACCGATGGCACATGTGCCGGAGACGTGAAACATCGGTAGCACCGACGACAGCAGAATCTCGGCGAAGGCGTCCTCGCTATTGATGTCCGAGAGAAATCTGCCCGGGCCAATCATCATCCGCAGGGCAGCCTTCCGGGTGGCCGCGTTCATTCCAAAGACTGCGGCGGCCGCCGCTCCTAAAAGGGTTGAAGTAACTCCGGGCTTGTTGAGCATGCGTACCGGCAGGTTCTGCGGAATGACAAAGGATTCGTAAGTGACGGCGCGGGTTGCATCATCTTGTAAGAGGTCGCGTGTGAAGCGCGCCGCGCAAAGAAACCGATCGACGTCACGCGGATCGCTCAAGGCGTTGAAGTCGACTTGCGGCGACCCGTATGGATCGCTTGGATCGAGCTCGACGGTGCCGCGCGAATAGGCCGAGTAAAGGCAGGAGGCAATCATACCAATACGGTTGCCGGTGCTGCCGCGGCCGGACCGGCCGATAAGGCCGAGAAATATATCGGCGGGCGGTGCCTCGCCGATGCCGGATGACAATCGAAGGCCAACCGTCCCATAGCGGCGCAGCGCCGGGTCCTGACGGGCGCTGGGGCGGATAACGGTGCCGAAATGGGCGTAGAAGTGATTTTGTAGGTTTTTTCCGACATCCGGTAGGTCGGTGACGACATCAATTCCGCAGGCGGAAAGGTCGCGCCCGTTGCCCACGCCGGAGCGCTGCAGGAGCGCCGGCGAATGAAGACCCCCGGCCGCGACCACGATCTCGGATGCGCGCAGGAGCGAGACGTTGCCGTCGGCACGGCGGATATGGGCGCCTATGACCTTTTTGTTTTGAAAGGCCAGGGTACGAACTTCGGTCATTTCGAGAATTTTGAGATTTTCCCGACCGCGCACCGCGTCGCTGAGATAGGCGCTTGCCGAAGTCACCCGGGTTTCTTGGTTGATCGAGTGAGGGATAGCGAAGACACCGTCTTCATCGCTCGCGCTGGGATCGGGTAAAATCCGGAGCTGCTTCTTACCGGCGGCGTCAGCCAGCGTCTTGACGATCACCGGCCAATCGCTTTCGGCGATCCGGCCGATTGTCACCGGGCCATTGGTGCCGTGGTTGTCATTGGGAAAATCGACATCGCGCTCAAGGCGCTTGAAATAGGGAAGGACGTCGGACCAGGACCATCCGACTGCCCCGGCCGAAGCCCAACTATCGTAATCGGCGGCAAGGCCACGCATCGCCCACATGCCCATTACGCTCGATCCACCGCCCATGATACGGGCCTGCGGATAGGGGCGCCGGGCAGAGTTCGGCCGGATTGTCGCCTTCACGTCCGACCAGAAATATTCGGGGTTTGCATATGAACTCGGGAACGGATCGGCGATGTCGTCGGGGACATTGTCAGGCGGGGTATCCTTACCGGCCTCGACCAAGGTGACATGCAGCGACGGATTCTCGGACAGGCGCGCCGCGAGAACCGCGCCAGCGGCGCCCGCGCCAACGATCAAAATGTCGGTGTTGTCCATGAAGGTCGCGAACCCCGTTTGGCAATAGCGCGTGATGCTTTGCTCTTTTTCTTAAGCATCACGTGTCTTTGGGACTGCCACGTTGACACTTGTCCAACCGTGCATAGCGGTTTTTCAGCTTCTAACTCAAGCCATCGATATCGAGCCGAGTTTGTGGCCAATAGCCGTCGGTATGCATCATCGACGAGCACCAGGCCGCCAATCGGTTGGATTGTGGTTGGCAGCGTGGATCACGTCCGGTGGCCTTGCCGATGCGACCTTTGGTTAGCTTGACCGCAGGAGCGGATCGGGCGAGTTCCTAAAGGTGGCTGATTTTTTTGGCTTTTCAGCACCCCGGCAATCGGTTTCGTATTCTCAAATGGGGCTGTAGGACGTGGCACCAAGTGGCGACGGGATGGGCGATCGACTTCCCCATTCGCGGCTGGTTGCATTGATTGTCGCCTCGGCGCTGTTCATGGAAATGCTCGACGGGACGATTATCGCCGTCGCTCTGCCGGCCATGGCGGAATCATTCGCAACCGACCCGGTCATTTTGACCATCGGCATTACCAGCTATCTTCTAACACTTGCCGTCGTCATTCCAGCGAGCGGCTGGCTCGCCGACCGCTTTGGCGTGCGCACCGTTTTCGCCTCCGCGATCATTGGTTTCACCTTCGCATCTCTGCTTTGTGGGATTAGCGATAGTCTGTCGCAGTTTACCGCCGCCAGAGTATTGCAGGGAGCCTGCGCGGCCCTGATGTCCCCGGTCGGGCGGCTTGCCGTGCTGAGGGCTACTTCGAAAAAGGACCTCGTAAAAGCGATCGCTCTGATTACCTGGCCGGCGCTCATCGCTCCGGTCATCGGACCGCCGCTTGGCGGCTTCATTGCCAGCACCTGGTCATGGCGCCTGATCTTTTTTGTCAATCTACCGATTGGTCTCCTCGGCGCGATTTTTGTGTTGCTTTATGTTCCCAACCACCGCGGCGAGAGCAGACGCCCCTTCGATTCAATTGGCTTTGTCTTGACGGCGTCGTCGGTCGCATCCTTGGTCGCCGCGGTCGAACTACTTGCGCATGGCGGCGCCGGTTGGACGGCGATAGCATTTCTTTTCGTATTCGGGATTGTCGCGGGCATTTGGGCAATCCGCCATGTCGGGGGGCAGGCAGATAGGCTGGTCGATCTGACAATTTTTCGGGTCAAGACGTTTGCTGCAACAACGCTTTTTGGTGGCATTTTGTCTCGTCTGACAGGCGGCGCCATGCTCTATCTGCTGCCGCTTTTCTTCCAGATTGGGCTCGGTCTCAACGCGTTTGCGGCCGGCCTAATGGTCATTGCCTACGCGTTTGGAAACGTCGCGATGAAAGTAGTGACGACGCCGGTCTTGCGATTTTTTGGCTTCCGCCGCGTGCTTGTCGTCAATGGTGTTCTGGTCGGGTTTTCAATCCTTGCCTGCGTTGCATTTTCAAACACGCTGCCGGAGGTCGTCATGATTGGCGTGCTGTTCGCAGCCGGTTGTTTTCGCTCGATGCAATTCACGAGTCTCAATACACTAACATTCGCAGACATTCCCGACAGCCAACGAAGCTCGGCGACAACGCTTTCAGCAATGGCTCAACAGCTATCAACCGGTCTCGGCGTCGCTGTCGCCGCCATGGCTCTCAATGTCAGTCTGTCCATGCGCGCCGGTACGACCGTGTCGCTCGGCGCATTCGATTTTCGTGTCGCGTTTGCCGTGGTCGCGTTGATCGCGTTCGTCGCAATATCGCGCTTCCTGTTACTTGATTCCGGGGCAGGGGCGAGTTATGCCCAAAAGTTGGTGACGGCGTGTTCAGGCGGCTTGGTTAAGTTGCTTGATCCCGTCTCTGAACTCAACCCCTTTGATCACTTCGGGCAGGCGATTGGGGCCGG
>Ga0315339_1003474_pt1 | contig 11042 bp, 9 predicted proteins | sample ASW17metaG_FD_204514 | JGI IMG/M metagenome (GOLD analysis project Ga0315339, IMG submission 204514) | Ammonia-oxidizing marine archaeal communities from Pacific Ocean, United States - ASW #17 | ecosystem: Environmental > Aquatic > Marine > Oceanic | place: USA: California | collected 2016-12-05
AAGTTGTTTGGTTTTGAACTGACCCGTTTGCTAAAAAGTTTTCGGAGTGGTTACAAAATATCTGAATATCTTTTAACATCCGCCAAAATCGGCCATTAATCAGATTTGACCGTTGTCCCAGCACGGCATTTAAATTACGACTTCCATATTCAAGGTCTCCACCGTTTATAGAGACACCAAACGACATATCGCTTTTCTGGGTTGGCACGTTCAGATGATCAAGAAGTCTCGTTAAATTTGGATAATTGACTTCATTGTAGACGATAAATCCAGTGTCAACCCAATGCGCTTTTTGTTTATCAATTATTTCAACCGTGTTTGAATGACCCCCGAGCCTTTCCTCACTCTCATAAACGGTCACATTGTGTTTTTTGCTCAAAAGCCAAGCAGCCGACATACCGGAAATACCACTTCCCACGACCGCAATTTTTAAGCATTTGGGCTTGGATTGACTATATTGGTCCATAGGTTATATCCATTTAGAGAAAAGCACATACTAATTTTAGTATGGTTGGATCTTGTACGGGTTCCATGGCCTATCGGATCAAATTTATTAAAAAATCTTGATCCGGATCGGGATTTGTCTCGTAAAAGATGTTATGAATGCCTTACTAACAGATAATGCCTGCCACGGTACATCTGCGGGACGTTTTCCTTTCCACGTGCCACATGAAACTGGGTATTTGACTCTCGTGGAAAATAAACAGCAAAATAAATCTGAACCTCTAGTAACGCAAGACGATCCCAACAGCCTCGTTGAACGAATTGGGCAAAATCGGGACAAGGCAGCATTTGCGATTTTGTTTAAGCGATTTGGTCCGAAGCTAAAATCTTTAATGCTTCGCCTCGGAACTAATACATCGACCGCTGAAGAATTAGTTCAGGAAACAATGCTCTCGGTTTGGCGGAAGGGCCATACTTTTGACTCTTCTAAAGCCTCGGCGTCGACATGGATGTTCACAATTGCGAGAAATTTAAGGATAGATCGGTTTAGATCCGAAAGCAGGCCTGAATTTGACCCAAGCGATCCCGCGCTAATCCCCGAACCAGAGATACAGGCAGATGAACAATTAGAGCTAAAAAATAGTCAAAAATTTGTAAGAAAATGTTTAGATGGATTACCAAATGACCAACGTGAAGTTACACAATTGTCGTTTATGCAAGGTTTATCACACCAAGAAATCTCAGATAAGCTCGATATACCGTTAGGGACAGTCAAATCAAGGCTGAGATTGTCTTTTGGCAAGTTAAGAACAACGATGGAGAAAACCGATGGCTTCACACCACCCGAAAGGAACTGATGATGAACGCTATATCAAAACCCGATGTCCTCGTTGAACCTGTTGAGGATGTTAAAACTGAAATCAAACCAACCCCACGCTTATGGGCATGGCTGGACCGTATGACTGAAGCAAGTTATCAAGCATGGGTGCAAGCTGGCCGACCGGAAATTTACTAGATGGATCGGGAAGCAATCAACTTAGCTTTTGAATTAGGCGGCAAAGGTAGAACTCAGCTTTCTTGGCGTCCTTTAGTGGGTCGCCCTTATCGCGACGGGTCAGCGGGTGGAAGAGGCCCTTCAGGCTCATTGAGGGGAATTCAATCTGAAAGACAAACAATGGGCCATCCCCGCGGAGCGGCGTAAAACCCGCCGCGATGCGACGGAACCGCACATCGTCCCCCTCACCGACTTTCATATCGAGCTTCTGGATCAAGTGCGTGAAGCTACGAACCATCCCGACTGGCTCTTCCCCCATCAGGACCGGGAACAACCCCGGAAAGCCGATTCTCTGTATCAGGCGGTTCACAGGTTTTGCCGCAGCAATAACATTGAGCCGTTTGCTCCACGTGACTGCCGGCGCACATTCAAGACCCTGGCGGGATCAATAGAAATCGACCTGGAACTGCGGAACCGGTTGCAGGGGCACGCCATGACGGACGTCGGCAGCGTAGTACTATGATCGCTGGAATTACCTACCGGAAAAGCGACAGGCGATGGAGATCTGGTCGACGTGGTTAGAAACCACCGTCACCCGGGTTTGAACCCTTCCCTAAACCCCTGACAGACTCACCCACCAACTAACTTCAATTTTTTCCTACTTTATGTAATCATCACGGAATGAAACGATTTCTGCTTCCAGTTCTGATGGGGTTTGCACTCCTGTTGTTGTCTTCAACAGAGGGGTGGAGCCTGCCTCCTTGTGAAGGCAGTTACAACAAGACCTCTTGGACAGATTGTACAGGGTGCCGTACCTGATGCTGGAGGGGGTAAATATGTTGGAGAATTTAGAAACGGAAAATATAACGGGCTAGGTTCTGTGCTTCTGCAATTTGAGCAGAGGTCATTTTAATTGCAACGGCGTATGTAGCAAAACGGGTTAATTAGTAATTTTCTCAATTTTTGTGAATGTAAAATCGAAACCTTCATCAAGTAATTCAGGATTACTATCTATACCTCCGCTTAGACATTCATTCTCACTCCGTTTACCCTTCTTAAAATTTCCGGAAAATCTAACCATTTCGCCTTTAGAAAATATACCACCGTCTTTTAAGTCCAATACGGTGTTCTTCAAACTTTCCGCTATCGCAAAATCATGAACTTCGTTTCCGTGGGTGTCTATGTCTAATTCAAGATGTATCCTTCCATCATCGCTCGCAATAATCATGTCAACATAACCAACCCAATTCACTTTTTCACCAAATGCGTCAAATTCTTTGGAAGAACATAATTCATTACTTGCATTAATCCATATATTTTTAATTTTAGCGCTGTTATCATCAAATACATATTTTGTTTTTATTCGGGTTATAAACTCTGTCATAAATATTTGCTGCGCTGGACCAAGACCGTATCCTGAACCTGAAGATGTGCTTTTAGTTTTTTGCGTTGCTTGCACTTTTTGTTTACGCAATTTACGTTCTTGGTCCAATTTCTGTTTCTCAGCAAGAATTTTATTCCGTCGTTCAACAACAAAGTTGCTGCTGAGAAGGACGGGTAAAATCTGAGGTGTCAATTTATCTCGTTTCAATGCTGAACTAAGTATTTTAATAGACTCGGTCTTGCCGAAAAATGAACCACATTTTTGTGTTTTCAATGAAAGGAATATTTTTTCTAAATCACCAACTTCAATGCGAATAGGGGAAATACGCATTTTGGTGAAACGATCTTGCCAGTAGGTTCCATTTCCATTCTTCAAAATGTCTTTTTGTAGAATTTGTATAATGTCTCGCCGACTATTCCCTTCCTCAATACAAATCGCATTAGATTTCGCACGTTTTAATTCAAACATTCCAAATCCGGTCATGCTGCCATTACTAATACCATTTTTAATTTGTATTTGACGTTCATTGCGTTTACGCGCGAGTTCTAAAGCTGCCTTTTTTTCTGATTGAACTTTCGCATCAAAACCTTGGTAATCACCCACATGTAAGAAACCATAAGTACCTTCTCGCGTGTTCTTTATGAGTATGCTTAAGGTGTCAAATGAAACTGACGAAGAAATGTCCCGAGACAAAAAAACGATTTCACTTTTTTCTACATTTAGATTCTTACAGGGTCTCACACGCCCAATTTTTCGCCCCTCAAAACTATTCTGGTTAAATATTGTAGGTTTGATGGCATTTAATAATTGTTCAAACGTTTCCTTTTCGAATCGTGTGGAGTTTGGTGTAAATTTTGTCGGACCAATTGCACATGCGCGTGCAACAGACGAAATAATTTTAATTTTACCAGAGAGACCACGAGTAACATCTTTCGAACGTGAGTTTGTAAGAAACACTATATCTTTTGGATCACCCACAAATAATTGGGATACCGCTGTTCTATTTATATCACCCTCTAAAAGCGCCCTCCTCTCTTCTTCGGCACGTTTCTTATCTGCAGCAATTTTATCTTCGGCACGTTTCTTATCTGCAGCAATTTTATCTTCGGCACGTTTCTTATCTGCAGCAATTTTACGACGTCTATCTTCAAGTCGTGCTTGTTCTTTCTTGCGTTTTTTTGCGAGTTCACGCCTCTTTTCTGCTTCTCTTTTTGCGAGTTCACGCCTCTTTTCTGCTTCTCTTTTTGCGAGTTCACGCCTCTTTTCTGCTTCTCTTTTTTTCCACTCCGTTTCCCGTTCGGTCAATTTTGCCTCAACGATATTCTCATCTGGTTTAACCAATAAATTTTTCTTTAGATCAAACACCTCGACTTCATCGTATCTACCTTCAACGGCAACAATGGTATTCGATTCTGGAAGAGCGAAAAGTGATACACGGTTTCCTGATTTTAATCTCCAATCCCACCACAATAAATTATCTGTTTTTACTTCGTTAACCAAAGATGAATGAACACATCTGTAACTAGGTACATTGGGTTTTTCAAAACCATTTTGAGCAACACTACCTACGCACGTGTAATTATCGTTTGAAGGTATTGCACTCCAAAAAGATCCATCTTTTCTTGCACCAGTTCCTCCTGAATTCCAAATCAGTTCCCAGTCTTTTGGAGGCGCAAGTAAATTGGTAGAACTGTTGATCCCGACAGATTTAACAACTTTAACACAGTGAGTACCTTTTTTATCGTTTTGAGTACCGTATCCACCGATGATAAAATAGGATTTGGGTAAAACCGGCAAAAAGAAGTAACCTTTGACAAAATCCTTCGATCTTTTGATGCGCCAAACCGGTAAAATTCGACAAACATTTTTCACTTCAAGTCCGGAAGATAGGGTGTTCTCAATAATTTTGCGTTCTGCTTCCCGATCAAAAACTTTATCAGATTTATCATTTTTATTTTTAGATCCCGATTTTATAATTTTTTTATTTTTAGATCCCGATTTTATAATTTGGTGTTTTCCTATCAACTTGCTGTCTTTATAATTGCCCCATACAGTAATCCCTTCAGGCGTTGTGATAATAACTTTACCTTGCAGACGCCCTCTTTCCCATTTTCCAGAGAACTTAATTCCTTTTGAAGTGATTAACGTTCCTTTACAATTTATCCAATTACGGACTTGTCGCCCATCGGATGTGGGACTACCAGGACATACGGCAAGTTTTGAATTTTGCTTTCTCTGCTGGTTTTGGTTTAGGTTTTTAGCAATACCTTCCATTTCTTTTATCAGTTTATCATGCATAAATGCATTAACTGACTCAGCAGACATAAAAAATCCAAACGCTACAACGACAAAAATTGTGTTTTTCATCGAACTACCCCCCTGGAAATCTCCCCTTTAGAATTCTAATTAATTCCATTAGACAATTCTAGTCTAGATTGTCCTATCATATATGTTTCACCCTATATTTTAAGTAAATTATATTTGTCAACATACATACAGAAGGGTGAGACCAGCATCTACCTTAAGAAGAGGAAGAGTCTTGGGGAAAAATACAAGATGGATTTTGAGTTCTCGGAACGAGACCGACAACTTTTTAATGAGAAAGTAAAAGACAAACTTTATACAGTCTATAACGGTGGACAGGTTGCACTCCTTATAAACCGGAAGAAAAGAGGGTATTCAATAGACCTCTGGTTATATGTTGAGCATAGACCTTTGGTTATATGTTGAGTATAGAGATGTAAAACCTGCACAAAGATTTCTTAAATCCACCAAACCGAAACGTGCAAAAACAAGCGATTTTTAGCACAAGACTTTGCCCGAGAATGTGTGAAGAAAAACTACAAGGGGGTGTTGAGTAGATAAGATGTCTATTGGAAATACGAGAAAAGGATTCACACAAGCAACTTTTAATGACGATGCATCGAATGTCCTTATGGGGGAAATACTTATCGCATCTATTGTTGGGGGTGTTTTTTTTGAAAGTTGGTACGTCTTTGGGGGTGTGCTAGTAGGATTGATGATATTATTTTATATCCCTGTAATAAATATTATTCTAGCAATAGTTTTCTCGTTATTGTGGGCGGTCATAGGAGCGGGGATTGTGTGTTATTTCCAGGATATTAATCTAAATTTAGAGACAAATATTTCAATTGATTTAGTGACCGTATTATTTTCGACACCTGCTTCCCAAATAGTAGGAGGTATTCTTTTTCTTAGTGGGTTGGGGATGCACATGGCAGGAATAGAATGGGTAAGAGATGTTAGCGATACCGAAGATAGGAATATTTGAGATAATGAATTTATGACCACCATTCTCAGATAATGATGGGTGTTCTGTAACGGGAGACATCTGGAATTCAAGTTCCCTTTAGCTGCGAAAGTATCCTTCAATGTAAAGACCGTTTCGGTAGTGTGGTCGCACGTAATTCGTGCGAGGGCGGCCCGTATTCGGGCTTATGCAGCCGAAGCAAGACATCTGGAGTTCCGGGAATTCCGGAAGCTTGATGAACATATTGTCTTTAAATTCGGAAGGATTGACGACCATATTGTCGTTTGCTTTGCCGTAGTTCATCCAGTTTTGGTAGGCGCCGGCTTCTGCTTCCGAAATATTTAGTGCGGTCAATACGATGAGTGCTGTCAGTAGTGTTTTCATTTTCATCTCCGTTTTGTTGGTTGTCCTATTACATCCTATGGAGAGGGCAGAGGGTGTTTTCTCAGCCCGTAATCTCTTGTGATAAATTCTTGAGGCAAAAAACTCTCCCCCACCAACTAACTTCAATTCTTCCCTATTTTATGCCATCATCGCGGTATGAAACGACCGCTGCCAGTTTTGATGGGTTTTGTGTTCCTGTTGCTGTCTTCAACAGAGGGATGGAGTTTGCCACTTTGCCCTGAAAATAAGCATGCCGCCTGGGACAATTGCATTGGCACATATACCAATAACCACGGGCATAAATTCGTTGGTGAATGGGTGGACGGAAAATTTAAGGGCGCCTCACCCTATGATGGGGAATACATATTTAATGTTAATTGGGAAAACCCTGATAAATTTTGTGATAATAAGCAGGTTCTCAAAAACTGGTTTATCTCAAATGGCAAATCAAAAAATGCCAGAGTTCCAATCCGGCTTAAGGAGCTCATGCAATTTTACGGAAAAGGTAGCGCGTATCGGGGAAACCAGGCTTCTGGAACTGTTGATATCGAAGGAGCAATAGACATAAGGTGGTCAACTGGCCCTCTCTTTTTCTCAATGGAAGGAAATTTTGGTTCAACTAAAAACGCGGAGGGAAAGGTTGAGCTTTCTGTCAGAGCTGGCCTAGGCCTAAGTCCATGCGATGGAACGTTTACGCTCGTAAGGGTCGGGAGTGAAATACCGCAGGCACCATTGAGAAAAGACAATATTGTCGTAAAAAAACAAAAGGCTGAGCTCGATAAAAAATACATTGGTGCCCTTGATGGACTGTGGAACATGGAGTTGGACTGCCCTCCATATGGAAAAGCATTTTCCAATAACATGGAATTTTCATCAGGTAAGATTTTAGGCAACATAGAGGATTTCCGCTTTAGCGGTTCTGTCGATGTCGACGGTATTATATCAGGTTACGCGACCGGTGAGGCACTGTTTAAATTCCAGGGCAATATTTCAGATTGGAAAAAGGGAGAGGCTCGTGGCACTTTGGCAGATACCGGAGGACACTGCTCGGGAAATTGGATTTTAACGAAGAAGGAGGCTCCTAACCCGGAAGCAACTCACCTTGCCGCTCTGGCCGAGGAGACCCGGTTGGCTAACCTAAAGAAAAAGCGAAAAGCCGAGGCTCGTTCTGCAAAGGAAGCTCGTCTAGCTAGATTAAAAGAAAAACGTGAGGCCGAAGAAAGGCGCATCGCCCAGGAACGCGCTGCCGAAGAAGCCCGCCTGGCCAAATTAAAAGAAAAACGTGAGGCCGAAGAAAGGCGCATCGCCCAGGAACGGGATGCTGAAGAAACCCGTCTGGCTAAACTAAAAGAAGAACGGAAAGCCGAAGAAAGGCGCATCGCCCGGGAACGCGCTGCCGAAGAAGCCCGTCTGGCTAAATTAAAAGAAGAACGAGAAGCCGAAGAAAGGCGCATCGCCCAGGAACGCGCTGCGGAAAAGCGCAGAAAGGCATTGTATGACGCTATTGTTTCCGCTGCTGATGCTGAACTCGCTAACCTTCAGGACTACATATCCATCAATCCAGAAACACCGGGGCTCATGGAAATCGTCACGGATGTTGCAGCCGTGAAAGCAGCGTTGGATGCGCGAAAAGAAAGCGCAATCAAGAGGGCCCTCGTGTCCCTCCGTGCGACACTTTCAAAGGAAAAGAGCTTTATAGATTTCCAGAAAGAAAAGGAACAAAAACTTCAAAGGAGACGCGCAGCAGAAAGGCGTTATGCTGAGGAGAAGCGTAGACGTGAAGCCGCCGAAGCAAAACGCCGAAAAGAAGAACTAGAACGGAAGTTGGCTGCTCAAGTAAATAGGGAAAGGGAAAAACTGAAGACGCATGCCATCTTTCTCAAGCGTCAGGTTGCAACGAATATCGTTTCAAATTCGACATTGGCGCAGGCGCTGGTTCCGGTGATCAAGTCGCTTGAAGGAGGGATTTCTTCCAACGACCTTTCTGGCCTTGAAGCACTAAATAACAAGGCATCTGATGCCATTAAGGAACATGGTCTCGTAAAACAGTATACCGAGGTCCAGAACCTTATGGCGATGGCACAGGCAGCCCAACGAAATCAGGCGGAAGCGCAGAAGGTAAGAAAGGAAGAGGAAAAGCGCCTGGCAGTGAAGAAAAAAACAGCCGCATTGGTGGCTGCAAAACGCGCAAAAGAGCGTGCGGCAAAAAGAAAGCATGAAGATGCCTTTGCAAAGAGGCAAGAAAAGCGGCGCTATGATATAGCGGTGATCATAGGAAACAGAAATTATTCCGGCGGTACGCCTAAGGTTGATTTTGCTCATAACGATGCAGGAAAAATGAAACAATTTGTAGTTGATCAACTAGGCTATCGGACAGGTAATGTCCTCGAATTGAGAGATACCACTAAGGCTCAATTAGAGGCAGTCTTCGGAAATAATAAAACCCATAAGGGAAAACTTAACAATTGGGTTCGACCCGGAAAATCAAGCGTCATTGTATTTTATTCGGGTCACGGGACCCCCGGTCTTAAGGACCGTCGGGGTTATCTGCTGCCCGTCGATGCCGACCCGAACTTAGTTGAACTGAACGGCTACCCGGTCGATACGCTTTATAAGAACCTGAATAAGATCCCTGCAAAATCCATAACGGTCTATTTAGATGCTTGCTTTTCCGGAGATAGTCCTCGGGGGATGATCATCAGGTCCACCTCAGGGATTTCAGTACAACCAATTATTCCAAAAAAATCGGGTAATTTAACCATACTCACTGCAGCTAGAGGGGATCAATTTGCGAGTTGGGATGAGAAGGCAAAACTCGGTTTATTCACCAGATACCTGCTCGATGCCCTAAAAGGCGCCGCAGACGGTGCAGGTTACGGGAACCGTGACCGCAAAGTGACAGTTGCCGAGGTCAAAAAATACCTCAGTGACGAGATGACCTATCAAGCGCGTCGCCTATACAGCAGAGAACAAAACCCGACGGTTAAGGGAAAACCAAACCGCGTATTGTCCGTATATTAACCACGGTCACACCAGGAAAGTGCGCGCGACCGTTGGGATTGAAATTTGTTCTCAAATTAAACGTTTATCCGATAAGCACAAAAACAGCCTCTAACCTCTCCATAAGACGGATAGAACAAACGTTTTATCGTGCCAAAGACGGCACAGCGTCTCAGGATTGGAGTTTAATTGATGACTTGTCCGAAGAATGCAATCACAGCTTTTTTGTTAGCAATCGCTTTGAGTTTAGGGACCACGAACGCCTCAGCCGATGAGGCAGGTCAGAATGCATCCTGGATCAGCTACGGTGTTGACTCTTGTTCCAAGGTACTATCGACACACGCTCAAATAACTATAAAGAATTACAAAATCAGCGGCCCTCCCGCTGCCTGGACTTTAATAGGATGGGTATCCGGTTTTGCTACAGCTGCAAACAGCGCGATCGGCAGTCCCAAAAATTATTATAAGTCTATGTCAAATATCGAAATGCTGAATTGGGTTGCTTCATTCTGCCGAGACAACCCGAATAAAGATGCCGACTACGCCATGCGCCTTCTCGCAACTACTTACACTCCCTTTTGATAATCCCTGCTATTCCTCCCTATATAACCTTACCGCCTGAGCGCAGAAGCTTAGGCGGTTTTTGTTTGTCCGACATAATGGAGATCAGGATACCTCTTCTCGAATTCAAAAGTGGTTCTTTCTGTTGGGTGCATTGCAAGACCTTATGCGACGCCGTGAAAGACACTCGACACGATCTAAATGGTGTTCTGATTTATTCGGCGGTCTATCCCGGAATGAAATTTTCAGCGTCGTCCTCTTTAAGAGAAGAAAAACTGTCCTAAACCCTCCATAGCCCGAATAGACAAATTGATTTAGCGAGGTAATACCATGACACTGCCATATAAATTTAACCCTAAAACACTGTTACGCTGTGTAATCCCCGCAGCGGCCGGCTTTATTTTATCGGCGTGCAACATGCATGCGAACCAAGCTTTCAACGATGGGATAGGATATCGGGAAGCCCGCTTTGCTGAAATATCTGCAATGCGAGAATACCGGCAATGCCGGGACGACGCCCTTAACCTTGATACCCAGGCTCGAAAGGAAGGCTCCTCTGCCCGTTACCTCTCAAGCGCCCGGTTAATCGAAAAATGCGAAGCTGAGGTAGCAGCCAGTGCTGCAAAGGCTGGTGAAAATGAACGGATGCGTGCCTACGCACTCGGCATTCAAAATTATTTTAAGGGCGGCGATATAGCCAAGGCTCAGCAAAATCTTGAAAATCTCAAAACAGCATTTCCAGGGAAAGATCTCTATTTCCCGGATGGATCTTCTTTTGTCGAGACAATGGAAGTCCTTCTCGGAATGAAGGACCGCTCTTCGATCGGTCAGTTTTCAGCTGTTAATGTCAATCAGGGTTTGAAAGCTGAACTCCGCCGCGTCGACTACTGGAAAAAGAATTGAAGGAGGTCAACATGACAAACATTCCATTAAACCAGGCCCAGACATCAGGGTGCCAAATTAGCCCGAGATTAAGGGCTGCCGCACCCATCATATTTGCCGCC
>Ga0315339_1003475_pt1 | contig 11040 bp, 9 predicted proteins | sample ASW17metaG_FD_204514 | JGI IMG/M metagenome (GOLD analysis project Ga0315339, IMG submission 204514) | Ammonia-oxidizing marine archaeal communities from Pacific Ocean, United States - ASW #17 | ecosystem: Environmental > Aquatic > Marine > Oceanic | place: USA: California | collected 2016-12-05
TTTTTCTCCTGGGCTATCTTTGCTCCCTTGATCGGGCCGTTCTCCGATTCCTTTGGCCGGCAGTTGGTTGCGCTGACCGGACTGGGCGTGATGGGAGTCTGCATATTGGCCGCCGCTTTCGCCCCTAATTTCATCGTTCTGATGGTACTGCTCGTCGGGACCGGCCTGGGTGGGGCCATGATGCCCCCCAACAGCATGGCGGCCATCAGCGACGTTGTTGCCCCGGAGCAACGGGGCCGGGCCATCGGTGTTGCTCAGGGCACCATGCAGGCAGCGGCGGTCATAGGCGTTCCCGTGATCGCGGTACTGGCTGCGGTGGCTGACTGGCGGCTGCCGTTCTTAGTAGTCGGCGGGTTATTGCTGGCCACGTTCGCCTGCTCCTGCTTGTGGTACCCAAAGAGTCCGGCTGGCGCACCACGGTCATTCTCCTATCTAAGCCGTTTCAAGGAACTGGGCTCCATCTCCGTGTTCCGTATCGGGATGCTGGCGAATTTCTCGCAACGGATTGCGTTCTACGCGGTGATCGGTTATCTGGCTGCGTACCTCATTGAGTCCTATGATATGAGCGTCGGCGAGACCGCACTACCGCTGAGCGTCGTCGGTGTCGACGCAGTGGTTGGCAGTCTTTTGGGCGGGGTCATCGCCAGTCATAGAAAACGGCTGGGGTTCGTCGCCGGTTCCACACTCGCGGGAGGAGCATCGGCGCTGGTGATATTCGCCATCGACCCGTCCATCTGGGCAACCGTTGCCGTTGCCTTCGTCGCGGTCTGCGTGCTGAGTATCGGTTGGCCGGTGTTCATCACTTTCGCAACCGACGTCGCCGGTCCATCCCGGGCGACAGTCATCGGAATGATGGGCGCCAGCAACCGGATGGGAGGGTTTATCGGCTCAGCCATCGGCGGTGCTTTCCTGGCGATAGGTGGTTTCGCCGCCGTAGGTATCTTCTGTCTGGGAGCGGTGCTTGTCTCAGTGTTTGTTATGGGGCTGGCCCTACGTGAACCGGAAGAGGCTACTTAGATGAAAGAAAAGCGTTTCTTGACCGCCGTCGCCCTGGCCTTTTTCGCCACGCAAAGTTCTGCGTTGATGTTGGCCCCGTTGCTGATAGAGATCGGAGCGGAGTTCGACGTCTCGGTAGCAGTGGCCGGACAGCTGGCCACTGCTACATTCGTTGCCTGGGCCATATCCGTGGTATCAGTAGGTCCATTTTCGGACTACTTCGGTAGAAGGCCGGTGGCGTTGACCGGGCTATCCCTGCTTTGTATCGGCGTCCTGGGGTCTGCATTCGCTCCGAATCTCCTGATACTGATGGCCCTAAGGGTGTTGACCGGGCTCGGCGGCGGCATGATTCCCCCTAACGGCCTGGCGGCGGTTGCTGACGTAGTCTCACCTGAACGCCGCGGCCGGGTGGTCGGTGGGCTGGTTGCAATCACAACGGCGTCTCAGGTGGTCGGGCTACCCCTGGTGGCGGGCGTAGCGGATATCGGTGGCTGGCGGACGCCGTTCCTGGTGATCGGTGGGCTTCTGGCGCTCTGCACTCTGCTCAATTGGTTCTGGTTTCCGAAAGCCAAAGCTCTTGCGGACCGGAGTTTTTCGTTCTTCTTCAGGTACCGAAGTCTACTGAGTTTGAGCGTGATACGCGCGATAGTGGCGACCAACTTTGCCCAACGCATCGCTTTCATGGGATTGTTCAGCTACCTTGCGACATACCTGATAGATGATTACGACATGAGCGTGGGCGCCGCCGCGCTGCCGCTTGCTCTGGTTGGTATCGGAACGGTTGTGGGCAGTTACATCGGCGGAAATGTCGCCAGCCGTAGTGACCGGATGCCCTTGATCACAGCATGTGCCTTGACAGCCGGCGTCGCTTCCGTCTTGTTGTTCACGCTAGAGGTACCCGTCTGGGTGGTGGTGGCCCTTGCCACCGGTGCGTTGGGGTTCTTGAGTATCAGCTGGACTGTGCTTATAAACGCCATCACCGAGGCTTCTAGCACGTCCCGTGCCACCGGGGTTGGGCTGCTTGGTATCAGCAACCAGACCGGGGCTGTAGGCGGGGCCGCCCTTGGTGGGCTGCTGCTTGCCGCAGTGGGGTTCTCCGGCATTGGCTATCTGTGTTTGGGCGCGGCGGTGGTTTCAGCGTTTGTGATCGTATTGTTCCTGGGGAATCGCGAACAGCGCTCATGAGTCGGCCCCGATGAAACAAGTCCGTTTTTTAGCCGCCGTGGCCGTGGGGATGTTCGCCGCCCAAAGCGCATCGTTCATGCTGGCCCCGTTGCTGGTCGCGATCGCGGCTGACTTCGACACTTCCGTAGCGGTCACTGGTCAGCTTGCCACAGTGACATTCGCAGCATGGGCCGTCTCCGTGATCTTAGTGGGTCCACTGTCAGACTCCTTGGGAAGGAGACCGGTGGCGCTAACCGGGCTTGTTCTGCTCTCCGCAGGGGTTCTAGCATCATCATTTGCGCCCAATCTGGAAACCTTAATGGCCTTGAGGGTAATGACCGGGCTTGGCGGAGGTATGATTCCGCCCAACAGCATGGCTGCGGTGGCCGACGCCGTTTCACCCGCACGGCGTTCCCAGGCGGTTGGCGGGATGATGGCATTCGCAACACTGTCTACGGTGATCGGCGTGCCCGTGGTTGCGCTGTTCGCTGATTCGGGAGGCTGGCGGCTGCCCTTTGTGGTTACCGGGTCGCTGTTGGCGGCGTGCGCACTGCTCAACTGGCTCTGGTTTCCTAAAAATGATGGCGCAGGGCTTCGGACTTTCTCGTTCTTCTCAAGGTATCGAACTCTGCTGGCCATGCCCGTTTTCCGGTCTACTTTGGCGGTTAACCTCGCCCAACGAATGGCCTATTTCGCATTATTTAGCTATCTTGCCGCCTATCTGCTTGATGTCTATGATTTGAGCGTAGGAGCCGTTGCACTGCCGTTGGGATTCGTCGGCATCGGAACCGTGATCGGCAGCTACCTAGGCGGCCTGGTAGCCAACCGCAGGGACCGGATGCCGTTGATCGCAGTTTCAGCTTTGGCCGGTGGAGTTGCCACTCTGGTATTGTCCTCGATAGATATCCAACTCTGGGCGGCGGTTGCGGTCGCCACCGGAGCAATTTCACTCTTGAGCCTGGGCTGGCCGGTGGTAATCATGCTCAGCACTGAAGTATCCGGAAAATCGCGGGCAACCGGCATCGGGTTGTTGGGCGTAAGCAACCAGGCAGGCGGAGTTGGTGGTGGCGCATTAGGAGGTATCTTATTGGCCTCCAGCGGCTTCCCCGGCATTGGCTATCTGTGTTTGGGCGCGGCGGTTGTTTCAGCGTTTGTGATCGCCTTATTCCTTCGGCCAGCAAGCTCCGGTGCTAAACTTCTTCTTGATGAACTTTCTTGAACTATTAATTTTCCCCACGAATGCGTCGTTGTATAAATACTCGGCCGGTCCTGATTGGCTCAAGTAACCACCCTCCCGCCGGTAACTCCCCTGGTCACTCCAGCGGTTGGGCAAGCCCGGTTTCTTGTAGTAACTGGCATGGCGATGTTCCTGGCCCAAAACGTCGGGCTGATGTTGGCGCCGCTCTTGGTGGTCTTGTCCGAAGAATTCGACGTTTCGGTGGCTGTTGCCGGCCAGTTGGCCGCCGCGACCTTTGGCGCCTGGGCTTTCTCAGTGATCTCAGTCGGACCAATCTCGGATTCCTTCGGAAGACGTCCAGTGGCAGTGGTCGGATTAACACTTCTTTCGGCCAGCGTCATAGCATCTAGTTTCGCCCCCAGCTTCATGGCCCTGCTCGTGCTGCGCATCGTTACCGGCCTGTCCGGCGGCATGATCCCACCCAACAGCATGGCGGCGGTGGCCGACGTCCTGACACCTGCTAAGAGGGCAAAGGCCTTTGGGATATTGATGGCGGTCGCCTCAATGTCGTCCGTGGTCGGCGTGCCATTGGTCGCCGTGATGGCCAGCATCGGCGGTTGGAGAGTCCCGTTCCTCGTGATCGGCTCGCTGCTTTTCCCGTGCGCTGTGTTGCACTGGTTCTGGTACCCGAAGATTCAGAGATCAGGTACGCAGAGCTTCTCTTTCATATCCCGCTACAAAAAGATGGCCAGCATCAGGCTTTTCCGGGTAGCCCTGGCGGCAAACCTAGTACAGAGAATGGCCTTTTACGGGACGTTCAGTTACCTGGCGGCGTATCTCATCAGCAGGCACGGAATGGGCGTCGGCGAGACAGCGGTGCCGCTGGCCATAGTCGGTATCGGGGTTGTCGTTGGTAGCACCATGGCCGGCTCGATCGTAGCTATGCGGCGGCGAGCTCAGGTAATGGCAGCCTGCGCCATGATCGGCGGACTAGCTTCCTTCTTCCTATTTTCCTTCGACATCACGTCCTGGGGCACCGTGAGCGTCGCCCTGGTTGGCATCACATTCATAAGCGTTGGATGGCCAACATTCTTAGCCATCAGCACGGAGATATCGGGCGGCTCTCAGGCCACCGCCGTCGGAATGCTCGGTGCCAGCAACCAACTTGGCGGCGTGGGCGGGGCGGCCCTGGGCGGGGCATTTCTTGCCCTGGGAGGCTTTTCTACGGTAGGCTTTTTCTGTCTCGGCGCGATATTGGTCTCGGTCCTCGTGCTGCATTTCGGCATGAACAATCAGAAAGCCACGGACTAAGGCAAGCAAGGAGTTCCCGGCATCTATGTTGGAACACAATGGACTACGTTGGGGCTACGTATTTCTTAAGGCCTCTTCATATCTTGGTCAGGAGGAATCCAGAGAACTGATGGTCCAGGCAGTGGAGATGTTCCTGGCCGGAGAGACGGAACGGAACGTCAAGAGTTCCGAGTATGAAGGCCGTCTCTACACGGAACAGCGCTTCGAACTTATCGGCACCATGGGCGGCCAACGGTTCGACGCCGACCTCGAGACCTCCCGAGGCAAGGACAACGCTTCGTTCCTGGTCAACGAACAGACCCAAGGGGCCGGAGCAGCTATCTCGCTCAACTAACCGGCGCGTCGTTGACTCGAATCCCCGCCTAAATTACACTCCAGACCTCTTATCAAGAAGACCGCTTCAACCAGACGCTTCGTGAGGGCAACATGACCAGCATCAGCGAATTCCTGATGGCCAAAGAGATCGACCGGGTGCCATCCTCCACCGTCCTCTTGAATGCCCAGGAGGAGGTTCGGTTCGAAGGGCTGTCCGAAGAAGCGGTCATGATCGACGTTCACCAACACCCGTTTGTGCTGCCCGAAGCCATGGACCGGTTTGTCGATTTTCTTCGCACCAACCGGTACCACTGGGGCTTCGAAGCCGTCGAGCACGGCGGCTGGTCCACGGTAACCACCTCCAACGTCTTCGGCGCACTCCAGAACGCCACCGAGATGTCTTTTGTTGAGTACGAGGACGTAGCGGCCGAAGTGGGCATGATGCTGGCCGATGTGTCTGCCGCCAAGAACGTGGTGCGGGTGGGCAACGCCGACGAAATCCTAGCAGCCAAGCAGGCAGGAAAGATTGGGTTCATGCCGACACTGGAGCACCTGCCCATCGGCAACCGCCTGGAGCGCGTCGACCAGCTCCATTCCATGGGCGTCCGGCTGGCGGGCATCACCTACAACCGCAAGAACTACATCGGCGACGGCATGAACGAACGCAACCCCGGCGGCCTGAGCGAGTTCGGTATCGGGGTCATCCACCGCATGAACGACATCGGCATGGCGGTCGACCTGTCCCATGCCTCCACGCCCACGGCTATGGACGCCATCAAGTTCTCCAAAACGCCCGTGGTCTTCAGTCACAATGCCGCTTATACCCTACGACCCAACCGGCGCACCAGGAAGGACGAGGAGCTCAAAGCCTGCGCCGCCAAGGGAGGGTTGGTCTGCATCACCGCCGTGCCAAACTCGCTCAGCGATGACCCGGAACAGGACATCGAATGCGTCCTGGACCACTACGACTACATGGTCAACCTGATCGGAATCGACCACGTTGGCATCGGCACCGACACCGTCATCGGCGATCACGTGACCTTCCAGCACTACATGCTGGGCCGTAGTCTGGACGAAATGCCGGCCCCGTATCTGAACGGTTTGGAGTCCCCAGCCGACGGTAAGAACATCATCCGTGGTCTGATACGCCGGGGATATTCGGACACCGACGTCAAGAAGATTGTCGGCGGCAACGCGCTGGACCTGTTCCGCCGAGTAATGGCCTAGATGGCAGAGCCATTTGAGACCACCGTGGTTGGCAGCATGCCCAAGCCGCCCTGGCTCTACCGTCAAGCAGCCCTGGACGCCAAGGACTCGGATCACCATGGCGTGGGCGCCGATTGGCTTCTCTCAGGCCAGGAGCTTGAAGAGGCGCAGAACGACGCCGTTCGTCTGGCCATCTATGACCAAGAGACCGCCGGAGTCCGTATCATAAGCGACGGCGAACAACGCCGTAAGTCTTACCTGACCCATATCACGTCTCAGTTGGCCGGGTTCGATTACGAGACCCTGGCAGAGAAATGGATCCGCGACGGGCGCCGCAAAGCGCTGGTTGGACGTTGTACCGGGCCGGTTGAATGGCTGAACCCCATCGTGGTGAACGAGCTGAGATTTTTGCTGACCAACACGACATCGCCAGTAAAGGTCACTCTGCCCGGCCCTATGACGGTGGTGGATTCCACCTATGACGACTTCTATGGCGACGAACGGTCATTTGCCCTAGCAGTGGCCGACGCCCTTAACCGGGAGGCCAAAGCCCTGGACGCCCTGGGGCCTGCCGTGATCCAGTTCGATGAGCCGGTCTTCAGCCGCTACCCCGACAAGGTGGCCGAATGGGGCATCGAAGCCCTGGACCGGTGCGCCGACGGCCTGCGTGCCCAATCGGCGGTTCACATTTGCTACAGCTACGCAATGCCCGGCGTGGAACGGCCGATAAGGGCGAGTTACCCTAAGATATTGGCCGAACTGGAGCATTCCCAGATCGACCAACTGGCGCTGGAATTTCAAGCGCCCGGTCTGGACCCGGCATTGCTGGAACTATGCCCGTCCAAGACCGTGCTCTTCGGCTGTATCGACAACGCCGACCCCAAGACCGAGAACGCTGAACAGATCGCCCTGCGGCTGCTGACAGCTGCCGAACGTCACGACCCGGAGAAGATCCAGGCGGCACCGGATTGCGGCCTTACACTGCTCACCCAGAGCGCGGCCCGGGACAAGCTTTCAGCCCTGTTCCGGGGAGCCCAGATAGCCCTTGACCAACTGAGCGGTCATAGCGGAGGACACCATCATGGCCACGACCACTGATTTCGAGCACATCGTCCTGGAAAGAAAGGACCATCTGGCAGTGATAACGCTGCAACGACCGGACCGGCTGAACGCCCTCAACCGGCAGATGGCCCAGGAACTGCATGACGTGCTCGACCTGCTGGCCGGAGAGTTTCCGGCGATACGGGCAGTTGTCATTACGGGCGCTGGCCGGGGATTTTGCTCCGGGGCCGACGTCGGTGACATGCCGGCCCGGATGGCTGCCGGAGGGGACAGAGGCCCGAATTCGCCAGACGATGGGCCGTCCATCACCATGCAGCTTGCCCCGCATCTGCGAGATATTCCCCAACCGGTCATCGCTGCGGTGAACGGAGTTGCCGCCGGAGCGGGTCTGGGCATCGCGTTATCCTGCGACATCCGTCTAGCCTCAGAAGCAGCCCGGTTCTCATCGGTATTCGTCAAACGGTCTTTGGTGCCGGATGCAGGTACTTCCCAGATACTTGGCGTGCTGGCCGGGCCGGGCATTGCCGCCGAGATGTCGCTTACAGGTAAGGTCTACGATGCCAAATGGGCGCTGTCAAAAGGGTTGGCGAACGATGTTGTTCCCGCCGATGAATTGATGGCCAAGGCCGAGTCGCTGGCCCAGGAGATAGCCGCCAACCCGCCGCTGGCCGTGAAGGCGATCAAGACGCTTCAGAACGGCTTCCATCTCGACCTCCACAAGGTAATCGTGACCGAGCACCAAGCCAACAGCCCTCTCCAAGGAACCGCCGACCAAAAAGAAGCGGTGCAGGCATTCCTGGAAAAGAGGGAACCCAAGTTCACTGGGAGTTAGGCCGCCCCATCCAAAACAACAGGCGTTTCGTATTGTTATATAACCCGGTTTCCTACCCGGTGGCTGGGTATGCTATCTTGGCAAAGTAGCCTCAGGCTTGAATCGCCCCTATTATTAGTGAGGAATCAGATTGAACTGCCCACGTTGCAATGTAGCCCTGGACGAGAAGAAGTTCAAAGATATCGACGTCGACCACTGCCCCCAATGTAAAGGGCTCTGGCTGGACTTCCACGAGCTTGACGTGCTGGAAGACCATGCCATGGACGAAGACGAACGAAAGGGGATGATCGAGTATGCCCGGAGGGACAGCGATATCTCCTGCCCCCATTGCAACGAGGTCATGGAGACTTTCAACTACCGGGCCCATAACCTCCCCATCGACCACTGCAAGAACGAACACGGTTATTGGCTGGACGAAGGCGAAGAGAAGAAAGTCTTAGAGATCATGAAACAGAGGATCAACGACCTGAAAAGGACCGACTCTGCTGAAATCTCCTGGTCCAAGTTCCTGGAAGCCGGCGGCAAACGCACCTTCCTCTCCAAGGTCAAAGAACTCTTCACGGGCTAACGACCCTTAGGCCGCCCTCTCTGTTCGCAGAAGCCACACGCTGCCCTGTCATTCCGATTCTTCCGTGGAAGGGAGAGGAATCCCATTGCCATCATCAACCGCATTGAACCAAAGTAACGAGACCCTTCGCACGCCTACGGCGCTATCAGGGTGACATGCGCGAAGATGGCTTCCAAACAGCCTCATCCAGGGACTAGTTCCGCCCTACCCTTCAAACCGGCGCAATGTCGGCCGCCAGATTCCCAACAGCAGTGTAACTAGCAGTACCATCAGCGCCGCTCCGGTCACGGCGATGGGCCAACTAACAAGATCTCCCGCCACTGCTAAAGGCAGCGCACTGAGAAAGTGAATCGCTGGGGCGATCTGCAAAATGCTCAACACTCTGCCCCGCAACTCGGGCGGCACATTCAACTGGATCAGGCTGTTCGCCAAAGGCCAGAACAGGCCGGTGCTCGTCGTCCCGACGAAGAAGAATAACACCCAGGATGACCAATACCAACGAGACCAGGCGAACGCGGTCAGGAAGACGCAGAGCAGCAACAACGAGGCCAGTAAAAGCCACGACTTGCGCTTGAAATCGCCCAGAGCCGCCAGCAAGAAACTACCCATCAGTGAGCCTAGGCCCGCGCCCAGCCAGAGCAGGCCGGTACCACCAGCTCCCACTTCCAACACCTCTTTAGTGAACGCCGGCAACACCTGTCGATAGGACATGCCAAAGAAAGCGAAGGCCAGCCCTAGCCCGATCACGGTGTACAAAACCGGCGTTGCCTGGACACATTGCAGACCTTCTCGGAGTTCCCTTAGAACGGCTTTCTTCGGGACCTCTGCCATCGGCGGCAATCCCTTAATCAACAATAAGAATGCGATGCCAAACAGGTACATGGCCGCGTTGGCCACCAATGCAGTTCCGACCCCGGCAACCTCGATTATCCCGCCCGCCAAAGCCGGCCCGATGATCTGGCCCGATTGGTTCACCATGGTGTGCAGCGCCACGGCGTTCATGATGTCTTTCCGATCCACCAGGTCCGCCACCAGCGCCATGCGGGCCGGGCCGTTTATAGCCTGCACAGTTCCCAAAAGGGCCGCCACGGCAAAGATGTGCCAGAGTTCCACCACGCCCAATATCTTAAGTAGCGCTAGAGCGAAGATAACGGCCGAAACGATAAATCGAGTGGATATGAGTAATCGGAGCCGGTCGGTGCGGTCGGCAATGACGCCGCCCAACAGAGAGAAGGCCAGGTTAGGGATCCCATAGGCGAAGATCACCAGGCCAAGCTGGTACGCCGAATCGGTGCTGTCCAACACCAGTATGCCGATGGTCAGGAATTGCATACCCTGGCCCATGGCTTGAGTAGCGCCATTCAGCCAGAACCAGCGGAAATTGCTGTAAAGGAGGGCAGCGAACATCTGGAATCTGGTCCGAGAACCAGCGGCTGGGGAAGGCGGGACTAGGTTACTGATAAGAGGTCTCAGTCTCCGGCCAACAGGTCACTGACCGCTCTCCAACTCTTGCATGAACAACTCCAGCGCAGCGTCGGCGCGGGAGTAGTCGTAGGTGGAGTAGCGCCGTTGGCGTAGCTGCACCACGTCCCCGTTGAAGAAGCGCTCGTAAAGCGTCTGCCGAGAACCGAACTGAGTGCCAATCAAATCCCAGGCCAGCCGGAACAACCGGATCCTCTTTTTGGCGTCGATCGATGCCCCCTGATAGAACTTCTCTATATCTCCAGCCAAAGGCCCCGTCATGTCTTCTTCGGTGGGAGTCAACATCAGTCCACCAGCAGCCAACTGCTCGACGATAGCCGCCACCCTGGCGTAGGCGTCAGGGTACCAATTTCGCATGGCGATCCATGGCTCAGCAGCCGGCCAGAGCCCCTCACCCTCGTAGGGAGCGGCGTCGGCTTCCGCGGCCCGCATGTAGGCCCGGACGGTCTCCAGGGTGTCAATCACCTCTGAGTTCTTCTCCTGAACGTGGGCGTACTGGCCAATGTTGATGGCGTCAGTGATGCCATGGACGATGCCCAGGATGAACTCCAGCTTGGCTATGTTTTTGACCGCCACCTGCTGCATGTATTGACGCCAAAGTGTGACCTTTTGGACGGTCATGTTGGCCAGCTCTACATCGTCGTAAATGAACGCCCGTTCCCAGGGAATGAGCACATCGTCGAAGATTGCCAGGGCGTCCATCTCGTCGTATTGGCCGGATAGCGGGTAGTCGGCCAAAGTACGGCCCATATCGTAGCTGGGACGGCAAATGAACTTCAGCCCAGGAGTCGCCACAGGGATGGCAAACCCGATGCAATATTTGCGGTCTTCTTCATTATCAGGGCGGAGTGGCCGGTAGACCGGGGCGAATATCTCATCCGAGAATGGGGCCAGTGTTGCCAGGAGTTTGGCCCCTCTAACGATCAC
>Ga0315339_1003476_pt1 | contig 11035 bp, 9 predicted proteins | sample ASW17metaG_FD_204514 | JGI IMG/M metagenome (GOLD analysis project Ga0315339, IMG submission 204514) | Ammonia-oxidizing marine archaeal communities from Pacific Ocean, United States - ASW #17 | ecosystem: Environmental > Aquatic > Marine > Oceanic | place: USA: California | collected 2016-12-05
CAAATAACGTTCGGACACGCCGGACTCGGCTGATAGTATCTTTCGCGTCATGCCGCGCCGGGACCGCGAGGCCCGCACCCGCTCCCCCAAAAGGGCGAGATAGCGGCTGTCGTTGTCGGTTTCATTGACCATGGGGCACCCGGTTTGGAATTGGTAGATGTATGCACTATAATTCTTTTTTATAGTTTTTTGAACAAAAAATGCAGTATACAGCATTTTTTCGCTGCGGAATATTGCAGGTTTAATGGGGGATTTGGGAGATCGGGATGGGGGAGTCCATTATCATATTGATCGGCACCATCACGGGCACGGCAGAAATTGTCGCCGAGGACGTGACGCCGGTGCTGGAGGATGCTGGTTTCGAAGTTGAAACCATGGATATGGACGGCCTGAAACCGGACGCCCTGTCGGCCAGCGAAATTGTGCTGATCTGCACTTCCACCTATGGCCAGGGCGATGTGCCCGACAATGCCATGGACTTTTACGTGGCTCTGGGGGAGCAAAAGCCGAATTTGGCCGAACTGCGTTACGGCGTCATTGGCCTGGGCGACAGCACGTATTCGGATACCTACAATGAGGGCGGCGCACGGTTTGACCGTTTGTTGCAGGAACTGGGCGCCCAACGGGTCGGCTCGGTGATGCGGCACAACGCCTCCAGCGACGAGTTGCCGGAGGAGGCGGGCGTCGAATGGGCCAAGGAATGGGTCGGGCTATTGGCCCAGTAAACCAACTGCCGTGGGGGAGGCATCATGCATAATTATTCCACATACGATCTGACCCAGGACCCGCCCGTGGTCATGGTGCCGCGGAGTTACAATGTGGCGGTGGACTTCGTCGACCGGCGGGTGGATGAAGGCTTCGCCGGCAAGGTGGCCTTCATCGACGATAACAGGCAATTGACCTATGGCGAATTGCAGTCCGGCGTGAACCGCTTCGGCAATGCCCTGCGCGGCCTCGGCCTGCAGGCCGAACAGCGGGTCCTGATGCTGCAACTGGACAGCGTTGATTTTCCCGTGGTTTTTTTCGGTGCCATCAAGGCGGGCATGGTGGCGGTACCGGTCAATACCCTGCTAACCACGGATGATTACGATTACATGCTGCGCGACAGCCGCGCCCGGGCCCTGGTGGTCAGCGCCGAATTGTTGGCGGTCGTGGCGCCGATCCTGGATGGCCTGCCGGATTTGCGGCATGTCATCGTCACCGGAGATGGCGACACGGGCGGCCACCGGGCCATGTCTGATGTGCTCGCCGGGGCGGAATTGGAATTAGCCGCGGCGGAGACTTCAGCCGACGACGTGGCCTTCTGGCTCTACTCCTCCGGTTCGACGGGACGTCCAAAAGGCGCGCCGCATCTGCAAAGCGACATGATCAATACCGCCGTGCTGTACGGCATGGGCGTTCTAGGCATTCAAGCCGACGATGTGGTCTATTCCGCCGCCAAGCTGTTTTTTGCCTATGGTCTGGGCAATGGCCTGACCTTTCCCATGGCGGTGGGGGCCACGGCGGTGCTGATGGCGGGCCGGCCGACACCCGGGGACGTTATGGCGCGGGTGCATGACAATGAGGCGACGATTTTTTACGGCGTGCCCACGTTGTATGCCGGTATTCTGGCCGACAGCGGTATCGGGCGCGCCGCCTCGTCATCGAAGCTGCGCCATTGCGTTTCCGCCGGCGAAGCCCTGCCCGAAGATGTGGCCCGGCGCTGGGCGGACCGGTTCGGGGTGGAAATTCTTGACGGCATCGGTTCCACTGAAATGCTGCATATCTTTCTTTCCAACCGCCCGGGCCAGGCCCGCTTCGGCAGCACAGGGCTGCCCGTGCCGGGCTACCGTTGCCGCCTGGCCGACGATGCGGGCGACGACGTCGCCGCGGGTGAGATTGGCGAATTGCTGGTCAGCGGGCCCTCGTCCGCGCCATATTATTGGAACAACCGCGAGAAGAGCATTGCCACGTTCGAAGGCGCCTGGACCCGCACCGGCGACAAATATATTCGCGACGTGGATGGCTATTACATTTACGCCGGCCGTTCCGACGACATGTTGAAGGTTGGCGGCATCTGGGTCTCGCCGTTCGAAGTTGAAAGCGCTCTGATGGCCCATGAAAGCGTGCTGGAAGCCGCCGTGGTCGGCCATGCGGACAGTGATGAATTGATCAAGCCCAAGGCATTCGTGGTTCTGACGGCGGGCGGTGGCGGTGGTGGCGATGAGGCCCAGGCGGCCACGCTGCAACAATTCGTCAAGGAGCGCCTGGCACCCTATAAGTATCCACGCTGGGTCGAATTTGTCGATGCGCTGCCCAAGACCGCGACGGGTAAAATTCAACGTTACAAGCTGCGCGCTTGATGTCGGTTCAATACGACCGGATCGAGGCGGCCGGCCAGCGCCTGGAATGCCAATGGCTGGGCCCGGCACCTTCCAGGGATGCCGAAGGCCGGCCGACCTTGGTATTTCTGCATGAAGGCCTGGGCTGTGTTGAGCTGTGGCGGGATTTTCCCGCCAAGCTGGTTGCGGCCACCGGCTTGGGCGGGTTCGTCTACAGCCGCCAGGGCTATGGCGGTTCAGAGCCGTGCCAATTGCCCCGGCCGATCACCTATATGCATGACGAAGGCCTCACCGTGCTGCCCGCGCTGTTGGCCACCGCTGGCATCAAGCGGGCCATATTGGTGGGCCATTCCGACGGCGCATCCATATCTCTGATCTATGCCGGGGGCACGCCCGCACCGGGACTGATGGGCATGATCCTGGAAGCCCCACACGTATTCATGGAAGACACCAACGCCGCCGCCATTCAGGTCATGCGTGAAACTTTCGAGACGACGGACTTGCGGCAACGCATGGCGAAATATCATGGCGGCAATGTGGATTGCGCCTTTCGCGGCTGGTCCGAGCCCTGGCTGGGAGACGGTTTCACGAGCTGGAATCTGGAAGAATATCTGCCCCCGATCTGCGCCGAACGATCGGTGCCGACCCTGGTCATTCAGGGCGCCGAAGATGAATACGGCACCATCGCCCAATGCCAGGCCATCGAACAGGGCATCGGTGCCCAGGCTTCAACCCTGTATCTGCCCGATTGCGGCCATGCGCCCCATCAGGAACGGCCGGGGCAGACCCTGAAGGCAATGGCCGATCATATACAAGGCATCATCCAGGGCATGTCTGGTCCCTAAATAAAGCGATCCTATATACAGATATGAGCCACCGCGCGGCTGGCGCAGCCCGTGGGCTGCGCCGCCAAACTTCGCGGCGTCGATCTCTCAAATCTAAATGTGGGAAATCGTCGGGGCAGCCGAACAGGAAGGCTGACCCCAAAGCGTAGGGGTTTGCCCTAGGCTGCTTTCCTGCGCGGAATAAACGGCTGGCGTGGTTCGATCTCTAGATCACGGATCGACTTCGCCTTGTGTTCGACGCAATAGGAACTTCCTTGGTCGCGGTGTCCACCGCAATAGTCGTGTGTCGGGTGGTCGCCATGGGGCCACATGGGCCATAGGCACCCCCGGCGCGGCCTGATTTCAAGCATAATCCGCTCTCGCCATCTATTGAATAAAGGGTATGTGACTGTGAAACACAATGTTTATATGTTGCGCCGCACCATTTTGTCAAGTCCTTATTGTCGTTAATGAATCCTGAATTGTAACTTTTTACGAATCGGCTGATCAAATCGGGGTCATGGTTACCGCAAAGTTAATGGGGCCCTGGCCGCGGGCTGATGAAAAATAATTTCACCCCGCCCGCGTCCCCAACGAATAAGACCCACCAGTACGCCGGCGCTTTGCCTGACCGCCAATTTGGCATAGGCTTGGCCCATGGCAAAACCAAGCAAAAGCCAAATGCGTTATCTCAGCCGGGGTCTTTCCCAGCCCGGCGGTAAATTGCCGCTGTTCGACGACCACGGCCAGGAAATCGATACCCGCACAATTCGCGCCTGCGTCAAGGCCGGTTGGTCCGAACCCTGGTTCGCCAATCCCTTGAAGCCCGATTGGCTGGTTTGCCGTCTGACCGACAGCGGCCGGGCGGTGATGGAACACTACGATGGAGCCGCCAACGTGAGCACCGATTGAGGGTCGGGGTGAGCTTAGAAGTCGATTTGGTGCGGGCTTTTCGGGCAAAAAAAGAACTTAGATAGAAAGCATCATGGCGTACAAGACCTTTGGCTTTAGCGACGAACAGGTCCTCATGCGCGACAGCATCCTTGGCCTCTTGGGCCGGGTTCTGCCGGCCGACAAGATGCAGGAATTGGACAAAACCTCGTCCTTTCCCGAGGAGGCATTTCAAGCCATTGCGGCGGACGGCTGGCTGGGCCTGCCCATTGCCGAGGCGTACGGCGGGGCGGGCGCCTCCAACATGGACATGGCGGTGTTTATCGAGGCCATGGGCTATTACCACTACGGTATCCGCTCCTCCTTCATGACTACGTCAATCTATGGCGCCTCGCACCTGCAGTATCATGCCTCCGAAGAACAACGCCGCCTAATGCTGCCGCCCTTGATCAAGGGGCAATTGAAAATGTGTATCGCCTATTCCGAACCCGACAGTGGCTCCGATGCCGTCGGCATCCGTACACGGGCGGTGCGGCGGGGGGACGACTATGTCATCAACGGGCAAAAGATCTATATCACCAACGCCCACGTCAGCCATTGGATGGTGGTTTCCGCCAAGACCGACCCGAACGCCGGACATAAAGGCCTCAGCCTGTTTCTGGTGGACAGTAAGACACCGGGCCTGACCATCCGGCCTATGGACCCCTTGGGCTCGCGCACCTCGTTGCCGAATGAGGTCTTCTTTGACGAGGTGCGCATACCCGCCGCAAATCTTTTGGGCGAGGCGGGTGGGGCCTGGCCCATGTTGATGCGGGGCTTGAACCAGGAACGGCTGTTGCTGGCCGCCACCTCGGCCGGGCATTGCATGCGTATATTGGAGCTGGCCAGGGATTTTGCCACCAACCGCAAGGCCTTCGGCAAAACCATAACCGCCTACCAGGCGATCAGCCATAAACTGGCCGATATGCACATGCTGACCGAGGGGGCCCGCCTGGCAACCTTTCATGCCGCCCGAATGCTTGATGCGGGCGAAGATGCGGTTCTCGAAACCACCACGGCCAAGGTGGTTGCGACCGAGAACAATTTCAAGGTTGCCGATCTGGGCATGCAGATTATGGGCGGTGCGGGCTATATGGCGGGCGAGATGCAACGATTGTTCCGCGAGGCGCGCCTTGGCCCTATCGGCGGCGGCACTTCGGAAATTCTGCGAAATGTCATTAGCAAGCGCATGGAGCTGTAGAAGGGGCAAAATTCCGCTCGCGACTTATCCTTCCGCGCTGACAAGATGGGCCGCAATCGAAGGCAACGTTCGAACGGGCGCAATGGCGGGATATGGCTGATACCAGTGAAATAAGACGCACCATGAAACTTGTGATCGACCGCATTGACGACATGCCTGGCGGGGAGGAGGCGGTGCAACGTAACTTGCGCCGGTCATTAAGTGGTCTGCGGGAATTCCTGACGCGCCTGCCGGCGGATCGTTTGACGGAGGCCGAGTTGGTGGCCGAACCGGCCAAGGTATTATTGGAAACAGTGTCCCAAGGCCGGATGAACCAAGCCATGCTCCGCTCCGCCTCCACGGGCCTGCGCCAGGCGGCGGAGCGTCTGGATGATGTTGCTCCCCGTGTCCTGACCCTATGCCGACAAATCACCGACCAGGTGGAATAGTCCTATCCTTGCCAGGTGGCATGGTTTCATTCGACGCGGAAGGCCTGCATGAATTCCGGGTCCGGTTCGAGACCAAGGCCGGGCCCCGCGGGCAAGGACATTTTCCCCTCGACGATGGCCGGCAGGCCGCCGGTAAGTTGATCGCGCAGGGGGTTTGTGTTGGCGTCGATCTCCAACAGGCCCTCACCGCCGGCGGCGGCCAGGCAATGGGCTGAGGCCATCAGGCCGATGGCACCTGCTAGAAAGTGCGGGCAATAACATTGGCCCGCATCGATGATGCGCCGGGCCAGGGGCAGGGTTTTCGAAAATCCGCCCCACTTGCACATATCGGGCTGAACCACGCCAAACACGCCGGCCGCGATGTGGGCATCGAACTGCTGATCGCCCAGCAGGTTCTCGCCGGCCGCGATGGGCGCGCCGGGTACCGCGGCAAGGCGTTGCCAATCTTCCAATGGCGCATCGGCGGGCAGGGGCTCTTCAATCCAGCCCAGGTCAAACTCGGAATAGGCCGGCCAGTTCGCGCGGGCCGTCGGCAAATCCCAGCCTTGGTTGATATCCGTCATCAGCCGCCCATCGCCGATCAGCGCCCGCATCTTGCCCAAGGCCGTGAGGTCGGTATCCCGGCTAAAGCCGGTCTTTATTTTGAAAGCGTTAAGACCCTCGTTTAACTTTCGCTCGACCGTGGCTTCAAAACCTTGGGGATTGAGGCCGCTGGCATAAGTGGGTACCACGTCCCCGACACCGCCCAGCAAGCGCCAAAGCGGCGCGCCCATACGCCGCGCGGTCAGGTCCCACAGGGCGATATCGATGCCGGCGATGGCCTGGGCAAAGGGGCCGGGTTCGCCGATTTGCAGGGTGATGATGTGGGTTTGGCGCGTCAGTTCCGCAAACGCATCGGCCGGGGTCTCCCAGCTTTTGGACAAGGCGGCGGGGGCCAGATAATCGCGGATCAGATGGGCCCGGTTCTCGGCGCCATGGGTGGGGAAATTCCCGAACACCTCGCCCCAGCCAACGGCGCCATCGGTATCTTCCGCCCGGACCAACAGCACGGCCCGTTCACTGATGGTCCCGAATGACGTGACGATCGGCGTTTCGATCGCCGCGCGCAGCAGGATCGGTTCCAGCCTGGCGATTTTGAAGGTCGGGAGATCATTGCCGTCAGGTAATAGGGCGGGCATTTCAGTCACATATTCAGCGGCTTGCCCGTCACGGCGAGCGCGGCTTCCTTGACGGCTTCGTTCAATGTGGGATGGGCATGGCAGGTCAGGGCGATGTCTTCCGAAGAGGCGCCCATTTCGAGCGCCAGGACAAGCTCGGCAATCATGGTGCCGGCATCCGGGCCGATGATGTGAGCGCCAAGCAGGCGGTCGGTGGCATTGTCGGCGAGCAGTTTGACGAAGCCGCCTTCCTGACCGCCGCTTGATCTTGCCCGGCTGTTGGCGGCGAAGCTGAAACGGCCCTTGTTGTAGGCAATGCCGTCCGCCTTCAATTCATCTTCCGAACGGCCCACGGTGGCGACCTCGGGCCAAGTGTAGCAGACCCCTGGTATGGCTGCGTAATTGACGCCGCCAACATGGCCGGCAATCTTTTCAGCCACCACGACGCCTTCTTTCTCGGCCTTGTGGGCTAGCATGGGGACATCGGGAAGGACATCGCCAATGGCAAAGATGCCGGCGATGTTGGTCTGGTAATCCTCATCCACGGGGATGAAGCCGTGGTTGTCTATGGTGACGCCCGCCTCCGCCAGGCCAAGGCCGTCGGTGAAGGGCTTGCGGCCGATGGAGACCAGCACAACGTCGGCCTTGAGAACCTCTGTATCGCCGTCCTTGGCGGATTCAAGGGTCAACGCCACGCCGCTTTTGGTTTTCTTGGCCGCCGTCACCTTGGTGCCCAGACGGAAGTCCATGCCCTGGCCGGTCAGCGCGCGCTGCAGGTGGCAGGACAGTTCGCTATCCATGCCCGGCGTTATGCGGTCGAGGAATTCAACCACCGTGACTTTTGCCCCCAGACGTCCCCAGACAGAGCCCATTTCCAGGCCGATATAGCCGCCGCCAATGACCACTAATTTTTTTGGCACCTTGGTCAGCGAGAGCGCGCCGGTGGAGGAGACAATGGTCTTCTCGTCAATCTCCACGCCCGGCAGGCCCATGACGTCGGAACCGGTGGCGATGACGATGTTCTCCGCCGTCAACGTGCGTTCGCCGCCAGTATTCAATTCGACCTGTACCGAACCAAGTGATGTGATGCGTCCACGGCCGGCGATGTAGGTGACTTTGTTTTTCTTGAACAGGACTTCGATACCCGTGGTCAGGCCGGTCACGACCTCGTCCTTGCGGGCCATCATGGTCTTGAGATCCAGGGTCAGCCCGCTGGTCTTTATGCCGTGCTGGGCAAATGCGGCCTCGGCCTCGTGGTAAAGATGCGATGATTGCAGCAGGGCCTTGGAGGGGATGCAGCCCACGTTCAAACAGGTGCCGCCCAGACTGCCGCGCATTTCAACGCAGGCGGTGGAGAGACCCAATTGTGCTGCCTTGATGGCGCCCACATAACCGCCGGGCCCGGCGCCGATGAAGACAACGTCAAAGGTATCATCCGCCATCACAAAACCTCGTTAAATCTCGAACAACAGACGTTCGGGTTCTTCAATGCATTCCTTGACCCGGACCAGGAAGGTTACCGCCTCGCGGCCATCAATGATGCGATGGTCGTAGCTGAGCGCCAGATACATCATCGGCCGCGCCACCACCTCGCCGTCCACCACCATGGCTCGGTCCTGGATCTTGTGCATGCCCAGGATAGCGGATTGCGGCGGGTTAAGGATCGGCATGGAGAGGAGTGAGCCATAAACCCCGCCGTTGGAGATGGTGAAGGTGCCGCCCTGCATCTCATCAATGGTCAGCTTGCCGTTACGGGCCCGGCGGCCGTAATCGACGATGCCGCCTTCGATATCGGCAAACGACATACGATCCGCGTCGCGCAACACGGGCACTACCAAACCTTGCGGCGTGCCCACGGCGACGCCCACGTTGTAGTAATTTTTGTAGATCAGATTGTCACCATCGATTTCCGCATTGACCGCCGGCACTTCGGTCAGGGCCTGGGTGCATGCCCGGACAAAGAAGGACATGAAACCGAGGCGGCTGCCATGGCGTTTTTCAAATATGTCGCGGTATTTGCGGCGCGCCGCCATCACCGCCGACATATCCACCTCGTTAAAGGTGGACAGCATGGCGGCGGTGTTTTGGGCCTCCTTGAGGCGCCGCGCAATGGTCTTGCGCAGGCGAGTCATGCGGACGATTTCCTCCAGGCCCGCATTGGGGCGGTCGCCGACATCAATATTGCCACCCGGCGCGGCGGCGACATTGGCCGCCGGTACAACTTGCTGCGATGAAGGAACAGGCGCTGGCGGGGCTGCCGCCGGAGTTGACGCCGGTGTTGAGGCCGGTGCGGCGGTCGATGCGCCGCCGCCGGCATTGATATGGTTCAGCACGTCTTCCTTCAGCAGGCGGCCATCCTTGCCGGTGGCGGCAATGGTGTTGGCGTCCAGGCCATGTTCCAGCACCAATCTGCGCACGGCGGGAGACAATTGGGTGACGGACGTGGCGGGCGTGGCAGGCGCTGCCGGCGTGATGGGCCCGGCGGGTGCCGCGGGTGCCGGCGCTGTGGCAACCGGTGTTGGTGTGGACGCCGCCGTCTGAGATTCGTCCATGCGGCCCAAAAGACCGCCCGTGGCCACGACAGCTTCCTCCGGTGTGGCGATTTCGATCAGGACGCCGGTGGCGGGGGCGGGAACTTCGACGGCGACCTTGTCTGTCTCCAATTCAACCAGGGGTTCATCCCGTGCCACGGCCTCGCCCGGCTTCTTCAGCCATCTGGCCACGGTCGCCTCTGTCACGGATTCGCCCAGTGTGGGAACCACGATATCAATCATCTAAAGGGCCCTCGTCCTTTTGAATATGCCTACAGTCCCAGCGCTTCGGCCACTAGGGCGGCTTGTTCCGCCTGATGTACAGCCATGGAGCCGACGGCGGTCGATGCACTTTCCGCCCGCCCGGCGTATTTTGGCCGCTTGGTTTTGTGCTTCAATTCTTCGAGTACCGTTTCCAGGCGCGGCATGACGTGCCACCAGGCGCCCATGTTTTGCGGCTCCTCCTGGCACCAGACCACATCGGCCTTGGGGAAGCGGGACAGCTCCTGGACCAAGGCCAGGGCCGGGAAGGGGTAGAGCTGCTCCAGCCGCAAGACATAGACGTTCTTCTTTTTGGCGGCGTTGCGTTGTTCTTCCAGATCGAAATAGACCTTGCCACTGCACAGTACCACGCGCTTGATCTTGTCATCGGTGGTCAGAATGTCCCGGTTGCCCTCGCCCTCGTCCCACAGAACCCGGTGGAAGGTGGAGCCCGGCCCCAGTTCCGATAGTTTCGAGACGCAGCGTTTGTGGCGGAGCAACGATTTCGGCGTCATCAAAATCAATGGCTTGCGGAATTTGCGGTGCAACTGCCGGCGCAGGATATGAAAATAGTTGGCCGGCGACGTACAGTTCGCCACCTGCATGTTATCTTCCGCGCAAAGCTGCAAATAGCGTTCCAGGCGGGCCGATGAATGTTCCGGCCCCTGGCCTTCAAAGCCATGGGGCAGCAACATCACCAGACCGCTCATGCGCAACCATTTACTTTCACCCGACGAGATGAATTGATCGATAATAACCTGGGCGCCGTTGGCGAAATCACCGAACTGCGCCTCCCACATGATCAGGCCGCGCGGCTCGGTCATGGAATAGCCATATTCAAAACCCAGCACCGCCGCTTCGGACAGGGCGGAATTGATCACCTCGAAATTCGCCTGTTTGTTGTCCAGATTGTTCAATGGCGTGTAGGTATGTTCGTCGACCTGGTCGATAAATTGGCAATGACGCTGCGAGAACGTGCCCCGCGCACTGTCCTGACCCGAAAGCCGGACCGGGAAACCCTCCATTAATAACGAGCCGAAAGCCAGAGCCTCCGACGTGGACCAATCGATACCCTTGCCGCTGTCGATGATGGTCCGCTTGGCGGTGAGAAGGCGTTTGATGGTGCGGTGCAGGTTGAAATCATCCGGCGTTTCCGTCAAAACCCTACCGATTTTTTTCAGGGTGCGCAGCTTAACGGAGGTATAGCCACGCCGGGCCTCACCGCGGGCCGTCTCAAATCCCTGCCATTGGCCTTCCAGCCAGTCGGCCTTGTTCGGCTTGTAGCCCGATGCGGCCTCGAAATCCTTTTCCATGCGGGCCTGGAAATCGGCCACGCCGTTGTCGGCCTCTTCTTGGCTGATCACGCCGTCGTTCACCAATTT
>Ga0315339_1003477_pt1 | contig 11034 bp, 15 predicted proteins | sample ASW17metaG_FD_204514 | JGI IMG/M metagenome (GOLD analysis project Ga0315339, IMG submission 204514) | Ammonia-oxidizing marine archaeal communities from Pacific Ocean, United States - ASW #17 | ecosystem: Environmental > Aquatic > Marine > Oceanic | place: USA: California | collected 2016-12-05
CTTCCATCCGACCAAGGGCAGGCCGGAGGCTGCGATCATGGCCGCCTGGATGGCATAGGCTTCCGCCTCCGTGGCCGGGCTGCCGGCAAAATTACTGGCCAGTTTGGTGGCGCTGATACGGGCCTGCCAAAGTTGTTGGGCGACGTCGGCGGTCATGGCGTTTCTAACCCAGCTGCTGAGCGAACAATCCCATGGTTCGGCCGCGGGCCTGATTGGCCGCCGCCTCGTTGTAGGAGCCGCGATGGTTGCAGTTGAAGCCATGGTCGGCATCATAGACATGCACCACCGCGTCCGGGTGCGCCGCATCAATTTTATGGACGTTCTCCAAGGGGATGCCCGCGTCATGCTCGCCGAAATGCATCAACAGCGGGCAACCTTCCGTCTCGTCGATATAGGGCACGATCTGGCCGCCGTAGTAGACCACCGCCGCCTGCACCGGCAGCCGGGTGCCGCACAGATAGGATATGGTGCCGCCCCAGCAATAACCCACTGTCCCCACCTTGAGGCCTTCGCCGGCCATGACATCCACCACCACCTTGATATCGTCTATGCACAGATCCCAGGAAAAGGTCTGCATGATATCCCGGCCGATGGCGATGTCGGCGGGGGTATATCCCAGTTCGCACCCCTTGGTTTCCGAGCGGTCGAACAGCGCCGGCGCAATGGCCACGTAGCCATCGGCGGCAAAGCCATCGCAAACTTCGCGAATGTGGCTGTTGACGCCGAAAATTTCCTGAATGACGACGACGCCGCCCTTGGCCGCGCCGTCCGGGTCGGCCCGGTAGGCGCCAAAGTTGTGGCCGTCGGCGGCGGTCAATGTAAGGTTCGTTCCCATGATGCTGTCTTCCTGAAGAATTTTTGCTTAGGTTCAGTATGGCACGTCTGTCAGGCGGTGTCAGTATCATGCCATTGTAGGAATGGAGAAGTGGAGTAGAGGATTTGCGTCAAACGAAAAACCTGATCTGGGTCATGGTTCTGACCGCCCTCGGCGCCTGCGCCCAAATTGACGCCCCGGACACCATGGCACCGGCAATGGTGGATGATCCCAATGACCTGACCACCGCCTTCATCGGTGATCAGGGTTCGGGCGCCGGCGCCCGGGCCGTTTTGGAACTGATCAGGGCGGAGGGCGCGGATCTGGTCCTGCACCAGGGGGATTTCAATTACAAAGACAACCCGGCCGCCTGGGACCGCCTGATCACGGCGGTTCTGTGCCCTGAATTTCCTTATTTTGCCAGCGTCGGCAATCATGACAAAAAACGTTTCTTTGGCACCGACGGCTATCAGGGTCTCTTAAAACGGCGGCTTGCCCGGATGCCGGGCGCCCGCTGCATGGATGACCTGGGCGTCCGGTCGGTTTGCACCTACCGCAATCTGTTCATGGTCTTCTCGGGCATTGGGACCATTCCGAGGCGGCCCGACGACCCGCGCCACATCACCTACATACGCGGAAAACTGGCCGCCAGCGGGGCTTTATGGAAGGTCTGCAGCTGGCACAAGAACCAACGCGCCATGCAGCTCGGCAAGAAGAAGGACGCGGTGGGCTGGGCCGCCTACGAGGCCTGCCGCGAGGCCGGCGTCATCATCGCCACGGGGCACGAGCATTCCTATTCCCGCACCCATTTGTTGAGCCATTTCGAAAACAGGACCATTTTGTCCACCTCTCCCATCCTGCGTATCGGTAGGGGACGGACGTTTGCCTTCGTCTCGGGCCTGGGGGGCAAGAGTATCCGGCGGCAACGTCGGGACGGGTCCTGGTGGGCGGCTAAATACAGTAAGGATCAAGGCGCCAGCCATGGCGCTGTGTTCTGCATCCTCGGCGATGGCCGGCGATCAAACCGGGCCAGTTGCTATTTCAAGGGCATCGACGGCACCATCGCCGACGGCTTTTGATCGTCAACGAGGGCCGAAAACCCTTCCGGCCGACCTCTTGAACTTACGCTGCCGGCCGGCGCAGGAAGCGGCCCATGGAGGTCATTTCCAGCACCACCTTGCCGGTCTGATTGAGCACCTGAATGCACGACGACACGGTGCCCCGGTCGGGCTTCAACTGGGACGGCGTGGCGGACAACACCTCCGTGCGGGCGGAAAGAACATCGCCGGGGCGCACCGGTTCCAGCCATTTCAGGTCATCGAAGCCAGGCGAGCCCAGGCTGGCCATGCGGACCTGTCCCTTTTGTGACTCGCAGGCCATGGCCATGAACATGGCGCAGACCTGCCAGCCCGAGGCGATCAAACCGCCATAGATACTGTCCTTGGCGGCCACCGCGTCGGTGTGAAAGGGTTGGTTGTCATAGGTTTTGGCGAAGGCAATGATTTCATCTTCGCGCACCGCATACCGGCCGAATTCCCGCACCGTTCCAACCACAATATCTTCCAGATAGGTCATGGCGCAACATCCATGGCGGGGCGCAGGCCATACATCCCGACACCGTCCAATTGCACCACCTTGGCATTGAGCTGATTGAAGACCTCCGTGCGCAGGGTTATCAGGCCCATGGGCCGGCTGGCCGAAAGCCTGGCCGCCATCACCGTGGCGCGCCCCGACAGCACATCCCCCGGCCGCACCGGCACCAACCAGCGGCACCGATCGATCCCCGGCGCGCCCATGCTGACCAGGCCCCGAAGTTTGATGAAGTCCGCCAGCAGGCCCATGACCATGGCATTGGTATGCCAGCCCGAAGCAATCAGGCCGCCAAAAAAACTGCTTTCGGCCGCCGCCCCGTCGGTATGGAAGGGTTGCGGATCGTATTGCGAGGCAAAGGCGACGATTTCCCTGGCATCCACCTCCCGCGCGCCTAAATCCCACACGTCGCCGACGCCAATATCTTCGAAATATTTCATGGCCTTCGTCTATCATGGCATTGATTACCTGCAAAGCTGGGAGAAAGAGATGTTGACCTTGGTTTTCTGTTTACGCCGCCGGGAGGGCTTGGGCCGGGACGAATTTCAACGCTATTGGCGCAACCGGCACGGCCCGTTGATGGCGAAGAACATCGCTGCGTTCGATGCCCGCAAGTATCAGCAGTGGCATACCTCCTCGGGCCCGGCGGCGGGCGGCATCAACCAATCCCGCGGCGGTCCGGCGGATTATGACGGCCTGGCCGTGGTCTGGTGGAATGATCTGGAACATTTCGTCACCGTCACCGCCACCAATGACGGCCGGGCTGCAGGCCGGGAGATGTACAAGGATGAGTTGACCTTCATTGATCTGGAGAATTCGCCTATCTTCATGACAAACGTCGGATATGAAGCGGGCGGACCCATAACCCTTTAGGCCGGTTGCCAGTCATGACCCAACTATGATCCAATTATGATCCTCGTGCACGGAACATGTATCGCCTTTGGCGCCACGGGCCTGCTACTGCGCGGCCCATCGGGCGCGGGCAAGTCGGACTTGGCCCTGCGCCTGATCAATCGGCCCAATATTCGACCGGACATGGCGGTACGATTGGTGGCGGATGATCAGGTCGAGGTGAGCCGGCGGGACGACGAACTTTGGGCCAGCGCACCAAGCCAAATCGCCGGATTGTTGGAGGTGCGGGGCGTCGGCCTAGTACGGTTTAAAACGCATGGTGACGTGCGTTTGCGTCTGGTCCTAGATCTGTGCCCGACCGGCGCGGTGCCCAGGTTGCCGGAGGCTGATCGCTGCACCATTGACGGCGTCGACCTGCCGCTTTACCCATTTGCCCCATTCGAAGCTTCGGCACCGGATAAGGTTGCGATTTTGGTGCGTTCCTTGGCTCAGGATATTTTGGCGTCATGACCGACGATAATCAGGACGCGGCATTATCGACCCGGACCCGGGTACATCTGGTGCTGATCACGGGTCTTTCCGGCGCCGGGCGGACCCTGTCGCTCAAGGCGCTGGAAGACGTAGGCTTCGAGGCGATTGACAATCTGCCCCTATCCTTGATCAGCCGCTTGCTCGATCCCCTCAGCCGGGCCGGCGGCGGTGATCATGCCATCGCCATTGCCGTCGATTTCCGTCAGAGGGATTTCAGTGTCGAGGCCTTCGATCAAGCCACCAGGCCCTTGGCCGCACGGGACGACGTGGATCTGGACGTGGTCTTTCTGGATTGCGATACGGAGGTTCTGGCCCGCCGCTTTACCGAAACCCGGCGCCGCCATCCCCTGGGCGAGGACCGCACGGTGATGGACGGCATCATGCGCGAGAGGCAGTTGCTGACGCCCTTGCGTGAACGGGCGGATCTGTTGATCGATACCTCGAACCTGACGGTCGGCGAATTGCGGGCCTTGGTAGGCGGCCAGTTCCGCCTGGCCGATGCGCCGGGTCTGGCGGTCTCGGTCCTGTCGTTTTCGTACCGGCGGGGCCTGCCGCGGGAGGCCGACCTGGTGTTTGACGTACGCTTTCTGGCCAATCCTCATTACGTCGACGCGTTGCGGCCCTTGACGGGGCGGGACCCGGGCGTGGGCGCCCATATCGCGGCCGACCCGGCATGCGAACCTTTTCTGGCATCCTTGAACGGGATGCTGCAAACTCTTTTGCCGTTGTATCGGCGGGAAGGCAAAAGCTATCTGACCGTGGCCATCGGTTGTACCGGGGGTTGGCACCGGTCGGTCTATGCGGCGGAACAGTTGACTGGGCGGTTGGCGGCGGCGGGGCATGCGGTTACGGTACGGCACCGGGATGCGGGCCGCATGTAAATGACAATGTTTGCGTATTATAAAAAGAGGCCCAGGGGCGGAAGATGATTGGTATGGTTTTGGTCACCCATGGTCGGTTGGCGGATGAATTCGTCGCCGCGACCGAGCATGTGGTCGGCCCACAGGAATGCATCCGGGCTATTTCCATCGGCCCGGATGATGATATGGAACAACGCCGGACAGAAATCGTGCAGGCGGCGGAAGAAGTTGATACGGGCAACGGCGTCATCCTGCTGACCGATATGTTCGGCGGCACCCCCTCCAACCTGGCCATATCCCTGCTGGACCGCGCCAATGTGGAGGTTATCGCCGGCATGAACTTGCCCATGTTGATCAAACTGGTGAAGGTGCGCCAGGAGGACGATTTGCAGGACGCCGTGGCCAAGGCGCAGGAGTCCGGCCGCAAGTATATCAATGTCGCCTCCAACCTGTTGCAAGGTGACAAGTGAGCAGCGAAACCGTTCGGCGTACCATCCCCATTATCAACCGACGCGGCCTGCACGCCCGGGCCGCGGCCAAGTTCGTCAATTGCGCCGAACGCTTCGAGGCCGATATTTTCGTTACCCGCCAGGGGGTCGAGGTGCCGGGCTGTTCGATCATGGGGCTGATGATGCTGGCCGCGGCGCCCGGCACGGAAATCGGGGTCCGTGCGGTGGGCGTGGATGCGGCGGAGGCGGTGGCCGCGCTGGAAGCGTTAACCGCCGGTAAGTTCGACGAGGATCAAAATGAAGATCAAAACGGGGGATAAATGGCAAATTTCGTTCTAATACATGGCTCGTTCCAGGGCAGCTGGATCTGGCAGCCGACCGTGAAACTGTTGCGCGAGGGCGGCCACAATGTGCACGCCCCGACCATGGATGGCTGTGCCGAACGGCGGCATGGCCTGCGCGCCGGTATCACGGCGACCACCATGGCCGAGGAAGTGGTCGATCTGTTGTTCTATGAAGACCTTGACGAGGTGATCATTGCGACTACATCGTCGGGCGGCATTGTCATGTCCAAGGCGGCGGAGATGGCCCGGGACAAGATAAAACGCCTGGTCTACATCGACGCCCTGGCGCCACAGCCGGGCGAGACCGTGGGTGATATCGTCATTCGCGGCCCGAACCAGGAACCCAATATAGAGATCGAATTCGCCGCCGGTCCCAACCGGGAAGGCATGGCCGCGCGCCTGTTTGCCGACCTGGAACCGGAATTAAAGGAATGGGCCCTGGACCGCGCCACGTTGCACCCCAAGGGGGCATCGGCGGCGGATCTGGATAAATTCTGGGCCCAAAGCTGGCCCGCCACGGTGATCTACTGCACCGGTAGCCTGAACCCTTCCGAGACGCACCAACGGGCCACGGCGGACAAACTCCGGGCCCATTGGCATGTCATGGACGCCGGCCATTACCCCATGTTGAGCCATGGCGCGGAAATGGCGCGGCTGTTGTTGCAGGAAATTGAAAGGTAGAACGACATGAAGTTGTTCTATTCCGGCAACTCCCCCTATGCCCGCCGTACCCGCCTCGCCGCCCGCCAAGTCGCCAATTTATCCGGTCTGGTGATAGAAGAAGTGGATGCCGCGCCGCTCGGCACGGCGGATCATAAGCTGTTTCAGCACGGCCCCGGCGCCAAGGTGCCGGGTTTGCAGACGGAGTCCGGTGCTTATCTTTGCGAAACCCTGGTTATCACTAATTACCTGAACGGCCGGTCCGGCGGCAAGCTGATGCCAGGTGATCCAGCGCAGTTCGAGGGGGTTTTGGAACTGGAAGGTATCGGCTCCCTGCTCATGGATACCCTGTTCCATTGCTCCCACGAGAAACGCCGGGCTGCGGGTGAGCAGTCCCCCGGTGTCATCGCCAAGGAAACCGAACGCGCCAACCGTTGTTACGACGCTTTGGAAAACCGCCTTGGCGGCCAGGCCGCGGTCCTCAACGTGGGCACCATCGCGGCGGTCGCCTCATTGGGCTATTCCGACTGGCGCCACGCCGAGGATGACTGGCGCGGCGGCCGGCCCGGTTTGGCGGCCTGGTTCGACGAGATGATGAAGAACAGGGATGTGGCGGAGACACACCCCATAATCTGACCCCCGGACAGACCGGGTCACACCGCCGCGACGATGGCAACTTAGAGCGGTTTTCATAAATACTGGATCATTTGACCGCGATCAGGCTCCGTCGCCCTATCTGGCCCTGCTGTCGGCGCCCAAACGGCGCCGGGGGTTGGTCAGGCCGCTGGCCCACAGGAAGTAATCCTTGTCCCGCCGCCGCCAGCTTTCATGGGACCAAAGCCTTGGCCCGGTGCGTAACTTCGCCTTGGGAAGGTAGACCTGGGCCGCGATCTGCCGGCGGTCGGAAAGACGCACCAATCTGGTTTCCCGCCGGTAGCCGTCGCCCTCGTAGCGAGCCAATAGCTTCGCCTGTGCGGTGGACAAGCCCGATACTGCAAGGCCCAGTGCCCGGACCCCTGGCTTGCGCATGATGGCCGGGTAACGGGCGCGCAGAACATAACAGACCGTGAAACCGGGCAGCCAGGCGGGCTGAATTTCCGCGCCTTCGGTAACCGCGCCCAGTACCAAGCGGCGGACGTCGGGGTCGATCAAGTTGCCGTAGAAGAAAAAATAATGTGTCCCATCCCGTCCGGCCATCTCAGTCCCTTGGCTGCAACAGCCAGCCGAAGACCAGTGTTGCCGCCACCGCGCCCACAAGCTGTGCCGCAATGAACCCCGGTGCATCCATCGGCGCAATGCCCGAGAAGGTATCGGTCAGGGTGCGGGCAATGGTCACCGCGGGATTGGCGAAAGAGGTCGAGGCGGTGAACCAATAGCCGGCGGTGATAAACAATCCCACCGCATAAGGCACGGCGTCGGGTCGGAAGCGCACGCAGCCCAGTATGGTCGCGACCAGGCCAAAGGTCGCAATGAACTCGGCAAACCACTGCCCCACGCCCGTGCGGGCGTGGGTCGAGATCATCAAGACCGACTCGGCAAACATGATATGGGCGGCCATGGCGCCGCAAATGGCGGCGGCCACCTGCACTCCGACATAGACCAGCGCCTCACCCGCGGTGATTTCCCTACGCAACAGGAACGACAATGTCACGGCCGGGTTGAAATGGGCCCCCGACAGGGGACCGAAAATCAGGATCAGCACCACCAGTATGGCGCCGGTGGCGATTGTGTTGCCCAACAGGGCCAGGGCCACGTTGCCCCCGGCCAAGGTCTCCCCCATGATGCCGGAGCCGACCACGGTGGCCAGCAAAAACGCCGTGCCGATAAATTCCGCCGCCAGACGGCGGAGAAAACTAAAAGTCTGTTTGCTCATGTTTATTCACGCTTAATCAAGGGTCGTCACCTTGGCGCCTTCTTCCTCAACTAGGAAACGGCTGCCGGGGTAACCCGCCGCCGCCGGTATGCGCAGGACGCGTCCCCTTGGATGCTTCTCGGATTCCGGCTGCACGGTCACTACGGCAGTGGCGCGGGAGGTGGCCATGGCTTCATCGACGTTTTTGTATTGTGACAATTTCAAAAGGTTCATGCGGGTGGGAAAGACCACCGTGCGCTTACCCGAATTCGCCGCCGCCACGGCCGCCTCGGGCCGCAGCCATTCGCTGTCCGTGGATTCAGAGCCGTCATGGAGGGCCACATGATCCACCGGCGCCCGGGCCACGAAGAATTGCGTGTCGAACACCTTGGGCACGATCCGGGGCGTGATCCAGTGGGCGTAGTTGACCATCTTGTCCAGGGCCAGCATCAAACCCTCGGTGCGGCAGACATCGCCGATGGTGATGTTTCCGGCAGTCAGATCGGCCCGCCAACGATCCTCGACGCCCTTAAGGAGCGCGGCGTCGATCAGCTCGTCGCTGCCTTCGTTCCTGGCGAGGAGCACGCCGCACTCCTCGAAAGCTTCGCGCACGGCGGCCACCCGGTGGGAGAGAGCATTTTCATCCAGACCCTCGGCGCCGCGGCAAAACGGGCGCGCGTCGGCATCTTCGAGGTCGACCTTGCCGCCGGGAAAGACCAGGGCGCCCGAGAAGGAGTCGATTTCATGGTGACGCACCACCATGAAGACTTCGAGGCCATGGGCGCCATCACGGATCAACAACACGGTAGAGGCGGAAATATCAGGTTTTCTAGCTTCGCTCACGGTTACTCGCACTTTATGTCATTGGGTCATCGTTCCCGCCTTGTAGCATAAATTCCAGCTGTCGTGCTGGTAGTCATGCTGGTATTGGGGGGGCGGATATGTCATTTTGCCCCGCTAGACATAAAGGATGACCGTCATGAGCCTCGTCGCCGAAGCCGCCAAGGAACAACCGCTGCCAAATACATTGAAGGCGGCCCTGACTGAATTGCTGGGCGACCGTTTTACCACGGCCACGTCCGTGCGCGAACACCATGGCAAGGGCGAGGCTTATCACACCGCCGCCCTGCCGGACGGGGTGGCCTATGCCAATAACACCGAGGAAGCCGCGGCGGTGGTCAAGGCCTGCGCCGGGCATGGAATCCCGGTCATACCCTATGGGACGGGCACCGCGCTGGAGGGTCATACCCTGGCCCTGCGGGGCGGCATCACACTCAATCTCAGCGGCATGGACCAGGTCATCCGGGTCAGCCCGGAAGACATGGATTGCACCGTGCAGGCCGGCGTGAGCCGCAATCAGCTGAACGAATATCTGCGCGATACGGGGCTGTTCTTTCCCGTTGACCCCGGCGCCGACGCCTCGCTGGGCGGCATGGCGGCAACACGGGCCAGTGGCACCACCACCGTGCGCTATGGCGCCATGCGTGAAAATGTCCTGGCCCTGACCGTGGTGCTGGCCGATGGCCGGGTCATTCAAACCGCACGGCGGGCCCGCAAGTCAGCCGCCGGCTATGACCTGACACGGCTGTTCGTCGGCTCGGAAGGGACCTTGGGCGTGATTACGGAAGTGACCCTGCGCCTGTACGGCATTCCGGAGGCGACCCGGGCGGCAGTCTGTTCCTTCCCCGATCTTGAAGCTGCGGTGAATACGGTGATCACCGTCGTGCAATGCGGCATCCCCATCGCGCGTTGTGAATTGCTGGACAAGACCGGCATGAAGATGATCTGCGACTACGGCAAGCTGGACGAATACACCATCGGAGACACGCTGTTCATGGAGTTCCACGGCAGCGAGGCCGGCGTCGCCGAGCAGGCCGAAATGGTACAGGCCATTGCCGCTGATTATGGCGCCGGTGATTTCAAATGGGCCACCAAACTGGAAGACCGCAACAAATTGTGGGAGGCCCGCCACAACGGACATTATGCCATTCTGGCCACCGCCAAGCCGGACCAGCACGTCATGGCCACGGACGTCTGCGTCCCGGTCTCGCGCCTGGCCGAATGCATCATGAAAACCAAGGCGGATATCGAAGCTTGCGGCCTGGTCTCACCCTTCATCGGACATGCGGGCGACGGCAATTTTCATATGTCCATCATCGCCAATTATGACGATGCAGCCGAAAACAAGCTGGCCCACGACATCCACGACCGCCTGGTCCACCGGGCCCAGGACATGGAGGGGACCTGTACCGGTGAACACGGCATCGGTTCGGGCAAGATTGATTATCTGGAAGAAGAACTGGGCGCCGCGGTCGAGGTCATGCGCGCCGTCAAACGCGCCCTGGACCCCGGCGACATCATGAACCCCGGCAAGATGCTGCGGCTATAGAGCAGTTATGGTTTGCTCCTAGCCGGCCCGCGAGCCCGACAGGCCACCCATCGTCTTGCGCCGGATATCCATGATGATGCGGCCCAGGCGGGTGCGCGGGAATGTGATCTCGCGGCTCATGCGCTTGAACTGCCTGGCCTGAGCAAATCGGCCGACCTCTCTCGAGCCAAGCGCGGCCCAATTGGCGACCCTGGCATATGTGGTTGATCTGATCAATGACATCGCCAATCAAACCAATTTGTTGACACTCAACGCGACGATTGAAGCTGCAAAAGCAGGCGAGGCCGGTAAAGGCTTTGCGGTCGTGGCCGGCGAGGTCAAGAACTTGGCCACCCAGACCGCAAATGCGACGGATGAAATTGCCGCCCAGATCTCATCGATGCAACAGGAGACCAATGGCGCGGTCTCGGCGCTGCATGGGATTGGCGAGACCATCTCCAAGATAAACGAGATCTCGACTTCCGTTGCCTCGGCCGTGGAGGAGCAGTCCGCCGCGACCCAGGAGATCGGCCGAAACGTGGATCAGGCCGCAAGGGGCACCCAGGAGGTGACGGAGAACATCAACGCTGTCAGCCAAGCCACATCCGAAATCGGCTCGGCCGCCACCCAAGTGCTGTCCGCATCCGAGGAACTTGCCAAACAAGCCGAATATCTGAAAGGTACAGTGGAAAACTTCTTGTCTGATATTAGGGC
>Ga0315339_1003478_pt1 | contig 11031 bp, 10 predicted proteins | sample ASW17metaG_FD_204514 | JGI IMG/M metagenome (GOLD analysis project Ga0315339, IMG submission 204514) | Ammonia-oxidizing marine archaeal communities from Pacific Ocean, United States - ASW #17 | ecosystem: Environmental > Aquatic > Marine > Oceanic | place: USA: California | collected 2016-12-05
ACCCATTCTGGTTTACCAACACGGATGGAACCAGCTCATCCCAAGACCGTTGTCTTGGCAAATTGCACGAGGGCTTTCAGTTATATCGGGATTGGGACTATTCTACTGGTCAGTCATACTAATCCCCCTCGCCGATGCAACCGCGATGACTTTTATTTCTCCTTTGGTTGTGACCGCACTCTCTCCGGTGATGTTAGGAGAGAAAACCGGATTCCATCGATGGAGTGCAGTAGTCATCGGATTTGTGGGCGCAATTTTAATCCTTCGACCCGGCTTCGAAGGAGGCAGTCTAGGCTACATAACCGCTTTTGGTGCCGGGTTATGTATCGGGTTTTTCTTCACGACAAACCGCAAGCTGGCCCATGCTGGAGCGCCGTTTGCTTCAATCGTATATCCTGCATATCTAGGTGCGATCATTATTAGCCCCTTTATTCCATTCAAGTGGACCGCTCCCAGAGTTGAGGACACGTGGCTTATCATTGGATTTGTAATAATTACATTTATGAGTCAAACCATGTTTATTGCATCGGTCCGTTATGGTCAGGCTAGCCTAGTTGCACCTTTTCAATATTTGCATATCGTAGCGGCAACATTCTTTGGATACATATTTTTTTCAGATTTTCCCGACCTAATAACGTGGATAGGTATAACTGTGATCGTTGCCAGCGGCGTGTACATCGCCATTCGGGAAAAAATCACACAGGCTTACGACTAACGCCCCCGCTGGTAGGTTAGGAACTCAGCCGCTTCTTGAAGCTCAGCAAAGCAGCTAATAAAGCCCGTCTCTGTATAGGCATTGGGATCGAAGATCTTGCCACCGGTACTTCCAATTAAATTCCAGATCATTTAATGTCTTTTGACTATGGGAGTATTCAGCACAATTCTGCCGATAGCAGTTGTTGTCGTTCTCGGCTTAGTCTGGCTTGGTATTTTGGACAGGAAGAAACGAAAGAAGGGTTCAAAACGTAAGCACAAGTCCAAGCGACGATGACTAACAACTCTTAACTGCTCTTTCGCCCTCGCTTGTAGGTTAGAAACTCCGCCGATACACTCCAAATGCGGGGATTAACCTTGCTAACAAGGAGGTGAGACTATGTATCAACTAAATAACAGCGTAAAACTGGTTGATTACGATAAATGGTACGAAAAAGCGTGGGCGAGCGGTCTTTTAAAAGGTGTTATGGCAGAGTATGAGGTGACGCCAGTTAGAATACTTCGAAATGACGAAGATCCCAACCATGTTATAGTTGTTCTTACGGCACAAAGCCTAGAAGCTTTCGACAAGTTACGTGCCGACCCTAGAATACAAGAGTTAGTGAGCGATAGATCCATAGTTGCAGTGCCACCGCAACCTTTAGGCCGCTACACTGCCACAGAGATCGCTGATCTAAACCTCGGGGCTAACTATGGGTTCCACGTTGAGCATAAGCTTGTCGATTACGATAAATGGTTTGCCATCTTCAAAGACGCCGATGTCAGAAAACAAATCGAAGGGGAACTTGGTATCAGAGCAATTAGGGTTCTTCGGGACGTTGACAATCCAAACAACGGTGTAGTCATTTTTCAGGGACCAAGCCAAGATGCGATGGATAAGTTGCACTCCGACCCCAGAGTTCAAGAACGGTTTAATGATAGATCTATTTTTATTGAACCGCCAAAACTTCTAGGCCGATTTACGCCAGTTCATCTCTAGCGCCCTCGCTTGTAGATCAGGAACTCCACTTAATACACTTTAACGAAATGCATAGTCCCAGAAAGGTTAGTAAATGACTTGTATGGTAACGTTTGAATGCCACGCGAAAGCAGGTACTGGCGAACAATTGCTCCAAATAATGCGGCAGCTTTTACCTAACACTCGAAATAAAGACGGCTTTATAGACCTTGTACTGCACGTTGATCAGGATAATTCTGACAGAATCTTATGCGTTCAACATTGGACCGATCGCGCCTCATATGAAGCCTATGTGGGTTGGCGAAAACAAAATGGCGACCTCAATATTTCAGACAAAGTGTTAGGCGGCCATCCATTGGCTGAAACGCCTATCATACGCTTTTTCGACCCAACAGATGCCTAATGTCCAACCTAACGCCCCCACCCTGTACAAGATAATAATTGGCGTATACGATTAGCTTGATGAAATGGAGCTTTGTTCATGAAATCGCTATTAGCATTGGCACTTGTTAGCTTATTTTCCTTCAGTGTAGCGTCAACTGTAGCTGTCGCAGCCTGCGGCGCAAAACACTGCGTAGCTGGCGACACTGAATGCGAAAAGAAGAAGAAAGATAAGGCAACAGGCGCGTAGCTTTTTTTGACTGACGCCCTCGCTTTTAGATTGCGGAGCCAGCTTTGGGTTCAGGTTTGGATTTATCTTTTGTTTTGCCAGAAGGCTTTTTGATGTTGTTAGATTCAAGACAAAGAGCTTGGGTGTGAATTATAGGCGGGAATTTCCCAGAGCCAACGATGTCTTTAATCATCACTGAGCCACGGTGGTAACATTGTCCAATTTCTGGGTACGGTCCTCTTTGGTCGTCTAGCTGAACAAGACCAGGTAACCCCAATGCCGAAAATTTTACGAGCGAATACCACACTACCGTTGTCTCCATTGCAATCTATCTATAATCAAACTCATCAAGGAAAAGCTGGCCAATCTATTCCGCCATATATAAAACTTGGTGGCCTCATAAGATTTAAGGTTTCCGATTATAAACCGTGGTATGACAGTTTACGTTAAGGAAATAAATTTGTGTTAATAATTACTCAGTACATGCTTAAAAATGACCAAATTCCAATATTATTACAGCATTTTCATGGGCCAACTATGGGCCAAAAAAGGTCAAAAAAGGGGTATTTCTAGGTAAAACCTAGTAAGGCTTATTAAGTGTTACATATTGATTTAATTTAATAAACTAAGGTTTTCATATATAGGAGAGGTGCCCGAGCGGTTGAAGGGACCGGTCTTGAAAACCGGCAGGCGTGCAAGCGTCTCGTGGGTTCGAATCCCACCCTCTCCGCCATTAAATTTAAAAAATTGAACAAATCATATATGACAATTTGATAGATATAAGCGAATTCAATATTTGACTTCTGATTTTAGCTATTAATGTTTTAGATTTTGAGCTTACACAGATGCTTAATAAATACGAAAGAATAAAAATTTTTGCGCTGATTGGTCTTTCCTCAACGTGGCCATTCTTCACATTTATTTCCAACAACGTTACTGATACGCTTGATTATGGTGCAGTATTTTACATTTGGCTTGTGTGTTTCCTAACATTGACCTTTGCCGGATGGCTTGTCACCCATTTACCAATAAGCGTAGACCTTAAGCGCCGACTAATACACATCGGCTTAATTTTCTTTTTGAGTTTGTTTTTGTTTGGGGTAGTAGTCGACATCTTTCAATCAAACTTCGGTATTGACCGGTTACGTTGGTCCATTCTGACCTGGGCAATTTTCACGTGCGTCCTTTCCATACTGACCTGGCGATATTCCCGCCAATCTGCTTCTTCCATGCACATAATGTTCATAATTTCAGCTTTGTGCCTTACGGCTGGCTTGAACATTGTTTATAAACTTTATGAGCCCAGTTGGCGCGGAAGAAACGTAGTTTCAGATCGCACTATTTCAATAAGTGGAGAAAAAATAGTAAGTAAAATCAACGTTTACTACTTTGTATTAGATGGGTATGGGCGGGCAGATGCGTTACATGAAGGACTAAATTTTGATAACGCTCCCTTTACACAAAATCTGAACAAAATGGGTTTTTGGCTGGGTCATAAAAGCTTCGCAAACTACCCGAACACATCGCTTTCAGTTTCTTCTATTTTAGATATGGATTACCTGGTCGAGCCTGGACCAAATGCATTAAAAAATTATACGCAATATCAGATTCTACTTTCCGGACACAATCGTACCGTCAATACGTTTAAAAGCCTGGGTTATAAATTTGTCATGGTGCCGCCAGGTAGCTGGGCTGGAACTGACTGCCGCGGAACGGAAAATATTTGCCTAAGAACAGAGGCTATTGGCATTAACGAAACTCAAATAACACTGTTAGCAATGACCCCGTTCGAACCAATCCTTCGGAAAATAGCTCCATCTTTTCTGAAATTTAAGCGGAACGAATTTCCCAACATGATAGAAAGTATCCGAAAAACACAGGCTTCATCACGTAAACCGTTATTTGTATTCTCGCACCTGATGATACCTCATGACCCAATTTATACGCGAGATTGTCAGGTCAAAAGTGAAATCAAAATAATTGCTGAATCAATTTCTGAAGAAAAAAAACGTAATTACGTCGAAACAGTTGAATGTGTTAATCGCCAGATATTAGAACATTTACCTAAACTTATTTCTGACGATCCCTCTGCAATCGTTATTCTTCAATCCGATCACGGGTTTTCTTTTGGAGATTTTTTTAATCGTCATCCTAACGACTGGAATATTGAAGAAATCAAATGGCGCTATGGTAATTTCAATGCCATTCGTGCGCCGGCAAAATGCAGTAAATATTTGTATCAACACATGTCCGCTGTTAATACGTTTCGATTCGTATTTGGATGCCTGAAAAATATGTCTCCTAATTTTCTTGCTGACCGACTATTTCTCACGCGATATAACTTTAACGAAGTGATCGTATCAGACATATTGCCCTAAAATGGCAATTGAAACTTGTTTTAAGAATATAAAGTTTACTATTTTTATAGAACCGCCCAGTCAAATAGGCCCTAAGGTTATGAAAGCTTCTACAATATTTTTATTTACTGTATTTCTAGCTGGTCCAGCGCATGCTTACCTCGACCCTGGTACCGGTAGCATAATATTACAGGCAATTGTAGGTACTATTGCTGGAGGGTTAGTAGTAATCAAACTATATTGGTATCGGATCAAAAATTTCTTCAAAAACCGTACACCCGAAGAACCAAAGGACAGTAACAAATATTGACGCTTCAACCTTCAAGCTCTTGTTCGTTTGGGGATCTATGCGGTATGGTATTTGATAAAGACGGCCACATTTATCGAACCATTACCCATTCGGCGCTCAGAGATTTTGAGTAGGTCGAAGCGGCTGGTTTGCTTGAAAAACCAATAGAAAGTCGAGATCTAGTAATTTATACGCGCCGCCGATAAATCAGATCTCAGAACTGGAGCCAAAAACACAAAGTTGATTTTGGAGCGTGAGAAAATACCTTTTATCTCAGGAAAATAGACGAGACCAGTTGGCTTCAAATACTTCTTTAATGACCTCAGCACCTCTGGCACCGCTATTGCCGATGTTAAAAACAAAATTTTCTCTGAGTTCCTTTACACGCATCTCAAAGTCTTCCGGGGACGCCGTCAATTCCGCGACCACGGACGGCAGTTTTTTGATATCTTCAGCCGGTAATATTCTACCAATCTTTTCACGCAGCAAAATCTCCAGTGGAACAGACTTGAGTCGAGAATACTCAGCGTTATTAAGTTTCAATGGCTGGTCAATGAATACAACTGGTTTTTCAAGGCCAAATGCAAACTCCAAGGCGACGCCTGACCAGTCGCTTACCATAATATTAGCGGCATGCAGAGATTCATTTGTCCTAGTATCACCTTCAAAATGAAACGATGGATGGTTACCAAATCGGATGGTCAGTTTTGTTTCCAAATTTGGTGACCGCTTACTCGTCATCTGGTGCGGTCTGACGGTAACTTGAAGGCCGGCATCCAGCAGCACCTCTATGGTTTCTTCGCCCCGCGTTTCTAATAGGCCGTTTGGCCCCCAAGATGGTGCAATCAAAACATGGACGGCTTCATCTGTTAATGGGAGAGGGCGTTGTTTTTTCTCTTCAAGCAGTTTGTCCAAAACACCGTATCCGTGGTTGAAAAGCTGTTTAGCTGGGAGTTGGTTAAGAACTTCCCATTCTCGAATTTCCTCTACGTGGTGTTTTCCAACGCATAGAATACTATCGAAATGGTCAAAGGCTCCCTTTCGGTAGATCATGTGTGTGCTCACAATAGAGTGAAATAGATACATGTAATGGACACAGGAACCAGACCGCTTGATATAATAGTTACCGAGGTCGGGCATAGTCATGATCACTAAATTCACACTCAATGTATTAAGCACCGCCGTTCGAAATATCCCCTCACCAATGAAAAATGCTCTAATCCCAGAACGATTGTCTTTCAAAAGAGGGTCATTGGGATCCGACGTTAGCCAAATAATTGGCTGTTCGAGGGTGTTGGTGAGTTGCTCGATAATAGACTCAAAGAACTTCCAATAGTCTGCCCCTTCAGAGTAGAAAACGATCAACTCGTTTCGAGATTTTAGTTTTTGAAACCGTCGCATGTCACGCCAGGCACGGCAAAATAACTGAAATATTTTCATCTTAATTTAGTCTCAGGTAAAATCCACTTCTCGTCTTCTCGAACAAACACAAACTTTCCTTTCTTTTGATATACTAGAAAGGCCGATGCTGTTTGTCGATGTGCCGCGTAAAATGAACAACCCGGAATAGGCCGCGTACCGTTAATGCCGCTGGAAGCTTCCTATCACGAGAAGGTTGGCAGAGTCATCAACCCGGAACGGCTGGATGAGTTGCTGGCCAGCCTCCCGTCCCTTCAGGAAGAAGCAACCTCGTTTAAGGCGAGGTTGCGCACACTTCGCGAAAACAAAATTTAAAAATTTGGGGGTAGCGCAACCCGCGGGGCGGAGATGTTAGCCTAATTGGCTACTCGCATGAAAAACTATGCTTAAGCCCCCCTCCGCCTAAGATAAAATAATAATGATAAATTATATGATATAAAACGCTTGATTCATTTAATTAATTCGTTAACCTGTTTGCTAACACTATAACTTTCGACAGAATTATACCCATGTCTAGAACTAAAATATCACAGCGCCCGAAAGGACTTTTCGGCACCTATATTCGGAACCTCCGCGAAGAACAGAAAATCGGCCAGCGTAAACTGGCGCGGGTGATCGGCGTTTCCGCACCCTACTTGAATGATATTGAGAAGGGCAAGCGGGCAGCGCCCCGGACAGAACTGGTTAAGGCGCTGGCGCGGGCCCTGGACGCCGACCTTGATACCATCAACGATCTTGCCGGTGTTTCCAAAAACGCCCTACCCCCCGATGTGGCCGAATTTATCCAGGATAACCCCGAAGTGGTCTCGCTGCTTCGCATGATCCAAGTCTATGAACTCAATGATACTCAGATAACGGAGCTTGAAAAAATGATGACGTCAACAAACGCCAAAGCCATCATCATCGCCGCCGGACTGGGCAGCCGATTGAAGGGCTATACCGAGAACTTGCCTAAATGCATGCTGAAGTTTGGCAATAAAACGCTCCTCGAAAGACAATTAGATGCCTATCGGGAATGCGGTATCAGCAATATTTCTGTTATCCGCGGCTACAACAAAGAGAAGATCAATTACGAAGGCCTGCGCTATTTCGAAAACACAGAGTTTGAGAACAACAATATTCTCAATTCTCTGTTCTATGCCGAAGACGAACTGAACGGGAATGTTATGGTTTCCTATTCGGATATTCTTTTTGAATCTTCCGTAGTCAAGCGGCTGCTTGAATCAGATGCCGATATATCCATCGTCGTCGACATCGATTGGCGTGCGTATTACGTGGATCGTAAGGACCACCCTCTCGAAGAGGCGGAAAATGTCATCTTCAACGCCAATAACGAAGTCGTAAAAATTGGCAAAGTCCTAACGGCAAAGGACGATGTCTTTGGTGAATTTATCGGAATGATGAAATTTTCACCGCGGGGTGCCGATCTCTTCAAACGGCATTTTCAACGCGCTAAGGAACTGTTTTGGGACCGCCCGTTTCAGCGAGCTAAAACCTTCCAGAAGGCTTATATCACCGACATGATCCAGGACATGGTGGACCTCGGCGTCCCCATCCATTGCGTCATCATCGAGCGCGGCTGGAAGGAAATCGACACCGTCGAGGATTATGAGAAAGCATTGAAGGAATTTGAGGAATGAACCGAACCATGGGTCCCTTCTAGAACAATAAGCCCGAACAAAATTTAAGGAGTAACCCTATTATGAAATACAAACGTTTATGGGCCGCGATCATAATCGGAATTTTGTTGATCCTTCCCAGTCAATACGCAAAAGCCGAGCCGATTAAACTCAACATGGTTTTTGTTCCGGCAAGTGAAAAAGGCGACGACAATGATTACGTTAATCTGATCAAGATTATTGAAAAGCTATCCGGACTTGAAATCAAGACCATCCGGGTGACCGATTACAATGCCGCCGTGGAGGCAATGCGTGCAGGCAGGGCTCAGATCGCTTGGTACGGTGGCAAAACCTATATCCAAGCCGCAGAAATTGCCGATGCGGAAGCCTTTGCCGCCGGCGTTCGCAAGGGGGACAAGGACGCTAGCTACTTTGCGTATTTTGTTGTTCCCGCGGACAGCCCACTTAATACCCTGAAGGACATCAAAGGAAAAACGCTAGCGCTTAACCACATAGGCTCTACCAGTGGCGATTTGATTCCACAGGTGGAATTGATGAAGGTGGGTCTATCGGCCAAAAACAAGGATGACTTCAAGAAGGTCTTTTATGCGGGAAGCCATGATGCATGCTTATTGGCTGTAATCAATAAGCATGTGGACGTTTGCGGTATGAGTTCGCGCAATTTTGACGCCCGCCTCGCCGACAACACCTTCAAGCGCGAACAGGTTCGCATCATTCACCGGTCAAGCCCGGTGCCACCACCGCCGCTCGCATATTCTAGGAAATTGCCTATTGAGATACGGAACAAGATCAAACATGCGACGCTGGAAGCTCATAAATATGGGCAGATCGGCGGTTATGGCGGCGAAATGTCCCATTACGTAGAGGTCAAGGATTCGGACTATGACCTGCTACGTGACGTTGACCGTCTTCTCCGCAGTCAGAATTAACCCCCGTCCGAGCGGGTCAAAAGGCAAACCATGCTACTTGATGTTCAGGATCTCAGGAAAACTTTTGATGACGGGACCCGTGCCTTACGAGGCGTTGATCTGTCGGTACAGGACGGAGAGTTCGTTGTTATTCTGGGGCCAAGTGGGTCGGGCAAGACAACGCTACTGCGTAGTATCAACGGCCTAGTAGCTCCAGATTCTGGGGAGGTCCGGTTTTGTGATCGGATCGTCTCCTCGTCGACGCTTCCTGATTTGCGACGGAAAACGGGGATGGTGTTCCAGGACTTCAATCTGGTGAACAACCTGTCATCGTTGAATAATGTTCTTACGGGCCTTTTAGATTCCAGCAATAAATTCATGTCGATGTTTTATTTGTTTTCGCGTGCGCAAAAACTCCGCGCCCTGGACTGTCTTAAAAGGGTAGGATTGCTGGATAAGGCATATACCCGTTCAGATCAGCTTTCAGGGGGCCAGAAACAGCGGGTTGGCATCGCCAGAGCCATCGTCAAGAGGCCGGTTCTCCTTCTTGCTGATGAACCGGTCGCCAGCCTTGACCCGATGATTGCCTATTCGATCATGTCCCTGCTTCGCGACGTCGGAAACGAGTTTGGCATTACCGTGATCTGCAATCTGCATCAGGTCGATCTAGCCTTGAAGTTTTCGGATCGGATCGTCGGCCTTTCCGGAGGACGAATCGTTTTTGATGCCGCCACCCGAGAAGTGGACGACGCCTATATTCGAAACATCTACCGTGGTCATGACCGAGGGCTGTTCTTTGAGGATGGCGGTGAAGAGAAAGGGCCGCCTCAATGATTGGAACAAACACCCCAACTTCGGAGGCGATAACCCTGGCTGCTGCGCCAGCGAGCGATAATCCCAGAGGATTGGATTTAGAGGAGTTAGTCGCTTATCTCTCGGAACGCACGGGGGTCTCCATAAATCTGCGGCGGTGTAAGGACTACAAGGAAGCGGTGACATGGCTGACCAATGGCTCCGCCCAGATTGGCTGGCTCGGACCCTTTGCCTATGAGGAGATCGCAGGCAAGGATGGTTCCGTTGAGGCCTTCGCGGTTGGCGTTCCGAAAGGCAAACAGGCACCTAATTATCATTCTCTATTCATCGTTCGTCCGGACAGTGGCATCAGAATCCTGGCGGATGTGCGTAATTTATCCATCGCGGTTAGTGATGTTTATTCGACGAGTGGCTATGACGTGCCGAGGCGCGAACTGGCCGAAGTGGGAATCGACATCGATAACGAAGGGGCCTTCAAAACCATTACCCACGTAGCCAATCACGACGAGGCTATTCGAGCCGTGCTTGATGGTCGGGTCGATGTGGCGCCGGTGAGTTCGGTGAACCTGGAGGTAATGGTTGCAAGCGGAATAATCGATGCTTCAAGCTTCCGCGTTATCCATCAATCCCCCGATATTCCGGGCGCGCCACTGGTTTATATCCGGGATTTGGAACCAGCCTTGAAACAGCGCATCAAGGCGCTTGTTCTTGACGCCCATAACCATTTTGACGTTAGCGGTTACGGCGGTCTTATGGAGCGGTATGTGGATCCCGAGGATAGTCACCGGAAACACCTTGAATCTTATCTGCAGCCGCAGTGGGGGTGGCGGGTACTGGTCGGAATTCCGGCCTTTGTGTTGATTTACGTAGCCATTATGGTTGACTTGGAAGTCAATCCCAAGAAACTGATCAGTGATTCCTTCACTTATATCTCAGATATTTTGGGCCGCATGTTGCCGCCCGATTTCTCTAACTTCGGCAATCTAATGACGTCGATGCTCGAAACAGTAGAGATCGCTATGCTGGGGACGCTTCTCGCTATTTTCCTATCTATCCCGATTGGATTGTTTTCCGCCCGTAACATTGCGCCCAATTATCCCGTCTATCTCATCGCCCGGACAATTACGGTATTTTTTCGTGCTATTCCCGAATTCATCATGGCGATGATTCTGGTAATAGCCATTGGCTTCGGTGCCATGCCCGGGGTGATTGCGCTCGGCTTTCACACCATGGGTTTCCTCGCAAAGTTTTATGCTGAGGCAATCGAACACATCAACGAAGGCCCGATGCAGGCACTCGAAACCACGGGCGCGTCCCGGCACC
>Ga0315339_1003479_pt1 | contig 11029 bp, 8 predicted proteins | sample ASW17metaG_FD_204514 | JGI IMG/M metagenome (GOLD analysis project Ga0315339, IMG submission 204514) | Ammonia-oxidizing marine archaeal communities from Pacific Ocean, United States - ASW #17 | ecosystem: Environmental > Aquatic > Marine > Oceanic | place: USA: California | collected 2016-12-05
ACGGAGTACGTACCCCAAGGTCTCGTGAAAAGCAGGGTAGTTCGGATGAGTGGCCAGGCCGTTCACGAGGAGCTCAATAGCATCCTCAGAACGCCCAAGCTTTGCGAACAATGATGCCAACTTGGCCCTGGCCGGAGGGTATCCTGGGTTAAGTTCGAAGGCATGGGCTAGTGCGTGCGTGGCCTTCTCGTAATAGGGGCCCAATCCCCCTACGAGACCCGCCAGGTCAAGGTAGGCGGTCCCGAGTGCAGTGATCGCCGGGGTGTAGCTCCCTAACCGAGATTGCAGTTCCTCCAAGGTTTCCACTCGTTGCCTGAGCGTGGTCTCGCTGCTTCCATTAGGTGCGGCGAGAAGCTTGAGGAATTCCTCATAAGCTGCAGGGTCGGCAGCTGCGAGAGATTCAATCGATGACGCGCCACGGTTTTCAATGCCGAGTTCGTCAAGGACGACTTTCGCGATCTCTCGTGGGAGTTCAGGCAAGGTGCCTCTGACCGGAGGCCGGTCTCTTGAGGGCTGAGAGCTGCGGTCGCTGACTGTCTCCAAGTTCCACAATACTGCGAACCCATCACTTTCCTGCCGGAGTTCGATCCAAACGATGTAGTCCACATCTCGCAGAGCTACGGGCGAGGTTGAACTGGTTCCTTTTTCGGCGAGTTTTCGTCGTGGAGATCTCACCACGGTACGGGGGGAGTACTGGAGCCAGTGCGTGACTTCCATGACCAGGCCAGTCGTCGATTTTTCGTCTGACGCCTCAGAACTGTAGCCCTGCACGACTAGCTTCAGAGGTTCACTCGTGACGGTCAATGGATCTTTAGGATTAGGTGACCCGTACCCGCTGGTCACAGCGAGTAACACCACGAGCAGACCACAACCACTAGTTAGGAACCCGATGTTGGTGTACCGAATCCGTGCAATCATTTATTGATCGAAAATCCGTACTTCGATTTGTTCGCCTTCCTTCACCCAGCCACGATACATTCCCTCGCCGGTGAATGTCATCGCGATGTTCCCCTTAGGGTCCATTGCGATAGCTCCACCGCCCCCGCCTAACTTCACGAGCTGCACCTTAACCGCGTTGTCCGTCGCCTCTTGCACAGACATGCCGCGATATTGAATGAGAGAAGAGATCTCCTTGGCGGTCAGTAAGACCATGTGGATTTCTCCCAGGCCCGTCGTGGACACGGCTACCGTCTCGTTGTTCGCGTAGGTGCTTGCACCGATGATAGGAGAGTCGCCGATGCGGCCTGGACGCTTGGTGATCCTGCCACCTGTAGACGTCCCGGCGGCGAGATTTCCATCTGCATCAAGAGCCACTGCCCCGACTGTACCCCAGAGGCCGCTGTCGGCTGGATTATCGTTCGGTGGAGAAGCATGGTTGGAGCTTGGCATAGGTGTACCGTAAGGGACCTGCCGCTCTAACCGTTCTAAGAGCTCTTTCCACTTTCGTTCTGTATAAAAGTAGGATTCTGGGACCCACGGCACACCCATTTCTTGAGCTAGAGAGTTGGCTCCCTCTCCGACTACGAGCACGTGAGGCGTTTTTTCCATAACTGTTCGAGCTAGACTAATAGGGTTTCGAATCCGGCGAACTGCTCCTACGCCTCCAGCGCGCATCGTCTTCCCATTCATGATAGTCGCGTCCAACTCGACCGTTCCTTCACGGGTAAAGCTGGCGCCCTTTCCGGCGTTGAACAGAGGTGAGTCCTCCATTACCAGGATAGCTGCCTCCACGGCCATGACAGCTGAGCCACCGGCTTTTAGTAATTCAAGTCCCGCAGACAGTGCTTGTTCAAGAACATTTCGGTAGTTTTGCTCTCGTTCGGGGTCGGCTTCGAATGCAGTCCGGTCCCTTATACAGCAGCCTCCGTGGATAGCCAATGTGAATTGCTTGGGGTGTGCGTCTGCTTGCTTAGTATTGTCTGGTTCGGTTTGTGAGAACGAGTCACTGAACTGTACTTGACGATGGTTGGTGTCGAATTGTTGATTTTGTGCGTAGATTGGCGAGTTGAAGAGCATGAGGTGGCATATTGCTGCGACCAAAATGAGATAACGTGCGGGATAATCAGCCATTGTGTGACTCCTCCGGTGTACAACGATGATGACGCGTAAGTCACCATACTACTGTTCTTTGAATTCGAGCTACTTTAATCATCTTGCGTTGGTGATTTACGGGTAGTCTCGTCGTACAGGCGAGTATTAGTTTTCAGGATGCGACGAAGTATTTTTTTGTAATGCAAGTTGGCCAGGATGCAGTTGCCGACATCAAAACTCGATGGTTATCGAGATATGAGATAAGTCATTTTGATGGCAAGTTGGCGATTGCGTAGCCACGGAGAGCGTCGTCGAATACCCGCAAATTGTGGTTCGGTATCGAATCTGAGCTCGTCGTAGGCGATGTAAATATCGCTACCAGGTTTGTGGATCCAATTGAATCGTATGCTGTTACTTAATTCGCTTGTGGTCGAGTTGTATTGTGACAGTGTACGAAGTGTCATCTTTGGTGATAGAGCTAAGTCGAATGTCATTGATGCGAGATCTGCTCTGAACGTTCCACTTGGAAGGTCGACATCGCTCCTGGTGAAACGGGCTTCAGCTGCGACAGAACTGCTGGCTCGTAAACCAATCGTGGCCTGCATGTCTTTGCGTGTGCCGTCGAAGAATGTCTGTGGCGTGTACGCTAGTTGAGTGTAAACACGCTTTGATGGATTACTGTTGTAGCGAAACATCCATTCATCAAAATGGTAGGTTCCCGTAGGAATTGTGACATCCGAGTGGATCTGAAACGGTTCGTCAAGTCGTTCGAATCGGTCATTGTAGATGAACGTGAATCGCGAACCGTCCTCGAAGTAGGTGCCCATCATGTAATGGATGCGACGCGTTACTAATTGGTTGTTCTGATCGGTGGTGTAGGAAACGTTCCACATCGGATCGAGCATCCGGATGTTCCATTTACCGGGTCGGGGGGTCCATTCGAAGTGAATTTTCGATGTTCGGATACCGATGCGGGGTATGTATCCAACTTCTGCATTAAAGTTGTCCTGAATGTCGGTGTACTCACCGTAGAACTGCCATGATGGACTGAGCCAAATCGCTGTGAAATAACCGGCCATATCGTCACCTGAGAGCCCTGGAGTTTGGGTCTTCGCGATGAATCCGTTCATCATAAAGTATTGGTGTGGTGCGAGAGTGGTGTCAGCTGCGAAAGTTCGGTTAAAGGATGATCCGTTAATGGATTCCTTATTGATGATCATGCCGCCAACTTTGGAACGTGCGAAAAGATCTCGGCTGTACCGCCCGACGAAGAAGTTTTCACCAGGTTCGCCGAAAGCTTCCTGTGTCGTGATGTTTAAGGCTGCCACATTGTGGCGGTCGATTTTTCCAGTCAGCCTCGCTCCACCAATGATCGGAACAGCTTGTCCTCCGCTGGATAGGCCGATACGTCGAGTGAAAAAAAGGTCAGCGTGTCGCTGAAAACCCAGTGTTTGTATGCTGAACATACCGGCATTCTCGAGGAAAAAATCTCGCTTCTCAGGGAAGAAGAGCGGAAATCGTGTCAGGTTGACTTGTTGTTCATCAACTTCAACTTGAGCGAAGTCGGTGTTCACTGTGAGATCCAGATTTAGACCAGACATAATCCCGTATTTGACATCAAGACCGATCTCTCCAAAGCCAGAATTATTGAATCTGATCCCGTCACGTTTTTGTTTCCCGCCGGTGAGCACATAGGGCGTGAGTCTAAGATCCATGCCGCGGTTGATATTTGTGATTCCCTCCATTGATCCGGCTAAACTGACTCGAGTTAAGCCGTAAGCTTTTGGAATCGGTGCCCAGAATGCCTGTTCGTTTTTTCGGCTGATGTTACGCATGAAGTTGACGCCCCATGTTTGCCGTTCATCACGAGGGAATCTGAGCGTTACCATTGGTATGCCTATTTCAGCTACCCATCCAGTTGTCGTTTGCTGAGTGGCGACCTCCCAGACACCATCCCAGTTGATGTTCACGTTTGAGTTGTTACCTCTGAATCTGCTCCCCTCGCCTTCTTCGGACACCTGCTGTTCGAGCTTTGCCCCGAGTGGATTAGTGACAAACATGTAACCTGAACGGCGGTCATGAAATGTGTCGAGGATAATCGAGAAATGGTCCTCGTCCATTATGCGCATTGAGTCACGCCGCTTTTCTGTAGCGATGATACCGGTTGGTTCTGAATCGTACGCTTCAACACCGATATACAGCGTCTGCGCGTCGTAAAGTAATCGGACGATTGTTTGTTCTGTGGCGGGTTCGCCTTCGGACGGTTCCTGTTGAACGAAGTTTTTTATAATCGAGGCTTGTTGCCAAATTTCTTCATCGAGCCTCCCGTTGATTTCTGGGCCGGATTCTACACGTACTGGCTCAATGCGATAACGCTCGCTCGGAGGCAATGATGTTTCTGATTTATCCCTAGGTTTCTCTTCAGGAAGAGGCTGATCGAGAGCTGTAACGTGGCTGCTGGTGATGTTCGATGCCGATTGGACATATGAGGGGTGTAATACGACGAGAACTAGACTAATGACTAAAATAAAAAACTGCAGTGGGGTTCTCCTGCTTCTGTCAGCACATGGCTTTGATGTACATATATGTATTTAGATTTTTGATCCAATGCTGCCGTTTGTGATGGGAAGTGGATGCGTAGGTAGTCCAGCACCAATCGGAAGCCTGCGCCAAAGGTAACACGGCTTTACAATTGTTGGCCAGTAGATTTGATTGCTTGTTTTTTCGAGTATCTTTGAATAGTCGAGAAAATATTGGCCAGCTTCAATGTTAAAAATTAGTCTAACGGCGTGCTCGTCCTATAGTTCCTGGAGAGCTGGCAGTTGCTGATTAACATTTTTACTACGCGGGATCGTACTCGGTGCTTAGTTATTTCATTTTTGTGTCGTATCGTATGTGTTTCGTGACATTTTAAAGGTTGGCAATTGGCAATAGAAGGATGGCATGGTTGGGAAGAGTATTCTCCGTTCTATGATTGGGAGAACTCCAGGACTCTTGGACGGCGTGATGTAACTTTTTGGCAACGGATGGCAGCACGCGTCGGTGGGACAGTATTGGAGCTTGGTTGCGGAACTGGACGAGTTTCTGTGCCTGTGGCCAAGGTCAGTAATCATTTAGTGGGTATTGATCGTTCTGCTGGCATGCTCGAGCGTGCAAGACGCCGTTTCCGACGAGCTAAACTAATGCATTCGGCCAAGTTGGTTCAAGGTGACATCCGGAGTCTGCCATTTGCTGGGTCGAAACCCTTTGATTTAGTTATTGCGCCTTATGGGGTCTTGCAATCCTTGATTCGTGAAGCAGACCTTACTGCGACGTTATTGTCGGTGGCCAGTGTGACGAGGCCAGGTTCATTGGTCGGCATCGATCTGGTGCCTGATGTTCCAAGATGGTCAGAGTATCGCCGGCGAGTCAGTTTGAAGGGACGCTGGGGACGGTCTGGTAAGAAGCTCACTTTAATCGAATCAGTGCGGCAAGATCGTCGTAGGAAGTTGACGATTTTTGACCAGGAGTACCTTGAGGCGAAGTCTAAGACCTCTAAGAAAACCCATCGTTTCTCATTAGCATTCCGTACGCTTTCAATTCCGCAAATGGTTCGGAGGGTCGAGCGAGTTGGTTTTCAAATTGAAAAGGTTCTGGGTGATTATCAAGGGCGTCCCTGGGATACTCGGTCTGATGTTTGGGTCATTATCGTATCTAGAAAATAGTGTAAGGTCTTCTCTCTAATATGTTTATTCTGAAGCGTTTATGGTAGAATCGTCCGTCTAGTCTCTATCTGTAAAACCGAACTATTTCACCAATAAAAATTCGATGTCTGGTCATTCTAAGTGGCATTCGATCAAGCACAAAAAAGGCGCCACTGACGCCAAGCGGGGAAAGATCTTCACTAGAATTATTAAGGAGCTGTCCGTTGCTGCACGGCTCGGTGGTGGGAGTCCAGACAGTAATCCTCGCTTGCGTACTGTTATCGCCGAAGCGAAGTCGGTCAACATGCCGGCTGACAATATCAAGCGAGCAATTCGTCGAGGTACTGGGGATGAACCTGGTGTGTCTTACGAGGAGGTACTCTATGAGGGGTACGGACCTGGGGGCGTTGCCTTAATGATTGATGTGTTAACAGATAATCGGAATAGAGCGGTGGGTGAAGTACGTCACGTTCTCTCGAAACACGGTGGCAACCTAGGGGAATCTAACAGTGTCTCGTGGATGTTTTCGAAGAAGGGTTACATAGTTGTTGAAAAGAGCAGTGCTGATGAGGAAGCTCTAATGTCCGCAGTGCTCAACGCAGGAGCCGAGGATCTTAGCGACGATGATTCTCATTGGGAGGTCATTACAGAGCCCGAGACATTCACCGCTGTTCTTGAGGCTGTACAAGCGCTTGGTGTTAGCACAACTGCTGCAGAGATTTCAATGTTACCGCAGAGCTATGTCAAGCTGGAAGGTAAGACAGCACATCAGATGCTACGACTTATGGAGGTCTTGGAAGATCACGAGGATGTCCGCCATGTTTGGTCGAATTTTGATATCAATGAACAAGAGATCGAGGCCTCACTGGCGTGAGAGTCTTCGGAATTGATCCAGGTTCTGATCGGACAGGGTACGGGTGCATCGTGAGCGATGGCACCAGACACCGTCTAGTGGCTTGTGGCGTGGTGAGAGCGAAGGCTCGTGCAAATTTTCCAGAAAAGCTTTTGGCAATTCACCGTGGCCTGGTAGACATTTTGTCCCAGTGTAAGCCAGAGTGTGTTGCGATTGAAGGTGTGTTTTACGCACGAAATGCACGTAGTGCACTCAAGCTCGGTCACGCTCGTGGTGTGGCTATTTTGGCCGCTTGTGAAGCCGGTCTTCCGATTAGTGAGTACGCGCCTACAGAAGTCAAGCGTGCTGTTGTAGGTTATGGCAGGGCGGACAAGAACCAAGTCCAACAGATGATCAAGCTTTTGCTTGGGCTTGATTTCGTGCCTTCTCCTGATGACGCTGCTGATGCGCTTGCCGTAGCCATCTGCCACACACATGCGGTTAGCCGTCCGTCCCTGGCTGATTCTTCTGAAGCTTCCGGTACAAGTTGGCGAAAATTTCGTCCGTCAACGGGCTCCTGAGGCGATCTATAGTCCTCACTGTGGCGTTTGTGAAGTTGTCGCCAGTTGGGCTAGGGGATAATCAATTCGATGTTCGACGGAGGCAACTATTTTGATTTTCCTGTGAAGATTATTGCAATCGTCACAGAATTTTGCCTCGTTTAGTAGTTGGTAGCCTGGTTGTCTGGGAGGAATGGTCTCAGTGATAGCTTTTTTACGTGGAAATTTACACGAGAAGTCACCCAATCGTCTGGTCATCGACGTTAACGGTGTTGGTTACGAAGTGCATGTTCCTTTATCGACTTTCTATCAGGTGCCAAGTCTTGGTGAAAATGTTGCTCTTCGTGTACACACACACGTAAGGGAAGAAGCTATCTCATTATTCGGTTTCGCAACAGACCTAGAGATTCGTGTCTTTGAAAAATTGGTTAGTGTTAGTGGTATTGGTCCGAAACTGGCGATTTCGGTTCTATCAGGTATCGACGCGATGGAACTAGTCCAGGCCGTTAGAATTGGTGATACAGCACGGTTAACTCTGATTCCTGGGGTTGGAAAGAAGACTGCAGAACGGATTGGCCTCGAACTAAAGGACCGATTGCCATCAGTGCTTACTGAGGAACAAAAAATTAAATCGGAGTCTTCGGAAGTACATCCACTTCGTAGCGATCTTCTCTCGGCACTTTTGAATCTGGGCTATCATCGGTCCCTCGCCGAGAGAGCGATTGACTCCGTTCTTGATATACGTGGTGGTTCGTCGTTTGAGGAACTGTTGAAGCAAGCGCTCCACGAACTCACCCAGTAGGTGCTTGGTAGTTCGAGGTAATGTAGGGTTTCGATGGGCGTTGGAAAGAAAAATTTAGTGGTAGTAATTGTTTCTATATGACTGAAGAAAAAGTAGTTAGCGGAACGCGTCGGGATGAGGATTCGCAGTATGAGGTAGGGCTTCGACCAAAAAACTTAGACGAATATATTGGTCAAGATCGACTTCGTTCTAACCTTGAAGTGTCTATTACTGCGGCTCGGCAACGTGGTGAGTCGCTCGATCATGTTTTACTTTATGGACCTCCAGGACTTGGAAAAACAACGTTAGCCTATGTAATTGGAAATGAATTGAATGTTTCGGTACGTGCCACAGCAGGTCCGATTCTTGACAAGCCTGGTGATCTTGCCGCTCTTCTTACGAATCTTAAGGATCGTGAGGTGTTATTTATTGACGAAGTTCATCGTATGCCTGCTGCGATTGAGGAGATCCTTTATCCTGCGATGGAGGACTATGAGCTCGATATTATGATTGGCCAGGGGCCTGGTGCCCGTTCAGTTAAAGTGCCCTTACAGAGGTTTACGCTTATCGGAGCCACCACGCGCGCTGGGCTTTTATCGTCTCCCCTTCGGTCTCGTTTCGGAATTGTCCATCGGCTTAATTTCTATACAGAAAATGACCTGCAGGAAATCATACGGCGTTCTGCGAATATTTTGGATGTTACGATTGATGACAAGGCCTCTTTGGAGCTTGCGCGTCGGTCTAGAGGTACTCCGAGAGTTGGAAATCGCTTGCTTCGAAGAGTCCGAGATTATGCGCAGGTTCGTGCTGAGGGGCATATTGACGAGGTTGTAGCGAAGGAAAGCCTTCGTTTACTTGAGGTGGATGAACATGGGTTTGATGAGATTGATCGGCGATTGCTTTTGACGATCATCGAGAAGTTCAATGGGGGGCCTGTGGGTGTTGGGAGCATCGCGGCTGCAATTAGTGAAGAAAAAGATGCGATTGAAGACATACATGAGCCTTTTCTCATTCAGGCAGGTTTTCTCGACCGAACGTCTCGTGGACGTGTTGTGACTGCCCGGGCGTATGACTACTTCGGGCTTACGGCTCCTGAAAGGGATTCTCGATTGTGGTAAGGGAGTAAAGATGACCCTGGATATGCCTGCGTCCAACATGAAGGTCCGACGGGTGAAGATTGCTAGTTTGGCTATCAATGTGCCGCCTAAGATTTTGACAAACGCGGATCTCTCGAAATTGGTGGATACGTCCGATGATTGGATTGTGAAGAGGACAGGTGTGAAGGAACGTCACATTGTTGAACCAGGCGTGGCCACATCTGACCTGGGTGCTGCTGCGGCTTCTGGGGCTTTACAGAGGGCTGGTTTAAGTCCTGAAGATATTGAGTTGATTGTCGTTGGTACTACGACACCTGACATGATATTTCCTAGTACGGCTTGCATGATCCAGTCGAAGATTGGTGCTCTGAATGCTTGGGGATTCGATTTGGGTGCGGCGTGTTCAGGTTTTACCTACGCTTTAACGACTGCAGCCCAAATGATTGCCACCGGTGCGCATGAGCACGCTCTTGTTATTGGTGCTGATGTGATGTCCAGTATTATCGATTACACAGATCGAACCACCTGTGTGTTGTTTGGAGATGGTGCAGGCGCGGTGGTACTTAGTCCGGCTGGCGATGAAAACTTTGGTCTTATTGACTTCGCTCATGAGATCGATGGTAGTGGAGGTCCAGCCTTGTGTATGCCTGCTGGTGGTAGTCTGAATCCGGCGTCTCGGGAGACTGTTGATCGGCGGATGCATTACGTGCATCAGGATGGGAAAACAGTTTTTAGATTTGCGGTCAAAAAAACTGAGGAGATTTGTCGTCGTTTATTGAAACGAAATGGTCTCAAAACCAACGATGTGGACTTGTTCGTCTCACATCAAGCTAACAGGCGGATTATTATGTCCGCGACTGAGCGCCTTGGAATTGAAAGCTCAAAGGTTGTTATAAATATTGAGCGTTACGGAAACACGACGGCAGGGACAGTCCCGTTAGCATTGGCCGATGCTGTTTCAGAGGGACGTCTAAAAAAGGGTGACCTAGTGTTATTAGCGTCGGTTGGTGCTGGTTTTACTGTTGGCGCAGTCTTATTGCGCTGGGCGATCTAAACCTAGTTCGGAGGGTCGCTTTTGTCGGCGACCTCCGAAGTCCTCTTTCCATAAAAATGCTTGTTTCAGATTTTAATTTTGTGCTTCCTGAGGCGCAGATTGCTCAGGTGCCAATTCCTGAGCGAACCGCCTCTCGTCTTCTAACTCTAGACCGTGTGACTGGCGGTATACGAGAAGGACACGTGGCTGATTTGCCTGCCATCCTTCGCCCTGGAGATGTGGTTGTTCTAAATAACACGCGTGTTTTTAGGGCTCGACTACTGGGACATAGAACGCCGTCTGGAGGAGCGGTGGAATGTTTACTTCTGGGTCATCTTGGTAACGACCACTGGGACGCACTGCTACATCCTGGACAAAAGCTTCGGGTTGGTGAACGTTGCCAATTTAGGGGTGGGGGCCACGAGGTCTTTGCTGAGATCCTAGAGCGCCACTTCCATGGTCGTCGAACAATTCGTCTTTGGACACCGGGCGGTGGTGATCTGGTTGCTGCTCTTGATGCCATTGGTCAAGTTCCGCTCCCTCCCTACGTTAAGAGATCGGCCAATGAGGATGATGCAGAGAGATATCAAACTGTGTATGCACGACATCGGGGTTCGGTGGCGGCTCCGACTGCAGGCCTACATTTTTCTGAGGAGCTGCTCGAAGAGCTCGTCTGTCGAGGTATCGAACGGGTCGAGATTACGCTGCATGTTCAGTACGGTACGTTTAAACCTGTCCGTGTTGACCGGGTCGAGGCGCATGCTATAGATACTGAACAATTTGAAATTTCTAAAGTGGCCGCTCAAAAGATCAATAGGGCCCTTATGGAGAAGCGAAGAGTAGTTGCTATTGGTACAACGACGACACGTGCTCTCGAAACGACAGCATTGGACAGTAGTGAGGGGAGAGTGTATTCAGGCTGTACTTCAACTGATCTTTATATTTATCCTGGTTTTAAATTTCAAGCTGTAGGGGCACTAATGACTAATTTTCACTTGCCTTGTTCTTCATT
>Ga0315339_1003480_pt1 | contig 11027 bp, 11 predicted proteins | sample ASW17metaG_FD_204514 | JGI IMG/M metagenome (GOLD analysis project Ga0315339, IMG submission 204514) | Ammonia-oxidizing marine archaeal communities from Pacific Ocean, United States - ASW #17 | ecosystem: Environmental > Aquatic > Marine > Oceanic | place: USA: California | collected 2016-12-05
AACATCTTGGCGTTACGCACTACCGCCGCGATCGCCGACACGTCGTCGGGGTCGGGCGACGTGTGTAGGCCGACATCGTTTCCGACTTCGACCCGGTTACCAGAAACCGTTATCGCATCACCACTCTCAGGCACGCCGAAGCCCGCGCCGGCGAGTCCTTCTCGAAGGCCCTCGAGTTGGTCCCGCGTGACGACCCGCCACCGCTCATGCCGAAGAGGGTTGAGCCCGGGTCGTCCGACCATGGCCGCTCCGGGAACGCCTGCTACCGAGTGCGCCGTGAAGGTAGAGGCCAGCGAGATAAGGGCCACTCGCCCGTCTGCGGTCTCGAGGAACTTGGCCTCCCGCGCTTCGTTGAGATCCTCGCCCGATCCGGAACCCACGAGGCCGGCGGCCCGTGCGTGCTGCCGCGTGAGGCGGGCACCCAATGGACCGTAGTCTCCGGTATGGTTGTTAGCGAACGAAACCATATCGAAGCCGGCCCACACGAGTTCATCGGCCATGGCGGGGTCGGCGCGCATCCACGTGCCCCCACTCTGATACGCGGGATGCGGCTCGTAGTCATGAAGCAGCACCTCGAGGTTGGTGAAGGCCATATCGGCGCTCCTGATCCCTTCGATCATTTCCAGATACCCCGGCTCCACATAAGGGGAGAGGGCCCGGGTAATGATCGCGTCGCCTGTGAGCGCCATGGTCATGATACCGTCGCCGGAAACGGGCGGATTCGGTACGTCAGTCTGTGCCTTCGCTCCACTTGCGTTGGCGAGACTGACTGTGAGGGCGAGCAGCAGATATCGAGTATTCATGTGCACCTCAAGGTTTGTGAATTCAGCCGCCTGATTTGATCCGAAAACCGTCATCCGTCTCCTCGCGGTATTCGCTATGGCAGGCCTTGCACGCGGCTCGGAGTTCGCCGACGGCCTCGGTGGCCTGGGCCTTGTCCGATGCCATACTGGCACTAGAAAGCGCGCTGTTTGCGGTCAGCGCTTGCTCAACGAAACCCACAGCATCGGACGCGTCTCGTGCCTCCCAGAACGCTTTCACGCGGTTGAAGTTCGCTCTCAACGCATCGGTGTCCGACCCGAGATCGGCCCAGTACCTGGCGTCGATATGGAACTCCGCCTCATCGAGCACATAGTCGATCTCCTTCATCGCTTTCTCATGCGCTTCAATCGTTGGAGGAGCGTCCTGCCCAGCAGCTGGAGACGCGATCAGGGCGGTGAGAAGAGCGAATGGAAGTGTGCCGGTAGTGATACCTCTGCGGCGGTGGGTCATGCCAGTATCTCTCCAGGGGTTCAGGATCCGCCGAGGCGGCAGTGGGACACTCGTGAAGCCCGGCAGCAGGGCTAGTACAAGCCGGCGTCGGCTGATCACAGCGCGGGGAACCTGGCCGGGGGACGTCTATGGCGAGTGCCCTGTTCGTAAGCGAACGCCAACTCGAAGAGGAGCAGCTCATCGTAAGGTCGACCGAGAATTTGGAGTCCCGCGGGAAGTGTTCCGTAGGTGAAACCCATGGGCACCGTGATCGCGGGCATCCCCGTCGCAGGCGCCACCAGCTGACTGTTGTCACCAAGGTACTCGGCGCGTGCGCGATCCAGATGTGCCGGCGGATTCCGCCAACTCGGGTAGATGACGGCGTCGATCTCGGACTCGTCCATCGCGGCAACCAGTTCGGCGAGATAGGCCTGTCTGCCCGCGTGCTCCGCGAAGTCGGGGCAGGGACTGTCCCAATCGCGCGGGTGCACATCCATCGCGACCTCCTCATGGCGACGTAGCGACTGCTCGGAGTAGCTCGCGAACTGACCGGTCTCAAGCACCTCGAGCACGTCGCGAATCGGTGCGTCTTCACCCAGGGAAGCGAGGTACTGGTACATGTCGTAGCGGAAGCGTCCGCAGAACATGCCTTGGCGATCTAGTTGGGCTTGCAGGTCGAACTGGAACGGATCGACGATGGTGGCTCCTAGTCGGCTCAAGTCCGCCACGGCAGACTCGAAGACACGGACAACCGCGGTGTCGGCGTCCTCGGCATTCACCAGTTCGCGCATCACGGCGATGCGCTTGCCCTGCAGGCCATCGGAGTTGAGAGCCGCCGTATAGTCAGGCTCCTTACGATCCCGTCCGGCTTCGGTGTAGGGGTCGGCCGGGTCGTAGCCCGCCACGACGTTGAAGATCCGTGCGGCGTCTTCCACAGAACGGGCCATGGGCCCCGCAATGTCCCGGTCGAACGAAAGTGGAATGACGCCGTCCCGGCTTGTGAGACCGATCGTGGAACGGATGCCGACCAGGGCCAAGTGTGACGAGGGGCCGCGGATCGAGTTCCCTGTGTCACTGCCCAGTCCGGCGACCCCGAAGCTCGCCGCGACACCGGAAGCCGTCCCACCGCTGGATCCGGCGGGCACGCGATCGAACGCGTAGGCGTTGGCGGTCGTGTCGTACGACGAACTTACGGTCTGCCGGGCACTGAAGGCCCACTCGGCCATGTTGGTCTTGGCGACGATGACGGCCCCCGCTTCGCGAATGCGGCGTACCATGAAGGCGTCGTCGGGCGGAAGGCTGCCCATGAGGGCGGCCGAGCCCCCCGTCGTGGGTAGGTCGTGAGTGTCGAAGTTGTCCTTTACGAGCATTGGCGCACAAAAGAGCGGGGTCATTTGCATGCCGGCGGCGAGCAGAGCGTCTAGATCGTCAGCCCGGTCGAGCGCACCAGGGTTTACCACCGTGATGGCATTTACGGTCGAATCGTCATACGCATCGATGCGGTCGAGGTAGGCCTGAACCACGGAGCGGCAGGTGGTCTGCTCGGCCAGGATAGCCTCTCGGATCTCGGCGATAGAAGCCTCCACCACGTCGAACTTCCCGGGTCCGGACTCGCAAGCCATGAGTGTCGTCGCGAGGGCAGCTAGGAGCAGAGGACGTCGGTTTACCTGCATGGTGGCTTCCCGTGTAGAGTGATCTTGGAGCCCGATACTCGACCAAGATCGGTTGTGGAGGCTGGGTTGTCTAACAAAGCGGAGCCCCTGGACGTTTTCCAGGGGCCCCGGCTATGAGGAGAGGGTGGTCAGGGCCACCGGCGCTCCTGGCGCTTTCGGCCCTTAAGACCTCAGCGCAGCATCAACTCGTACCCGGTGGCGTCGGGGAATAGATCGTTGCGCATGTCAGCTACCTCGATCACTTCGACATGATAAGTACCGGCGAGAGCTCGGTCCGGCACATCGATCGTGACGACGACCGGATAGTCGACATCGATCGAGCTATCACTCAGTCCCGATACCGAGAAGTTCATTCCGGTTCGCCCGCTTGTGCTCCCACCTATGCTGCCACCGAATTTCTGACTTCCAAAGATGGTAGAAACGCTGGCGATGTCGCTGTCCGAGGTCGACTCGTCCCAGACATCGTTGAAAAGCCAATAGACCGCGAGCGCGTCGGGGTTGATACCGGACGGAGCCTAGATATTTTGGCCAGTCGTGGCGAAGGGAAGGTCGTCCGACTGCGGGATCGTGTTGCCTGCGGTCTGGGCCAAGAGCGGGTCGGTGAGGGCCAGGCTGAGGGTGAGGACCAATCCAATCCGGGACCCCGAAAGCTCCATTGATCGATGCTGACTGCTGTGCAAAACTGCCTCCGGTTTGAAGGAGTGGGACAGAATGTCTGGGGGGCGATGTTCACTCGCCAATGGCACCGACGGCTCGTTCGTCCAGCGTCCGGGCACCGCCCTCCAGGCGAGCTGTTTGGCGGTGATTCAACTGTGACCGTTAAGCTAATCTGAACCTAAGAATCCAGATTGGCTCGCGGAAATCAGGATGGTGGGAGGACTATGCTGAGCGTCAGGACCATACTCGTCGCCCTGTTTGTGACCACTGCGCCTGCCCGCTCGAATTCCATGTCGTTCGAGGTAGGCCGGCCGACAACGTGTCGCCATGTCCGCCGGAGGTGCCCTCTTCGTGTTCGGTCTTCCCTGAGGGTCAGGCGGGGTAGTACGGCGCCATCATGAGGTAGACCAACACGCCTGTCACGGCGACGTACATCCAGACCGGCAGTGTCCATTTTGCGAGCCGACGGTGCTTGACCAGGTCACCTCGTAACGCTCGCGACAACGTGAGCAGGACCAACGGAACCACGATGGGCGCCATCGAAATGTGCGTAATGAGGATGAAGAGGTAGACCGGACGAATCCATCCCGTGCCGCCGAAATGGCTCTGGGGCGCCTGCGAGTGATACGTCACGTACGACACCAAAAAGAGGCACGACAGCACGAAGCACGTAATCATGATCGATCGGTGGAGGGTGCGTCGCCCACTCCGGATCGCGCCGTAGCCAGTCATGAGCAACAGTGCGGTGCTGCCGTTCAGCACGGCGTGAAGGCGAGGTAGTCCAGACACATCCAGACCGTCAAGCCGCACTGCCTGCGGGAAAGCCGCTAGGGCAGCCACGGTACCCGCAACCAAGACGGTTAGCCCCAGGATGACAAACCACAGTGACCGCTCGCTGGAGAACGCTTGTCTAGTCACGGCGGCCCATCAGATCGCTGATCGTTCGCGTTCCCGTCTCGGGCGCCAAGAGGTGTACGTCCAGCCAGGCGGCCCAGCGACCCCAGAGATCCAAGAGGGTCTCCTTGGTGGCAGGCCCATGATCCTCGAACGGATAGAGGTACATCGCCGCCTCTTTTCCCAGGCCGTTCAATGCGTGAAACAACCGCGGCGAGTGATCCGGATCGGTTCCCACATTCTGATCCTGTAGGCCGTGGTACATGAGCAGGGCACCGGTGAGGTTGTTGGCGTAGAGGAACGGTGACATCCCCAGGTACACGTCTTTGGCATCCCACAAGAAGCGGCGCTCGGACTGAAAACTGAGCGGAGTGAATGTGCGGTTGTAGTTTCCGTCCCCGGCGATCCCCGCCTTGAAGAAGGGGGTATGCACCATGGCGTTGACGGTGGAGAACGCCCCGTAAGAATGTCCTCCGAGACCGAGGCGGCTGCGGTCGATAATCTGACGTCGGTCGAGCTCGTCGATCACGGCGGCCAGGTTGTTCCTCAGATCGTGCTGGTAGTTGTTGTTCATCTGACCCGGCTTCCCGACGATCGGCGCGTCAGGCTCGACCACCGCATAGCCGAGTCGAGTCAGGTACTCGATCGAACGCGTTCCGAAGTTGGGGAAGGCGTTCTTGTTGTAGTCGCGCCCTCGCTCGTCGTAGCTCTCTTGGTCCTCATACTCCCGGGGATAGAACCAGAACATTGCTGGAAGTCTGGTGCCCGCTTGGTATCCGGTCGGCAGCGTGACATTCACCAAGAAGCTGAACCCATCGGGGCGCATAACCGTGAAGCGCTCCCTCGGCGCTGCAGTCAGATCCGGCGTATAGTCGACGTTATTGGTGATCTGAACCCGGTTCGGGCCCTGGACGAGATACGATTGAGCCACTTCGTTGGGTGATTCGCGCGATACGATGAAGCGATTGGAATCGACGTCCAGAATCGACGTGAGGCGCTCGAACGCACCCTCGTTTTCCCCTTCGAAGATGCGCTCCGTCGCCCCCGTCCGGATGGCGACCCGGTCCAGGAAAGTCTTGGGTGCCACGTCGAGTGGGTCCGCGTTGTAGCGCGTGCCGTAGAAAAAGACGTGCGCACCATCAGCGGAGAGCTGGACCGAGACGTCCCGGGTGTCTACCACCCCTCGGCGTGGTCGGCCTTCGGCGGGGAGGCGCCCGCCCCGCATGACTAGGCTTCCGGGATTGGCATAAAATTCCTCCGAGTCGAATTCGACCAGAGTGTGCGCTTGGGGCACTGGATCGTCCAGGAAGACCACCGACTCCAGAACCCGGTCGCCCCGGTGTTCAGTGAGGAACAGAATCGACATGTTGGGTGAGAAGCGGTGTGCTGCGATGCGCTTGTCACTCTCGAATACCTCGGACAGGCTGGTGTCGTCGAAGGGTGGAAGCCACTGCATGACTCGGTCGCTGCGGTCCTCCTTCCCTTCGTCGTCTTCCCCGCCGGCCGATGTAGGCACCCGTTCCAGATACGTGAGCCCTCGACCATCGACTCGCCAGCTTACCTGCCTACGCCCAGCGGGGTCGTCCAGGTCGAAGCGCGATGCCCCTGGTGCGGGCGGCGGGCGATCGGGATCCGGGAGACCGGTGTTGATCGGGGTCCGGCTCAGCTCTGCCAGCGCATCGCCCTCAGCATTCCAGATCTCCTCCACGACTGCGAAGTTGTTGACCGGGACGATATAGCTGAAGGGATGTTCCATTAGGGACACCCGTGCGTACAGGCCGTCAGACGAAAAGTCGAAGGCCTTCACCATGGCCGGCTCACCCACGTAGTCGACGTCGCGATTGTCGACATCAACCAGGGCCAGCTGACCAGTCGAGTGCCAGGCGAGTAACGCCTCGTCGTGCGGAGTCTCCATCAGGCTGGCGTACGTTCGAAGGTGGTTTTCCCCTGGCTCGGTCATCTTGACCTGCGGGCCCCTTGGAACGGTGGGCTCGGAAGGCATCGACGGGCGGTCTTCCGGAATCAGGACCGTCGCGATCTTATCACCTTCGGCGGTCCATTCGAACGTCGTGACCAACGTGGCGAGGACCGGTCTGCGCGTGATCCTCTGGGACCGACCTGTCGCCGGGTCGGCTACGTAGATATGTGTGTTTTCATCGAAGTGGGCAAAGAACGCCAGCCTCGAGCCGTTAGGCGACCACGAGGCGTTTGAGACACGAGCACCTTGCGGGACTTCGATCTCTACTCGTGATCCCCCGGATGCCGAGACGACCGCAATACCGACATTGTTTCTGATCGTGAGCTGGCGGCTTCGGTTGGCCGCGAAATCGATGAACTTTCCGCCCAATTCGTGAAACGGCTTGGAGAAGACGTCCATGGAGACCGGCCCGTCACCGATCTCGTGAAGGAACCACATCTTATCGGGACTGACGTCAGACAGACTCACGTTTAGGTAGCGCGGTGCCAAGACTGCTTCCACAACGGACGCGGGTGGCGAAACGAACTGCTTTTGTTCGAGGATCTGGCGCGCGTTCCAGGCTCCATTCTGGTCTTGTGCGCTGACTGCAGAAGGTGACAGCAAGGCGAGGAGCAAGGCGCTAGTGACGACCGAAGTATGCCAGCTACCTGCTGATACCAGACGGGGTTCAGTCATCTTTCGTGTCTCCAGGAAGCGGAGTCCCTCTCAAGCGGGTCCATCGTTGTGGCTTGCCGGTGCCAGGGACAACAAATGGGGGTGTCCGGGCGTGATCCACAAGGGTAAGAACTACGAAGCCACTCATCCATTTCGAAATTCCGTCAGCTCCAGCAGGGTTTCACGAGAGGCCATGCTTGAAGCCTCGCTCCACACGGTAACTGTACCGGATCGACCGCGTATTCTTACTATACGAGGCTGGCCCGTTAGACCTCCGACAAATATTCCTGGCCAACGTTGACCTCTTGGATCATCTTGCGGCAATCCAGAGCGACCGCTCGGCTCTGGCCGTTTGAAGCTGAAAGGAACGAAATACATGAAGTTGGCGACCCCCATGCGCGCCTTGCTGAGCTCGGCGCTGCTTCTGCCGGTGACCGTTGAGATGGTCACCGGGCAAGAGGCGTTTCCCATTGAGATCGGAGACCGGGTCCGCGTTGCCGTCCCCATGCAGATCGATGGCGATCTGGTCGGATTCGCAGACGGCGAACTCATAATTCACATACCCAATCACATCGACCTGACGAGTGTGCCGCTCGAGGCTCTTCAAGGGCTTCAAGTAGAGCGCGTAAAGACCAAGGCGCTAATGTTCGCGGCGATCGGAGGCGTGGTTGCAGGGGCCGGAGCTTGGCTTCTGGTTGATCATTCGAACGCGGTGACGGTCGAATCGCTGTCGCCGCAGGAGACGGATCGGAGATTGTACACTGGCGCGTTCGCCGCGGTTGGCGGGGTGCTGGCTGGAGCTCTCCTTGGCAAGCGGTATAAGACCTTCAGATGGGAGGTCATCCCGCTGGCTTCCGTTGACCGCCGGTCTGTGGAGCCGGACGGGCTGGGGGTCAGGGCGAGTTGGACGCTCCCGTGAGTGTTATCACAGAGTGCGTTCGGGAGTATCGAGACGTCCCTCAGATTATTCGCATCGACAGATTCGTTCGCTCCAACATGTTCCATTTGACAGGCTCCAACATGACTCTTATTACTACGACTCTCTTGGCTACGGAGGACTCCCCATGCGCTATCTAGGCCTCTTCCTCGGCCTCGTGCTCTGTCTCGAAGGCTGTGCATCTTCAGCGTCGGGTGGGGCGGGATCGTCCCGCGACCTCATCACCCGCGAGCAGATCGCTGAGACCCAGGCGATCACGGCGTACGACGCCATTCGTACCCTACACCCACAATGGTTGAGGGCCCGCGGCCAGACCACGTCGGCGACAAACCCCTCACCGGTCACGCCGACGGTCATGCTGGACGGCACCCGCATGGGTGGATTGGACGTGCTCATGGTGTACCAGGTGCGTGACATCTTCGAAATCCGCTATTTGGATCAGGGCAAGGCTGGAATCCGTTATGGAATGGGATTCCCCCGCGGTGTCATCGAGATTACAACGATACGAAGATGACCCCCTACCGACAGGGCTCGGCGTTGATGCGCCTGAGTCCGTCGACTTTTGTGATCTAAAGGGCTCCCGACTGGGAGCCCTTTGTCGTTTCTGGGACGGCCCCCTGCGTCTACGGGAACCTGCCTCCCTCTCAGAGAGTTACGATGTTGATTCCGGACTCTCGATCTAAGGCGTAGACTAGCAGGGCAAGGCCATCGCCGGTCCTCTGGATGGCGAGGCGCTCGTTTTGGTGGATGACGCCTTCGTTTCATTCTGGTTTGCCTGGTCCACGTTCCAGCCCAACACCGGTCTCTTGGAGGGATACACTCCATAGGCGAGGCGGGTCGACTTTAGGTCACAGGACAAAAAGAACCGGCCAGCCCGAGTGGACTGGCCGGTTCTTTTACGCCTCGGGCCTTAGGGGCCCCGAGGGTGCAGGTTAGTTGATGTCCCAGAAGAGCCGAACGTTGAACGGCTCGCTGCCAAGACCCTGTGCCGAGTTTGCGGCGCTCAGGTTGGCACCGTTCACCGACTGCTCACTCTGCGGATACGGCAACCGCACCGGGATTTTGTCGTTGTTCAGGTTGTCCGGACCCGCGATGAGGTTCGGAACGCCCGTACGCCTGTAGGATGCCCAAGCCTCGGGCCCCTGGTCGTACAGTGCGAACCACAGCTGCGTGCCGATCTGCTCGAGCTGACCGGCCTGGTCGGCGGCAAAGGCCACCTTGGCACCGGCTAGATACGCAGTGATGTCTGCCGACGAGACGCCGACCGTCTCCATCGAGGCCCGAACACCGGCCTCGTATAGCGACTTGGCGTCACCACCAGCGAAACCCCTCACCGCGGCCTCAGCCTGCAGCAACGAGGTCTCGGCGTAAGAGATGATCGATGTCGGCGTGGTGGACTGTAGGAACCAGTCCCCAACCCGTGACACCTGCTCGAACTCGATGCCATGACTGTCGTTCATTCCGTTCGGCATCCCTGCGAATAAGCCGGTCTCACGAGCCGCATCGGCGTAGATTCCCAGGCGCGGATCATCATAGGCGATCAGATTATCGACCATGGTCTTGCTGATCCGGAAGTCACCCGGCCTCGAAATGAACGCGGGAGCCATCGGGTTTTCGTTCGGCGGCGCACCGAGCCACCTCATCGTGGCTTCGTCCCCAGTGCTTTGGAACACTCCTGCAGCGATCGCAGCCGAGACCTCGGAGGCGTTTTGGATCCGCATGGCCATCCGTAGACGCAGCGAGTTGGCAAATAGACGCCATTTCTCCATGTCACCGCTATAGATGAGGTCAGGACTTCCGGTGGTGCCCCGGAAGACGTCGGGGAACAAGCTTCCTGTCGGAAGGATCTGGGTGCTGGCCGAAGTCAACTCAGCCAAAAGGCCGGTGTAGATCGTGCTCGCATCGTCATACTTCGGCGTAATGTTGCCCGCCGCCAACCCACCCAGAGCCTGGGAATACGGGATGTCTCCCCACATGTCCACCATGTTGTGGAACATCCATGCCCGCATGACCCGGCCTACAGCCGCCTGGTTGGTGTTGCCCGCCGCGGTTGCCTTGACGACCATGCCGTCGAAGTCCACCAGGGCTCCGGTATAGAGACCCGACCACAGGCCGTCAGAAAAGCTACCGTCGATTTCATAGCGGTCTATGCCGCCATACTGGAGCCGGGCGTAGTGCTGGACCCAGACCGAAGCGGTGCCTCGGTCGAATCCTGTGCCAAGCAAAGCGTTGACGCCATTTACGATGCCAGCCGGCAATAGGTACTGAACGCCAACGTCGGTCGGCGCGTTCGGGTTCGTGTTGATCGCGTTGAAGTCTTCGGTGCATGCCGAGACTCCGAGGCCGAGGGCAAGGAGCACACCGGCCGCGAGACTCCTGTATGTCGTTCTAGTCGTTTTCATTTTGGTCCCCCCACGGGTGTCTGATGTCTTGAGCATCGTTCGTTGGTTTTGTCTAGACATGGTCATCGCCTAGTGCGTGACCGCGACGTTGAACCCGAAGGTTCGTGCGGTGGGGAACTGCTCATACTCGATCCCCGCTAGGTTCGCTTCCGAGGGGCTGCCATCGATGTAGGCCCCATCTGGATCGATATGAGGAACTTTGGTCCACAGCCAGAGATTACGGCCAACGATCGTAAAGCGTGCGGTCGAAACCGGTAGCTTGTTGAGGTACTGCTGAGGCAGGTCGAAGCCGATTGCCACCTCACGAAGCTTGGTGAAGTCGTTGTCGAACAGCCACTCCGTATCGACGTCGTCGAGGCGAGTGGCGAGCTTCCGCGCATCGACTGCAACCGAGTTCGTGGCGCCACTGGCGGTGACACCAGGGAAGACGGTCATGCCGCGACCCTGCCTTCCGTCCGGATCCCAGTCGGTTTTGGTGGCGTTAGCCGACTCGTAGAGCACTCCGGTGCGGTACCCAAGGCGACACGAGCCACAGAAGATCTGGCCTCCCTTGCGAGTGTCTACCTGGGCGCTGAACGTGA
>Ga0315339_1003481_pt1 | contig 11025 bp, 11 predicted proteins | sample ASW17metaG_FD_204514 | JGI IMG/M metagenome (GOLD analysis project Ga0315339, IMG submission 204514) | Ammonia-oxidizing marine archaeal communities from Pacific Ocean, United States - ASW #17 | ecosystem: Environmental > Aquatic > Marine > Oceanic | place: USA: California | collected 2016-12-05
GCCATGCCGGCCAAAGCCGCACTACCGGACATCCCCAGCATTTCACGCCGGGTGAAGAGTGGGTTCGACCCCATACGATGATTTTCAGCCACGTAAAAACTCCTTGTGCTGGTAGATTGCCGTTCGCAATCCAAGTCTGGGTTTCCCATCATAGAGGCTTCGAGGGAACGGGGGCCCATTCCGGGTAGTGCGCTGATTGTGCTTTTGGCGCACCACCCCATTCCGAAGCATGCGGAGTCGTCGGGGAGCCCAGCGAAATCTGCACGGCAACGATCGATGACCCAGGACCGGTCCTGCCCCTGGCAACCTTACAGGCCAAACCGCCTTCCTGGCGGCTGGGGCTGCGCGGGTGCTGATTAGCGGTCGCGATGGCGTTCCATTGCGGGCACGTCGGATTAGGGTTGGTGCTTCTTGGTGGCGTGGTCTTCTAGGGAGGCTAAGCAGGGTTCGAGGTTGTCGACCTCCATGCCATGGCAAGCGAAGTCGAGGCCGAGCCGTGCAACATCCTGCAACATTTTGCAACATGAATTTGGGGTATTTCCTAGTTCCTTCACACCCCGAGGAGGGTTCTTTTGAGGGGTCGCTGGACGGTAACTCATTGATTCTTCTTGAGATAGATTTCCGGTTTCGCCGTGACCGCGATTTTGGATAGGCCGTGAAATCGGGAAATCGAGCGGGGACCGATTTATCACAAACCGAACCCAATCCGCCCGCCTTGGTCCAACACCTTTAGCCGGGCGGCCGCGTGCTACAATTAAGCTTCTTAACCCCTAGATTGGTAGCAATGCAGCGTTGCGTTCCAGCCATACTCCTCCTCTTCTTGTGCGCCCCCCTCGCGGCGGACGACCTGCCGCTAGTCGACCCTCCGCCGGGCAAGGTGCTGCTCGTCGCCCAGCCGCATCACGACGATCACACCACCGACTACGGCCTGGCCGGCCTGGTCCTGCGCTTCGTCGACGACGGCTACAAGGCCTACTACGTGCGCGGATCGAACGACGAGAAGGACGGCCGCCACGGCTATCCGCGCAACGACATGATCAACCTCAAAGAGACCTACGATGCCGTCCGCATCCTGGGCATGGAGGATCATGTCATCAACCTGAACTGGCGTAACAACTATGAGACGCCCTACGCGCTCAACGAATTGCGCGAGCAGCTCATCTTCCTGGTCCGCAAGTACAAACCCGACGCCGTCGTGGGGCACAACGCCTGGGAACATTTTCAGAAGAACCCCGGCCACCGCAATCTTGGCTGGATGTACGAAGAGGCCTACTGGTTGGCCGGCTATCGCAACGTCCACCCCGAACATTTCGAGATGGGCGTCGAACCGCACGAGACCTATCATCACTTCGGCAAGGCGCGCCTCGACTGGGGACTCGGCCACCGGCCGAACGTCATCATGGAGATGACCGAGGACCAGATTAAGATCAAAGAGAAAGCCATCCACGCGCACCAGAACGTATACGCGAATCCGGGCGGCGCGCGGGCAACGAAGGCGAATCTGGCGGCCAAGGGCCTCTACTTACCCGATCTCGAAAACATCGATGACGACACCACGGCGGGCAACATGATGATTGAGTGGCACATGAATTGGATTTCGCGGCGCTGGGGCAAGGAAGCCAACGTCAAGTACGGAGAAGACTACTACTACATGGGCGAGTTCTACCATCTACCAGGCCTCGACAACTTCCTCGCCGAGAACGTGGAGGCGAAATGACTCGCCGAATCTTTGCAGCCCTCGTGCTCGCACTTGTCTGCTCGGTCGCGCCGCTGTCCGCTCAGATCGGCGAGACCAACAACACGGTGATGGTCATCACGTCCGATGCGAGCAACTACGTGCTGCACGCCGGCGGTACCGTCGCGAAGATGATCGACGATGGCATGGACGGGATACTCATCCGCATCGGCAACGACGAGAAGGATTCGTGGGATCTACCACCTGAGGAAACCGCGTTGCGCGCCAAACAGGAAAGCGAAGCGGCCGCCAAGATCCTCGGCATCAACAAGGTGGTCTCACTAGGCTTCCGGTCGTCGGAGTTTCGCGATGTCCCGTTCACGACCATGCGCGACAAGCTGGCGTATTACATCCGAGTCCACAAGCCGCGTGTACTTTTCATCCCGAACGCGCATACGCAGTACGACCGCAACCATGACCGCTACTACGGCGGACGAGCGGCGGAAGATGCTTGGCGCGCGGCGGCGTTCAAGAACTATCTCCCCGCGATGAAGGACGTAAACCTGAGCGCGCACTTGACGCCCGAGGTCTATTACTTCGCGCCGCCCGTTGACCCGGCCCGACGTGAGCTCGAGTCGACCGAGACGTTCGTCCCACAGCCAAAGATGTTCGACATCTCGGGAACGCTTGACAAGAAGATCAAAGCGGCCCAGGCGCTCAAAACCATCAACCACAGCCTCGCGATGCGATTGAAGCAGCGTCTTAAATCCACGGACCGAAAGCTCGAACTGCTTGAGCAAATGGACGAGGCCTCGATCAACAAGTTGATTGAGGAACGGGTTCGTGGTTTGGCCCAGCTATCCGCCAAGGATACGGACCTCCAGGCCTTCGAAGAGTTCCGCTACGCCGGAGTCGAATTCCGAATCCCCGCCGCATACCGCTAAACCCTAGGCCGGACGTTCGTAAACGAACGCCGCATCTTCGTGGCGGCTCTTGCCCCCATCATTCACGGCGAATCGGGTCCGCGTTGACGGGTCACTCCCGTCTCGGTGAGACCAGAGCGAAGCCCCGCCATACTCGCCGTCTTTGCTCAGAGCATAGAACCGCAAGCGAATCTGCTTCAGCCGATCGAGGTCGTCGCCGTAATTCCGCGAAACACGTTTGAGCGCATCCAAGCAGGCGTCCCGAGGGCTCATGCCGTGCCGCATGTTCTCGACGACGGTATGCGTGCCGGCGATGCGAATGTTCTCTTCCCCGCGTCCTGTTGAGCCCGCACCACCTACGTCCTGATCGACGTAGAGGCCGGCACCGATGATCGGCGAATCACCAACACGGCCCGGTATCTTCCAGGCAAGACCGCTGGTCGTTGTGCAGCCCGATATCTCGCCTTTGCGATTCAGGGCAAGACAGTTGATTGTTCCGGTCGGCGGATCAGCCGCGACCTCACGCGCCCAGGCAAGCCATTCCGGCTTGGCGTCCGGGAAGCGGTCGAGCAAGCGAGCCTGCCCCCCGTCCGGTGTGGTGTCCGGCGGCGCATCAAGGCCGGGACCCCAATCGGATCCTTGCGATTCCTTCCACGTCAGCCAGGCGAGCCGCGCTCTTTCGGTAAGCAGGTCCTCTTCGCGAAATCCATGCGCCTTGGCGAAGCGAAAAGCACCCTCGCCGACGATCATGATGTGGTCGCTACGCTCCATCACGAGCTTGGCGACGTTCGAAGGGGTCTTGATGCCACGGATTGACGCTACCGATCCTGCCCGCCGCGACGGCCCGTGCATCACACAGGCATCGAGTTCGACGACGCCTTCCTCGTTCGGGAGCCCACCGTAGCCGACGCTGGTATCTTCGGGGTCGAGTTCCTGAATGTTCACGCCCGCAATCGCTGCATCGAGCGTATCGTCACCGGCATCGAGCATCTCGCGGGCCTTTTGGCAACAGGCAAGCCCGTTGGAGCTGGCGATCACGATGTTCTTCGACGAAGCAGCGGAGGCCGAGCTCGCAAGCCCGGCGCCGAGAGCGCCGCGCATCAGACTACGTCGCGTCATGGAGAATCCTTTCGGTGGGTCGTCCGTCGGTCTACTGCAAGGTGATCGTATAGGGAGCGAGCTTTAGCACGCCGCCCTTGAGCAAGGAAGGCGAGATGCCCAGCCGTTGCGGACTCAGGGCCGCCGGAAGCTCCCATGCTTTACCCCACGAGAAGCTATCGGAATCAAGCAGGGTCTCAAAGAGCTGACGCGGAGCCGGATAGGGAGTCAACCGGAACTCACCGTCCTTCAACCCGGCGGCCTCTTGCGCCAACTCGATCGCGCGGTCGAACCCGCTAAGTTCGTCGACCAGTCCATTCTCATAGGCCTGGCTGCCCATCCAGACTCGCCCTTGCGCAACTTCGTCGATCTCATCCCACTCACGCTCGCGGGAATCGGCAACCTTCTGCACGAAGGTCTTGTAAAACGCCCCGATCTCGTATTGCATCTTCTCGCGCTCTGCCGGGGTCAGGGAGTGGTAGTCGCTGTCGATGGCCGCGAAACGGCCCCGCGTGAGGACTTCCTTCTTGACGCCGAGTTTGTCGTAGAGACCCCGTAGGTTCATCTTTCCGTAGATGACGCCGATGGAGCCGGTGAATGTGCCGGGATATGCGACGACCGGCGCTTGGGCCATTGAGATGTAGTAGCCACCCGAGGCCGCCACGTCCGACATCGAGACAACGAGCGGCTTCTCTTCGCGCAAAAGATTCACTTCGCGCCACATCAGATCGGACGCAAATGCATCACCGCCGGGCGAGTTCACCCGCAGGATAACTGCCTTGATACTGTCGTCCTTGCGAACCTCGCGCAAGGTCTTCGCGAAGCTCTCGGAACCGAGAACCTGCGACCCGAGGAACGGGTCCACCTTACTGTTGCCTGACATGATCTCGCCGACCGCATACACGATCGCGATCTGATTCTCTACCCCGAGGGTTGCGGGGTCTTGGAGCGACTGCCGATAATCCCCAAACGTGACCTCGTGCCACTCTTCTCGGTCGAGCGTTTCTTTGAGGTGGTCCTTAAACTCGTCGTCATATTTCAGCCCGTCGATCAATTCCGCCTCAAGCGCGTCGGTCGAAATGAAAGGGCCCTCGTCCAATAACTTCCTGAACTCTTCGTCGGACTTGCCACGAGACCCGGCGACGGTCGTGACAAACCGCCCATACGTATCATCCAAGACGGAATTGACGACCTCGCGGTAGGCATCCGACATCGATGACCGGGAGTAGGGCTCGGCGGCGCTCTTGTACTTACCAATCCGCTCAATTTCCGCTTCGACACCCAGCTTCTCCAACCCATCGGCGTAGAAGCTGACCTCGGCGCGCATGCCCTTCATATCGAGGAAGCCCTCGGGGACCATGAACACTTCGTCGGCGGCGCTCGATACAAAGTAATCGAGCGTGCCGGCACTCTGCAGTAATGCAACGACCGGCTTGCCGGACTTCTTGAAACTCTCGATGTTGTATCGAATCTCTTGCGCCTTCGCCCAGCCAACGCTGAGACCACCGCAACGCAAAGCCAGTGCAGAGATTCGATCGTCGTTCGCGGCCTTCTTGAGTGCGTTCCTAAGATCCAGCAAAGTCGCCGGAGGGCCCGAGCGTAGCCACTGCAGGCTGAACTCACTCGCAGCGTGTTCGGGGATATCTCCCCGCAAACGGATTGTGAGAACCGCGTCTTCCGGAACCGGAGGGGAAACCGAACCGAGCGCGGCCAGCAGCAACACGGCGGAAATCGCCATGAAGAACGTAAGCAGTATCCCTGTGAGTATCCCGAGAAGGAACTTGACCATTAGGGTGTGCCACCGGCCCTCGAAGACGCCGTCAGCAGCGCCGGATTGCTCGCGAGAACGGCGAGCCGCCGAGGTGCGCTCATTATAAATCCTCGGCGGCTCGACAACCGTTCCATTCGCTACTGGACGGCGATGTGTACTGTATTACTGCGGCGAGAATCACCGAAGTGCAGAGTAATCGGCGTGCGCAGGCTCGTACTCATGTCGAGCGGCAGTTCGAAATTGACCTGAAACAAGGCGACGAAGCCAGGCGCGAGCCCCACAAACGCCGGAGTGATACGTGGCCCGCCAAAGACCAAAATTCCCAACGTCACATCGGGAATCGAGTCAGCAACACGTAGTTCGCCGTCCGCCGCGGCGCCGGTCGCCACCCCGGGCGTGACGCTGCCGAGTCCCGTGCACCAGATCACGAGGAAATCGCCCCTGTTCGCCGGTGCCGCCGGAACACCGAGGGCCGCCCCGACCTCCGGCGGATAGGGGAAGTTACCCTGTGAGAAGTTCGTGACGATGCCGTACTCCCCGATTCCGATGCGGAAAATGCCGGGCGACCGCACATCGATGCTGGCAGACATCGGCGAGCTCATGAGAGCATCTCGCATCACCTGAATCGTGGCCCCTCCGAGAGCACTCTCAAACGGCACCTGGAAGTTGATCTGTCCGTAAGACGTGAAAAACAGCGGCGCCGGTGTTCCGTTGACGAGCACTTTCACGCCCGACATTTCAGTCGGCAGCGGAAGTGTCGTCGCACTGGCTGTCGTACTCGACAGGAAGAGGCCGAACACGGTTCCGATGCCACCAGGGCCTAGGGGCTGGGTCGCACTGAAGCTGGCGCCGTTCACCGCTCCGCGAAAATTGACATCAGGAGCACCGGCCGGGAATATGACAAACGTCACCGCGAGAACACACGGTGCATTGGGCGCGTTGCTGATAACGCTCAGTGTCCCTGTGTAGAGACCGGCAGCGAGACCGGCTCCACTCGCCCGCGCCAGGTAGACACCAGGCGACACATTCTCGACGCTTAACCAATCGCCACCGCTGTCGGTGGCCACGTCGACGCTACTCACAACCAGATCGCCGCTCCCACGGTTGCTCACGACAATCGTTCGTAACAAGCCACCGTGTTCCTCGGCCAGTCCCTCGGAAGTGAAGAAGTCGACTTGGTCTACGCTTGGATCGGCGATCGGTCCGTCAGTCACATTCAACGTCACGGGAACAGTGCGATTGTCGGGGCCGAAGCCGGAGTTACTGATAGTGAAGCTACCTTCATTGGCTCCTAAGGCCAGTCCTTCTCGATACGTGCCGACCACTTGGTGGCTGTGCACCGTGCGGACCGAACCTAATCCCGAGGACGATACCGACAGGAACGGGCCTGCCGAAGTCGTCATCACTGTCGGAACGAGGATAGGGTCGCCGGCTGTCTGAAACCGCAGATTGTCGGTCGCGCCCTCGACTTGCGGCACAAAGAACTCCACGGCGTCCGGGACGTTGGTCCCGACGTAAATGCGGATACCCACCCGCTGCGGAGAATCGACCGCCGTGGGGTCGCGGACTTCGACCTCTCCGTCGTAGGCGCCGACGGCGAGGCCGGCCGTGGAGAAACGCACAGCAATCACCGTGCAGGTCCGTCCGCCGTCAAACGTACACGGCGCGGTGCCGGTCACTTCGGGAAGCAGCCATGCCGCATTGCCTCCGGAAACCGATAGTGCAAAGGCTCCGTCACCGTCGTTGATGGCTTCGAAGAACAGGTTCGCCGGACCATCTGTTCCGGCGTCAATCCATACAGGCTGCGGTGCACCGTTATTTTGCTGCAACTCCGGCGGAACGACGAGCCGTAAGGCGGGCAGCGCAAAAACCGGTGACCACACTCCAATCAACAAAACGACGCTAAGGGGCGCAAAGGTCCTACCCAACATAGTTCACCTTCGTTTTTCGGACTTCAGAGCGGAGCGGGGAGAGTTCAATCATTGTATCGTGACTTGCTCCCAGAATGATGTCAAGTTCCGCACATCACGAATCAGCCCACGTCGAAATGCTCGGAAGATCGCGGTGATGGGCGAGCCTGAACCACCGAGGCCCCACCCGGCAGCTCTCACATCATGGCGAGCGGTCGTTTCCGTCTGCCATAATAGTCGAGAACTCTCATCTTTACGGCATGACCCGGAGGAAAACAATCTTCCTCGCGGCCGTTCCGTTTGCGAATGTCATTTCGCCGGCCCTGCTGGCAGGCACCCCCAGAAAGAAAGCAGTCTATCGAGGTGGCACTCTCACGGTGCCCGATCGATCGACGAAGGGTGAGGTGCGCGTCACCAAGCTTGAAGAGTTTATCTTCTACTACGGATCAGGGCAGTTGCGGGTCCGCTACGAGTCGATCAACGCTCTGGAATACGGCCAGAAGGCCGGCCGGCGCTTGGGCCTGGCGATAGCGCTTTCCCCGGTTTTCCTGCCTTCCAAGAAGCGCAAGCACTTCCTCACCATCAACTTCGTGGATTCCGGGGAACGGCAGCAGGTCACGGTCTTCGAGCTCGGCAAGAAGGTCGTCCGCACGACATTGGCCGGGCTTGAGGCCCGCACGGGCCTTTGGATCGAGTATCAGGACGAGGAGGCCCGCAACTCGGCCACACGATAGAGGGAGTGAATCATGAACTTGAGAACGCTACTGCCCATCGCGGTGTGTATCCTCGGGCTGCCTTCCTGGGGTGAGGGCCCCGACGCCTTGAAGGCCGAACAGCAACGAAAGCTCCGTGCGATTCGCACCGTCTTTGTGGACGAGCTAAATGGATCGGACGGCAGTGCTAAAATTCGCGACATGCTGATCGGCAGCCTGCACCGGGCGGCCGTGTTCGTCATCACAGAAGATGCCGAGAACGCCGACGCATTCCTCAGGGGAGCAGCGGAGGACCTGGTCTACAACGAGTACTTCGGGGACCGGGAGAGCGTGAATATGCGGGGCGCGGCATCGCAAAGCCGCCGGGAGTCGGGCGAGTCACGGTTCAACTCCTCCTCGTTCGGCGTGAGTGATTCGGAGGCAAGCACTCGCCGCGACCACAAACATGAAGCGCTCGCGGCCGTACGGCTCGTCCTGCGCAGCGGTGAAGTCATCTGGTCGACAACTCAGGAAAGTGGCGGCGCGAAGTACCGCGGCGCGGGGGCGGATGTCGCCGAAAGAGTGACCAAAGAACTGAGCGGCGCATTCGAGAGTGCTCGCAAGGTCGGACAAGCTCTGATCGGTGACGCCGCGAGCAAGTAGATGCTTTCGCGGCGCGCTTAGAAAGCCGGATCACTTCTTAATGATGCGCCCGAACTGATTGCCGACCGTCTCGCCATGGCTCCAAGTGCCGGCGTACTGCCCCCGATAGAAGAGCACGCGCGCCGAGAACGTGCCAAGCCCCGGTATCTTGGCGTCGGTGAGACTCAGCACCGGCGTGTCCCCCGCCCATTCGACTGTCACCGGGATCGGCACGGTAACGTCATGGCCGCCGTACTGAATGCGTGCATTGATTGTCCAAAGGCTACCGGCCAATTTGGTGACACTGTTGATCTCATAGCGTTCGGTTCGCGGCGTCTGAGACTCACGGCCGTTGACGGTGAACGAACCTTCGAGCACAGCGCCTGTTAGAGATTCCTCAAACTGCTTCTCGAGCGATTCCTGGGAAGCAGCCTGGCCCGTGCAGCCAAGCGAATGGGCGAACACGAGAACCACTGCGACGAGAAGACGGACAGAATGAACTCCGGCCTTGCGCAAAACCATAGGGGCCTCCCGGACTGACACTACGAAGAGATTCCAGCCTGTCCTTCGCCTCACCGCGACCACAGTAAGGTGTCCGGAATGGGAGTTGGCGCTAGGCTGTTGGCCGCGGGAGCATTCCCACGTAGGCCAGGAACACGATATAGAGAATCGATTTGACGACGAACGATGGCATCACATCAAGGTCGCCAAGCTGGATCAACGAGAAGTTCCCGTAGGGGCCGGTAGCCGTCTCGATCATCTACTCCAGTCACGCGTCGAGGCTTTCTGGGAGAAAGAATACGAGCGCGGCGATGGCAAGCCCGCCCGCGGCCCAAAGCCTAAAGCCAAAGAAGGAAGGTTACGAACATTCGTCCCTGTCAAAGTGGGTTACTCCAAAGAACGCCTGAAGTGAGAGTCCTGGTCACGCGAACCGTATGTTACACTCTCGTCCGCTGAGTGATCTCCAGTCACAAGCGAAGACGGGTAGCTAGGGAGAACGGATGTCCGATACAGCACCGCAATCCACCAAGAATACGCGTATCGGTATTCTGCTGACGATCGCCGCGCTGGTCGTCATCGTGGCCGGCATGCGGGAAGCGCAGGAGATCCTACTGCCCTTCCTGATCGCGGTCTTCCTGGCCGTCGTCAGCTCCCCGGCAGTTCTGTGGTTAACGGCAAAACGGGTTCCGCGCAGCCTGGCGGTGGTGTTAGTCGTAGCCGCCATGGTGGGTGTCGGCACGGGAATTGCCGCTCTGGTGGGCACTTCCGTGAATAGCTTCTCTCGGAATATCCCCACCTATAAGACAAGGCTTCAAGAGGAAACGTCCGCGCTCATCGCGTGGCTGGAGGGGATGGGGGTAGATCTCTCCCTCAACGTCTTACTTGAGTACGTCGATCCGGGAGCCGCCATGGGCCTGGCCTCAAACGTGTTAACCGGTCTCGGCGGAGTCTTCACGAACGCTTTCCTCATTCTGCTAACCGTGGTATTTATCCTGCTCGAGGTATCGAGTTTTCGGGGGAAACTGCGCGTTGCGATGGGTGACCCGCAACTGATCTTACCGCAGTTCACGAAGTTCACCGACAGTGTCAAAAGCTACTTAGCGATCAAGACTGTGGTCAGTTTGGTCCTTGGCGTTCTGGTCACGCTTTGGGTCTGGTTGATGGGCGTCGATTTTCCCTTGCTGTGGGGGTTCCTTGCCTTCCTGTTGAACTACATCCCCAACATCGGGTCGATCATCGCCGCCGTCCCCGCAGTGCTGCTGGCGTTCATTCAATTCGGTTTCGGCACCGCGATGATCGTCACCGTCGGATACCTGGTCCTCAACTTGATCCTGGGCAACGTGATTGAGCCGCGCTTCATGGGTGAAGGACTGGGGCTCTCGACCCTCGTTGTCTTTCTGTCGTTGATTTTTTGGGGCTGGCTTTGGGGCACCGTGGGGATGCTGCTGTCCGTGCCGCTGACGATGACGGTGAAGATCGCCCTGGAGAGCAAGAAGCAAACAACCTGGATGGCTGTGCTGTTAGGACCGCCAGTCCCGGACTAGGACGGACGCGAAGAGCAGGGTGGAGCCGAAAAGAAAAGCCCGGGCCAACTGGGTTAATGTCGGCCCGGGTAGTTAGGTTAGTTGAAGCTACAAAAGCCTACGTCAGTCTGGGATTTCCGTTTTGGCCATTCCGGCACGGTTGGGGTACTCCAATCCGAGGCTCGGATGCAAGGTTTTCGTTCTCTTCTCACGATCGATGCTCCGTTCGCTCCGGTTTCGGTCTTTGAATGCCGCTCGATCGCCACGTTCCAGCTCGCTGGAGGGCTTTT
>Ga0315339_1003482_pt1 | contig 11024 bp, 10 predicted proteins | sample ASW17metaG_FD_204514 | JGI IMG/M metagenome (GOLD analysis project Ga0315339, IMG submission 204514) | Ammonia-oxidizing marine archaeal communities from Pacific Ocean, United States - ASW #17 | ecosystem: Environmental > Aquatic > Marine > Oceanic | place: USA: California | collected 2016-12-05
CGTCGTCGCCTGACTATGAAGATGGATCAGCATTGGGCGTACTCCCGAATGTCCCTCAGGACCGAACGTGCCATGAAAAATGCAGAACGACGAGGGTCTATGTGATCGTCCGGGATGGAACAGCTAGGTTCAATTCACGCCTTAGCGTCGGCCGCGTTGTTCGGGATGAACATTGCAACGCTTCGCCGCGGTGTACTTTCCGGGTCAGTTCTTCAGGCGCTTTCCATCACGGTACCGGCTGGCGTGCCGCTATTCGCATTAGGCTGCATACTTTTCGGTGCAGTTGATGAGTTTCTTGGGATGTCGCTCAAGGCGTGGGGCTGGTTTTCACTAGCCGGGGTGGTCCACTTTGTCGTTGGCCGTTATGGCTCCTATCGCGCGACCCAGGCCCTCGGCGGAGCCCAGGCGGCACCGATTTTACAAGTTATATTAGTGGTCTCATTGGTGCTGGCCATTGTCTTCCTGGACGAGCGTTTGACCGTACTCAGTGCATCGGGAATGGTTTTGATTATTCTGGGACCGATTATCATTGTTCGTGACGCCGCTTCGAAAGGCGAGGTGAGGACGCGGGCCGGTCAGCGGCTCAACTACGTTGAAGGCTATTTTTGGGGCTTGGTCTGCGCCGTCGGCTTGGGCACAAACCCTATACTAATTAGGTTTGGTCTCGGCGAGGGCGGTATCCAGGAAAGTATCGCCGGGGGGCTTGTATCTTATATTGCCGGGACCGTCGGTATCATTCTCATCCTCGCTATACCGGGCAATTTCGCCCACATCCGTTCGTTGGATCGTCATACGGCGGGCTGGTTCACGTTGACCGGCGTTCTAGTGTTCATGTCGCAGATACTGTTGTATATGGCTTTGGCGCTTGCGCCGGTCTCTATTGTCGCGGCGCTTCAACGAACCGCGGTCGTCTTTCGTGTTGTTTTCAGTTGGATGCTCAACCGGGATCATGAGGTGCTCGGATTTTCGGTTCTGTTCGGAATCGGTATTTCTGCGCTTGGTGTCGTGGCGGTGACCATCAGCGTCGACATGCTGCAAGAGCTGATCTCGTTACCGAAACCGGTCGCCGATATTCTGCGTCTGTCGTGGCCGTAGAGCTATTCGACTTCCAAATCAAAACAAGGAAACCGTGAAGGTTTGCCAGAACAAGTTCAGGAGGAAAAAATGGCCACAGCGAATGTCGGTGGGATAAATATCGTTTACGAGATTGTCGGCTCATCGGGGCCGGTAATGGCGCTGATGCCGGGCGCGCGCCGGGGATCAGCGGAAATGAAGCCCTTGGCGGAAAAGATTGCGGCTAAAGGTTTTCTTGTAGTTCTGCACGACCGCCGCAACACCGGCGGCTCCGATATGCTGCTCGACAGCTCCGACACTGAAGAGGGTATTTGGGCCGACGAATTACACGGGCTTCTCGGACAATTGGGCCTATTGCCGGCCTATATCAGCGGTTCGTCATCGGGTGCCCGGACGGCGATCAATTATGCGCTTCGTCATCCCGATGCGCTTCGCGGCCTTTTGTTGATACGGGTAACCGGCGGTGAGTTCGCCGCCAATCGACTTCCGCAGAACTACTACCGGAACTTTATCGAGGCGGCTGAGAGCGGTGGCATGGAAGCGGTTGGCGAGATCGCCCGCTTCCAGGAATATTTCGCGACCAACCCGAAAACGCGCGATCAGCTGATGGCGATGGATCCGAAGGACTTTATCGATATCCAGTCGACGCTTCTCGACAAGTTTCTCGCCGGCGCCAATCTGCCGGTCATGGGCTTCACCGAGGCTCAACTTGGTACGATCAAGGTGCCGACACTGGTCGTTCCCGGTAACGACAATACCCATTCATCGCAGAGTGGTCGTATCGCTCACGATTTGATCAAGGGCAGCGAAATGCATGAATTGCCAATCTCGGACCAGGACGTCGATCTTGTTTCCTGGGAGGAATGGAACGATCTTGAGCCGGAAATTGCGGAAACATTTTCCGCGTTCATGCAGCGACATGAAAAAGCGGGCGGCTGACGAGAGCCCCGCAAGTGGCGTTCGATTCCGCTCCGGCCGGTTACCGCGGGCCGGGGCGGTGCCATCGATGGTATCTAAAAAATGGATATGACGGGAGAGAGTCGCCAAGCCGGTTAAGTGCGCTCTTCGGGTCGATAGAAAGGATTTCGTCTCGACCATGAGCGCGACAGACAATGTCACCGAGCCGAGTATCGGATGGCCGTTTATTGTGATGCTTGGCGTGACGGCGGCGATCAGCCCGTTCGCTGCCTCAATTCATATCCAATCGATACCAGCAATCGCTAACGACCTGCAGACGGACTACTCCTCCGCGCAGCTGACAGTTTCACTATTTCTTTTCACCTTTGCTTTTGCCCAACTCTTTGTCGGCCCGTTATCGGATCGTCTTGGCCGCCGACCTGTTTTGTTCGGCGGTCTGATCATTTTCGGGATAGGCAGTCTTGCCGCCGCAGCCGCGCCAACGATCGAGATCATGATCGCCGCGCGGATGCTGCAAGCAGCCGGCGGCTGCGCGTCGCTGGTGACACCACGGGCCGTCGTCCGCGATCGGTTGAGCGGGGTTGAGGCGGCCCGCGTCCTCGCGCTGGTTTCAATTCTGCAATCGTCGGCGCCGATATTCTCTCCAATCATCGGTGGAGTCCTCGACATCGTTTTCGGCTGGAACGCGATATTCATTTTCCTCGCCATCTATGCATTGGCAATCGGGTTATTGTCCTGGTTTCGCTTGCCCGAAAGCCGGCCGACCGAGGGCGGGTCGGTGGCCAGTGTGACGACGATCCTGTCGCGATATCGCGCTCTTCTCGGCAATGTTCGCTTTCTTGCCTATGCGGCGGTGTTTGCACTGGGAACCACCGGTTATTTCGGGTTTCTCGCCAGTGGACCGGCGGTGTTGATCGAAGATATGGGGTTGGCACCTTGGCAGTTCAGCGTAATTCTTGGCACCATAAGCATACAATTTGTGATTTCTGGATACCTCGCCAGCCGTCTCGTCCTGCGTATGGGTATCAACAAAGTTTTACTCATCGGCGCGCTTTTGCAGGCTATGGCGACCGCCGGATTTTGGATGGCTGTGCAAGAGCCGACGGCGATTGGCGTCACGTTAACGATGTGCGTGTACACCTTTTCAAATGGGCTTATCTTTGCGAACTCGCTGGCCGGCGCGACGGCGGTCGATCCGAGGATTGCCGGGTCGGCATCGTCCATGCTGGGTTCTCTTCAATTTGCTGTTGGCGGGATTGTTGCTCTAATGGTCGCCAGCCTACCGATGCACAATTTCGGTTCCTTTCCTTTGATCCTGATGGCACTGGCATTTGGGACATTGCTCGCCGTGCTGGTTGCAATGGCATCCGCCCAGGATCGCCGATAGTACTGCCCGTATATAGCTTCCAGCCGGCGACTATGGGATCTCGATCGTGCGGCTCCCTGCTCACAAACAAGGCCTCCAGCCTGCAATGATTTCAGTCAGCCTGTTTTTCGCTTTCGTCCTCGGTTATTTCCTGACCCAATTATTCCGGGTGGTGAATGCCGTCGCCGGCCCGGCCGTGACCGGCGAACTTGGCCTGGATACGGCTGCCTTCGGCCTTGTCACCTCGGTCTATTTTCTGACTTACGCCGCAATCCAGCTTCCGCTCGGCGTGCTCCTCGATCGTTATGGTCCGAACCGTGTTGAGGGAGTCCTCCTACTCATCGCGGCCGTTGGGACGGCGATATTCGCCCTAAGCGATAGCATTGCGATGCTCGTGGCTGGGCGGGCGCTGATGGGCCTCGGGGTTTCGGCCGGGTTGATGGCCGCTTTCAAAGCGTTTTCGGCGCTTGTCCCGCCACAGCGACTACCGCTCATTTACAGCCTGCATATGGCCGCCGGTTCGCTGGGCGTTCTTGCCGGAGGCCTGCCGGCTGAACTGGCGATCGAAATGTTTGGCTGGCGCGGCTTTTTCATCGGGCTTACCGGACTAACCGCGTTTGGCGCGGTGATGCTCCTGTTTGGTGTCAGGGGAATGCCGCAAGCGACCAGCACCGAAACATTTGGTGCGCTGATCCGTGGCGCCGGCCGGATCATGATCTCGGCACCGTTCATCCGAATTGCCCCAATCGCGGTTGCTACACAGGCAAGCATGATGGCGCTTCAGGCATTGTGGGTCGGACCGTTTCTGCGCGATGTCGCCGGTTTTTCTTCGGCGAAGGCGGCGAGCGTGGTGTCGCTAATGGGTCTTGCGGTGATCGCCGGCTATGGGCTTTCGGCGCTTGCAGCCGACCGTCTTATCCATCGGCGTGGGGTGCCGGTTTCGTCGGTGTGGATGGGCGGTTCCGTGATGGTCACCCTCATGCAAGTGATCATCATCGTCATAGAACCGGCCTCAACGGCACCGTTCTGGATCGGGTTTGCACTATTCGGTACGTTCACGGCCTTGAGCTACCCGGCGCTTAGCCGGCATTTCACTGCGGAGTTGACTGGACGGGTCAATGCCTCGTTGAATTTTCTTCTCTTTGTCGGCGGTTTCATCCTGCAGGGAGCGTTTGGCATCGTCGTCGCGAACCTGACGCCAAGTTTTGGGTTGGAATCTGCCTATGACGGAGCACTGTGGGCGCTTGTCGGGCTGCAGGTCGCAGGATACGTCTGGTATGTACTTAGGTGACTGAGGACTTTACGTGATTAGCAGTCTGATGACGATGCTGCTCTAGCGAAGCCGCCGTCAATGAAGTTCAGCCACCAGCGGATTCTCATTTAGATTTTTCGAGGACTACGATCGTACTTGCGGGTGCGGCAGATACGATGGCAGCAAGACAGAAATACCATTTATGAACCAACTCCGCCTTTCGTTCCTCTCATGTTCCGACATCGTCACAACGAAGTGAGTCAACAGGTGAAGGCGGTCGCTATCGAGAGGTTGAATATAGCTGGTTTCCTCCAGGTCACCGGTGTCCCCAACTTCCTTTTGGGTATATCTCGCCTGCAAAGCGTAATAGTTTTGGCCAAGGGGTGAGACCCGATCGGACTGTCGAAAAGAATTGCAATGGAGCAATACGCGCGGGCCCGAAGGAATCGGGCGCCGCGAATATTGTGCGAAATACTAGTCTTGGAAAATCGCCACCGCGCGAATTGGCGAACCGGTGCCCTCGCGGAATTTTAATGGCAGACCGATAAACTGAAATTCTCCGGCGCCAACCAGTGCTTCCAGATTGCACAGGCTTTCCATATGGGTGATGTCGAGATCAAGGCAGGCCTTGTGGACCAGTGCATTGATTTTTCCTTCAGGGCCCGGGCGCATCGAATCGATACCGAAATGAACGATGCCTTGCTGGGCGAGCCATTCGGTCGCCGGCACGTTAACGCCGGGATTGTCCGTCGAATAGGCCTTTGTCGGATAAGTCCGCTCGTGGTGACCGGTACACAGAAGCACGGTTCCGCCCTTCGGGATCGGTACGCCGGCTTTGTCTACAGCAGCTTTGAGGTCGTCGATTGTGATTTCGGCTCTTGGAACAATATGTCGCAGATCGATGCAAATGCCTTGCACGATGCAGTTCTCGAGCGGGTATTCATTGATCGGCGTTGCCGTCTTGCCAAAATGTCTCGGCGCATCGAGATGGGTGCCGCCATGTTCGGGCATGGTGAAGAAATTGACCGCGTTTCCATGAACATTGCCTGAATCTACGTATGCTTCTTCGTGGGTCTTCCACACGGAATACATGAACGGTGGCTGACCGGGATAAGTTGGCGCGCGATGATAAAGTTCTCGGGTTAAATCGACTATTCTCACGACTGCATTCCTCCTTGCGACGTATTCTTTGAACTTGGTCTGTTGATGTACAAAAGTTAAAGCATGACTGGCCTCGGCGCCATGGTGCCAATTGTCCCATTTTGTTCGCTTTGGCGATAGGCCGCACTTGCCGCAATATCACTGGCAATGAGAAGGTTCTTCGCCGGCCCCAATAACAAAGCCAAATTCGGGAGAAACCCGCTGAAATGACAATCTCCGCCGTCAAAAGTTCGTCAATAGCGCCCGAATTGCCCGGCAGGCTTGCCGACGAACTTCACGCGATTCTTGGCGAAAAGGGTTGGACCGACGATCCCGCGAGCCTCGAGCCGCAACTTCGCGACTGGGTCGGCTATTCGCAAGGCGCGACGCCGATCATGGTCATGCCCAAGGATACTGCCGAAGTAGCGGCAGTGGTCAAAGCCTGTGTCGCCGCCGGCGTGGGAATTGTAGCACAAGGCGGCAATACCGGCTCGGTCGCCGGCGCCATCCCACATGGCGAGGTGCTTCTCAGCCTCCGGCGGATGAACCGGATTCGCGATATCGATGCCGCCGATTACACGATGACCGTCGACGCCGGTGTGATCCTGGCAGAGGTGCAAATGGCTGCGATCGAGGTCGATCGATTTTTTCCGCTCAGCATTGGCTCGGAAGGGTCCTGCACGATCGGCGGCAACGTCTCAACTAATGCTGGCGGTACAGCGGTATTGCGTTACGGCAATATGCGCGATCTTGTTCTTGGCCTCGAGATTGTTCTTCCCGACGGGCGGATTTGGAATGGACTGCGGCGGTTGCGCAAGGACAACACCGGATACGCGTTAAAGCATCTGTTCATGGGCGCCGAGGGAACACTCGGCGTGGTGACGGCGGCCGTCCTTCGCCTTTTTCCGAGGCCGGTCGAAATTGCTACCGCATTTGTCGCGATCCGCGATCTTGATTCCTCAATCGAACTTCTCTCGCTGTTACGCGCAGCGACCGGCGACGCGCTGTCGAGCCTCGAGATCCTTCCTCGGATGGGCATAGATATAGCGCTCGAATTCGACCCTTCTGTCGTCGACCCACTTGCTAACCGGCATGATTGGTACGCCATCATCGAAGTTTCGGGCACAAAGGCCGACGGACAGACCAAGGCGGCGCTTGAAGCGGGACTGGCCGAGGCTATGGAAAAGGGGATCGTTCGCGATGCAACGATTTCCGCCTCGATGGCTCAGGCTCAGGCAGTTTGGCGAATTCGCAAAGCGATGGTCATCAACCAACCAAAAGCCGGCGCCGAGGTGAAGCATGACGTCTCCGTTCCGGTATCAAGACAACCGGAATTTATCCAGCGCGCGATCGATGCTGTCGAAAAAGTCGTACCTGGAACCCGCGCGGTCGCCTATGGGCATTTCGGCGATGGTAACGTCCACTTCAATCTTTGCGCTCCCAAGGGTATGGGCGCGTCGGCATTCAAAGAGAAGACCGCCGATCTTCATCGCGCGGTTTACGACATCGCGGCGGAGTATGACGGCAGTTTTGCCGCCGAGCATGGCGTTGGGATCGTCAAGCTTGCGGAGATGGAGCGCTACCGTTCCTCGGTCGAGATCGACCTCATGCGGCGCTTCAAGCAGTTACTTGACCCCGATGGGTTGTTTAACCCGGGCAAAGCACTGCCGTAGGCGATTATATAATCGGGGCCGCGCCAGTCTGGAGTGGCCCCGATCATTCTAACCTATAGCTTCAGCAGGCTAGCGGCGTTACCACCGATGATCTTGGCCCGGTCGTCGGCACTGAACGAAGTGTTCTGAGCCCAATCCAGCCAGGCACGGTCATTTGGTACGAAGGGATAGTCGATTGAAAAAAGCACACGATCGATGCCCATTTCCATCACCGAGCATAGGATCGCCGGATCGGAGAAATTGCCGCTCGTCGTAACGTAGAAATGTTCGGTGAATAGATCACGGAACTTCAATCCCGGCTTATTGCCGGCGCGCGAAAACGAGTAATCCACCCGCCACATCATGAAGGGTAGCCCTTCCCCGAGATGGCCGAGGATGAACTTGACGTTTGGATAGGCGTCGAGCGCGCCGCTGAGGACAAGGCGAACGCCCTGCGTTGCCGCCTCGACGGTATAACCCCAGGCGGCGCCAAGAATGTGCGGATAGTCCTCGACGTAATCCTTGTAATAGGTGTCGCTAACGATCTGCGACGGCTTGCCTGGATGCAGGTAAATCGGAACGTCGAGAGCTTGAGCACGTTCGAAGATTGGCCAAAATTGTTTTTCGTCTAAGAAATGTCCGTTTGTCAGTCCGTGGACGACCGCACCTTTGAAATCGAGCTTTGTGACCATGCGCTCGAGTTCGTCGGCGGCGGCCTTTGGATCGGGCGTTGGCAAGACACCAAGCGCGGCGAAGCGTTTTGGATTTGCCTGCATCATCCGATGAAGGCGGTCGTTGGTCTCGCTCGCCAGTCGTACTGCGGTCTCGGGATCAAATTTCTGGGTGGCAGGCTGTGAGTGCGAGAGCACCTGAACATCGACACCAGCCTCGTCCATTGTCTTGAGACGCGCCGCGCCCATATCCTCCAGCTGCTCAATGAGCTTAGCATTGCGTGGCTTGTCGGCCTCCGGGTAGTGCTTGGCAAGCTCGGCGTCCTGATAGTGTTCTTCGATGGCAATGACGCGAGATTCGGCCTTGGTGGTCATCGACGGAATTCCTTCTGATCGGTATTCAATGTTGGTATAAAAAGACCGAATAAGGCGGTCGTCCATCGCTGACTGCGATGCCTCCCCGCCCCCCCCCCTGGTTCGGCGTCGGGGAAAATCTTGCATTTTCTGGGAGCAGCGTCGAGGCCTGTTGCGGTTCGGATTGAACTTATTTTGCCTCTGACCAGCGAAGGGTTACGGCAAATTTTGGATTGCGCAACTTCACCTTCAGATTGGAAAGTGGGTACCTGGAGCGAGGATTTGACAGGCGTCCGTCGCGCGCCCAATCTTAAGAGGGAGATAGGTATGGACGACAAATCAGAATCTTCTCCGGCAGACGGAGCGGTGAACTGGAAGACCCACGGGGTAAAGGTCATTCCCGGCGATCAACTCGATTCCAACACGCCGCAAACGCCGGGCATGGACCGCAAGGCGGCGATCAATTTCGCTCGCGCCGGCGCGCAAAAACTCTGGGCCGGAACCGTCACCATCGATGCCAATGCCAAGACCGGTGCCCACCATCATGGCCATCTCGAAAGTGTCATTTACGTGCTCAAAGGTCGCGCCCGCATGCGCTGGGGTGAGCGGCTCGAATATGTGGCGGAGGCGGGGCCGGGCGATTTCATATTCGTTCCTCCCTACGTTCCGCATCAGGAAATCAATGCCTCGACCGACGATCCGCTCGAATGCGTCCTGGTCAGGAGCGACGAGGAGGCGGTCGTCGTCAATCTCGATGTCGAATCCGCCGAAAAACCCGAGGCGGTTGCCTGGATCGACCCTATCCACAAGGCGAAGGGCGCGTGACCCTTTGGCGGGATCCTCAATTGGTTCAGCTACGATTTCGCTCGGGCGAATTCTTTTGCCCGGTTTCGCGACGACCGCGATCTATTGATCCAGTCCAATGACGAATGAAGCGACGACCTTGATGGATTATGGCTGGTCGCAGCATTTCCAGTCGCAGCTCGATCCAAGCGAAGTCGCGACGCTCATTCCGGCGCGCGTGGTCGCGGTCCACCGCGACAGGGTGGATGTCGCTTGCCCCCAATTTACCGGCCGCATTGCCTCGATCTTTTCGGACGAAGAGGAGGGGCAAGCGACGGTCGGCGATTGGCTTCTCCTCGATCCTGTGAGCCATGCCGCTAAGCGGCTTCTTGCGCGCAAAAGCCTGATCAAACGGAGAGCGCCCGGCGCCGGGCGTGGTGTCCAGTTGATTGCCGCCAATGTCGACACCTTGCTGATCGTTTCCTCCTGCAATCAGGACTTTAACAAGGCACGGCTTGAACGGTATCTGGCGCTCGCGCGCGAGTCCGGAATAGTGCCGATTGTCGTTCTGACCAAGGCCGACCTCGTCGACGATCCCGGCGCCTATACCGCCCAAGCTTTGCGGCTTTTGCCGGGGCTGCTTGTTGAATGCCTCAATGCGCATATTGCCGAGGAAGTCGAGCGGCTCGCCATTTGGTGCGGACCGGGTCAGACGGTGGCGTTGGTCGGCTCGTCGGGCGTCGGAAAATCGACGCTGGTCAATACGCTGACGGGCGCGTCGGTCCAGGCAACCGCCGCTATCCGTGAGGATGACGCCCATGGTCGCCATACAACGACCGGCCGTTCGCTGCACCGACTTGACGCTGGAGGCTGGCTTCTCGACACACCGGGCATGCGTGAGCTGCAACTCACCGACGCCGAATCAGGTATCGAGGACATATTCGCTGATATCCTCGACCTTGCCCGTCAATGCCGCTTCGCCGACTGTGGACACGACAGCGAGCCCGGTTGCGCGGTTCGAGCTGCGATCGACAAAGGTGCCCTCGATGCCGGCCGCGTCACGCGCTTCGCCAAACTTGTGAAAGAGGAACAGCGCAACTCCGAGGATTTGCGCCAGCGGCGCGAGCGTGAACGCGGATTTGGCCGGATGATCAGGGATGTTCAAAAGAGAAAGAAAGAAACCCGGGACCGGTGAGGGCGGCGGAACTTACCCCATGCCGATGCCTGTCTCGCGTTGAAATAAAATGAGGTCGAGTGACGGGGCGAAGTCTCGGCCACCGATCATGGTCAAAAGGCCGTGGGCCTGGCCGCGATGATGGGTCTGGTGATTGAAGAAATGGGCAAGTGCCGGCCCGAGCGGTTGGGTGATGTCGATCTGATTTGAAATCGGGCGATAGGTGAATGTTCCGACGATCTCCGCCTCACTCAACGTGTCGACATAGAAAATAATCGTCTCGTCCTCATCGCGCCGCGCGGCGCCGAGGCTTGCCAGATCGCCAAAGGCAATCTCGTCGAGCAACGTGTGCACCGGACCTTCGCCGGTGAAACGCCGCATCCATAGCCGAACCGCCGCGCGAGATGTTGGCTGGCGGTCGTCTTTCCCGAGCAGGTGTAGCCGCACAGAATGATGTTCGGCCGGCGATCTAACGGCAGCTCGAACTGAGCAACGGGCGCAGCAAAATAGCGCCGCTCCTCTATAAAATCGAAGAGCATCTCAAGCGATTTGCGCCGAAAATCTAACCCATTGGCGACCGTGATCGGCAAAGCTCCGAGTGGCAGCGCTTCACCGTCCGGTACGAACCATTTATTGAATG
>Ga0315339_1003483_pt1 | contig 11024 bp, 7 predicted proteins | sample ASW17metaG_FD_204514 | JGI IMG/M metagenome (GOLD analysis project Ga0315339, IMG submission 204514) | Ammonia-oxidizing marine archaeal communities from Pacific Ocean, United States - ASW #17 | ecosystem: Environmental > Aquatic > Marine > Oceanic | place: USA: California | collected 2016-12-05
CTCCGACATGTGACGCAGGACGGCTACGGTAACAATCAATCCACTCTAGCCGATAATAACTGCCGAAGTAGCCCGTTATGGCCTGATCTAAGTCTGGATTGTCAAAGATGTCCAGTAGCTCTGTTCCTAAATCGTCTACGGGTTGTGCAAGGCCCGTCATTAAATGGCTATAACTTGGGGGAGTTAATAATCCTTTGCCTTGTTCAATCAGGCTAGTGAAAGCATTAGACATTTTGTGGGCCGTCGTTGTGTCAAGGGCGCTTTCGACCAGGAATGTGCCTTTGGACGCAAGGAGCGACTTGTCCACATTAACAGGCGCATTCCCGGCAGCCTCATACGCAAGTCGACAGCGCTGAGTGTATGACTCGTATAACTGATTCACATCCTCGCCGTGGGTGTTGCCATAAGCACGCCAGGAGCGATCCTGCAGTCGCTTTGCAAACTTGCCAGGGATTCCGCTACGATTAATGGCCCACCGTAATCGATCGGATATTTTTTTATTCATCGAACCAATACCCCCTCATTTAAAACTTCGGTAGCGTAAGCTTGACGAGTTTGTCGTTTTCGGTATCTGGATGACGCCAATCCGACATGAACTCACATTTCATTAATGTTTCATTTGCCAATGAAAGAAAGAATTTAGGATTATAGTACCAGTGTTTGAAAAGACGTCGGTTAGGTTCGCCGTCGGTGAACGCAAATGTCGCGTAGAAGACGCTGGCAGAATGCATACATCTGCGAAGGTTGAGGACGAGTTGTTTGATGTCGTCTGGCGGCATGTGTGTCAGAACCGATTGCGCCCAAATCATATCGAACTGACGCCCCTGAAGCGCTTTGAATGAACCTTCCGGTAAATGAATCAGATTTGGACTCTTTCCACGCAGTCCCAAATTGTCAATTCGGCACTCCCCTGCATTAAGACATTCGCTGGAGATATCAGCTCCGATATACTTTCCGGTATCAAGAAAATCGATGAAAAGGACGCCAGCACTGACTGTTCCGCAACCATAGTCCAACATGGTCGACTGTTCCTGGAGGCCGTGGTCTGTAAGATAATCGATTTGGAATCCCTTTTCGCTGGGAGTGCCAGTTGCAACCTCCGAATCGATGGTAGCCAGACGATCCATTCGGGCGGCGTAAAAAGTGGCGTAGTTACGTCTCAGGAAAAAATTCTGCCAAAACATACGGGTTTCTGGGTTAGCAAAAAATCTCTTCCACGCCCTGATTTTATGGCCTATCGAGTGAACGATGTTAAGGATTCTATTCGTCTCCGGAAGAAAGCTTGGCTAGTCGTGTCCAGTGCGCTATTAAGTATATACAGAATAATTGGAAGAAATTCTCCACCTCTAAGAAAAAAGGACACGAGAACCTGACAGGTTTGCAACCTCGTTAGGACATCTGTTTTTAGCCAGGCAGCTAGGCATCTGTTTCCTACCTCGTCACTCAATCCGGCTTATATCCGTTATAAGAATCAGTAAGCCAGTTTTGCTCCAGATATTTTTGTCCTATGGTGCCTTCCATAGATTCAATCCGAGCTGCGTAACGGTATTTCTGGATAACCTCTGGAATGGTAGGAGGTATTTCTAACGCTAACCCTCGATGAATTTGAAGAGTTCTTTGATAGTTAAATTCCTTCTGTAGGTCTGAATGCGGATGCTCCGTAGGTTGACTTAAGTATTCTTCGACCACATCGAGAATCTCATTAGGGGTATTTTCGACCAGGATGTAGTCATCCCCAAATTGAGAGAGAGCTTGGCATTCAAACATTGGCTCTTCCAGTATCTCCTTAACTGACAAAAAACGATTGCGGGAGCGGGAAAAGTAGTGTTTAAGAATGGCCAGGCTACCCTTACGTAAAGGGAAGGCGGTAGACCACTCGGCTAGGTTAACCATTATTTCAGAATTTTGAAAAATTCTTGATACTTCAAGAGGACCAGAAGCCATCCCCATAAATGTTCGACATTCACGGATTAAATATATATCCATCAAGTTAGATTTTTGAGGAGTAAATGGATAGTCGACGACCCGTTCCATAGGTGGAAGGGGTGTCATCGTGGAATCGCCTAAACGTACTACCCATCCGCCAGCAGAGGTGATGACTCTAATCGCCTCGAGGTAGTTTTGGATCGAAGCATCGTAAAACTGCGCTTTCTCTGAAAACCTACCTTCGTAATGACCCTCACGCACGTGAAGAGAAACAAACCAATCATCTAGGGGGATTCCCATATCTAACCGCATTTGCTCAGCTTTTCGTTGTTTTTTTGGAGACAGCCCAACGAAAACCGGTTGCTGTAACTGTTGTTTCCAATTAAAGGCCCGCACTACGTCCCACGAAAAATAATCGACCTGGTCTGGTTTCCATAACGTTGTTCGGCCAACATAGAATTCTGGGTACGCTTTCCTGACCTGTGGGGCACGCTCAGTTCTTATCGCCGGTGGAACGTAACTAGGCCGGCGAAATCGCAGAATTCTCAGATTGAAGCGCCAAACTAGATAAAGAATGCGTAATGTTGCCAAAACGGCAGTGAAAATCGAATCGACTAAATAACGCCAAAAGCTATCTGAACTGAGCCAACAATAATCCGAATCTATCCGAATTAGTTCACGATTAGCGACACTAATAGGGAAGGTTGAGGATAGCGCATGAGGGCAAGGGAATAGGATTTTTTTCCCCTCGCGCCTCGCTTTAAGTATCCCAAAATTCACCTCTTCGGCGGCGTCACCCCAAGCCCTCAATACTGGTATGTGTATGAGAACGGGGCTTTTCTTGTTAAAAAGCTCCAGCGAACCTACTAACAAATGGTCAACGGTTCTGCTAACGAACCTGGCTGCTAAGTCAATAAGGCCAGTGATTTGGCTTAATAAGCTGAGCACGACTTTAATTGTACCGTCTTTTAGTTTCTCTATAATTTTAATCACTTGTCTTACAAGTAGCTTTGTTTCATCCCCGTTGAGAGCCCGCAAATTTTTCTTTGCAGGAGCGGGTTGCATCGTAATCTACATAGAGTCCGTAGTAACATTAATAGCTAGTAAACTGGCCCATTCGCCTCCGGGTAGTCGAAGAGAAGACAATAGAAATAGTCGTCTTACGCTGTTTACGTGGCGGTATTCCTACCGGAGGTACTACTACCTCGGCACTGGGTATTCCCCCACGCCTTCATCTCGTTTTTGGAGTTACCTGAGAGCAAAAAAAGACTAGTCCTTGCGTTTGAAGTAATCGGCGTATCCGTCGAGGATAGCCTGCAATATTTTATCTTCTTGTAAGCTATGATTTGAAGGTATTCCGAAATCTATCACTGGATTGGCGCAGAATTCTGTCCAGTATTTCTAATTTAGACCGCCGTGGTTCAATAATTCGAAATAGTACGGATCTGCTGATTATTCAAGTTGACTATTTAAGTGATAGGATTCTGAATTATATTTGGAAACTTCGATTCCAGACTGCTCTTTGCTATCTGCTTCCGTATGCAAGTCCAGTTCTAATTGCAAATTATCGTAAGACCAGTTCTTCTCCAAATACTTTTGCCCAAGAGTACCAGCGGCGGCATCCGCACGAGAGGCGAACCGATATTTCCCGATTGTTGAGAAATTATCGTTCTGGTTCAGCATCCGGTGAAGTTGGCTATGTCGAGCTTCATTAAAAACTTTTTGGAGATTTGAGTAATTGAAGTTATCTGGCCCGGTCAAATACTCTTCGATAACGTCTCGAATCTCTTGGGGTGTGTTTTCAACCATTACACAATCATCAGGAACCAATCTATATCCGGGTGACAAGTGGGTCTCTTCTAGCATTTCCTCAATTGACAAATAGCGATTAAGGAGACGGGAGAAAACGTGTTTTGGAATGAAAAGGTCGCCCATTCTCACTGAGAAACAATTACCCCAATCAGATGCATTGACAAGAATCGACGGCTTCTTAAAAAGAGCAGCAACGTCAGCTGGTCCAGAGTTGGTGCCAACATAGAATCGGCATTGACTAATTAGATAAATATCCATCAACGCAGATTTAAATTTAGTATGTGGGTAATCAATGACGCGATCTGTCTTTGGTAGGGGGGTCATTGTCGAATCTCCGATTCGAACCACCCATCCACCGGCGGCATTGATAGCATTAATTCCTTCAGCGTAACTTTGTATCGATGCGTTACGGGTTTCTTGAGAAGAAAAGTCATTGTGATACCCACCTTCTCTAACGTGTAGGCAGACAAACCAATCAGATATTGGTATGCCCATTTGCGTCCGTAATTGTTCAGCTTTGCGTAAATCCGTATCGTTAAGACGAGGTGGAATATAGTCTTGGTACTGGCGAGCCCAATTTAGTTCTTTTACAGTCTCCCAAGAGAAACAACTAGTCCCTTCGTTCTTCCACAGAGTTGACCTGCCGACCCTTGGACTGCTGTAGTAGAAAGAGAACAGCGCGCCTTCACGGAAATTCGATCCGAGCAACCGCTCAGCATTTTGCGACCCTATGAGACGTAATAAAGGGCTAGACACTCGCACGATTATAAGTAGGCTAGCGATTATCAATCCTCCCAGGAAAGAAACAGCTTTATTTTGGAAGCAGAAATCGTCAACGATAAGGAGCAAATTCTCGTTAGCTACCATCCGCTTGGAGAAGAGATTGGGAGAGTAAAGGAACAGGATTTTTTTGGTTTGCCGGCGTGCCTTCAGCAGTCCAAAAAAAATCTCCTCGGCGCAGTTCCCAAAAGTTCGTGCCCGTGGGGTCTGAATCAGAATCGGAATTCTATGATTTATGAATTTGAAGGCCTTGTTAATGAAAATTCGCATTTAGGGTGCTCTATGATTTACTGTTCGATGCATTCGATTGACTTTCAATCCGTAAACTCGCATTAGTGGTTATAAATCCCCTATAGCGGTAACCGAAGCCCGTTTCTGGCCCATCTGGGTAAAGAATAGATCCCAGTACCTTTCATGCTTCATTAGTAGTTGCTCGTGGGTGCCTTGCTCGATCACCCGTCCCCGGTCAAGTACAATGATTTGGTCAGCATTACTGACTGTGGCCAGCCGATGAGAAATGAGGAGAATTATCTGTGTGCCGGAGTTCGCTAATATAGACTTGAGAACCCTGGCCTCAGTTTCTCCATCAAGAGCGCTCATGGCCTCGTCTAATATCAGGACATCGGAGTTGCGGAGCAAGGCCCTGGCAATGGCAATCCGTTGACGCTGTCCACCTGATAAGGTCACCCCTCTCTCCCCTACCACCGTATCTATCCCTTCTGGCATGGCATCGAGGAACTCGAGAGCGTCAGCTTGGCGACACGCCGAACGCAACTCCTCATCAGTGGCATCAGATTTGTATTCAAGGAGGTTTTCCCTGATGGTGGCTGAAAGAAGAAAGACCTCTTGGCGAACAACGCTGACCCTGCTAAGCCAAGAGTGACGCACTACGTCGTTTAGATTCTGGTGCCCCAACCATAGGTCTCCACGGTCTGGAGCACGGAACTTGAGGATCAAGTCGATAATGGTGGACTTGCCAACTCCTGATGGGCCAACCAGAGCAGTAACTTTGCCGGGTTGAATAGAAAAATTAACATCAGAAATGGTAGATTCGTTTTGATTGTAGGAAAACCACACATGATCGAATCGGATAGAACCAATTGGACCTACCAATGATTGTGTTCCACCTTCCAAGGGGTCTTTAGGTAGTTCCGTCCACTTCGCTGCGGCATTTAAGCTGGGCAAGGTCTGTGACAGGGTTATCCAACCCTGGGAAATCTGTCCAATGACTGGATAGATACGGAATAAAGCATAGGCAAAAGTACCCAAGATTGGCAGTTGAGACGTGAGGTTCGTCGAAGACAACACGACTGCCGCGAAGATAATGGTGACTGCGAAGCCTACCTGTATCAACATATTCAGAGCTGGTGTAGCTATCGACTGCACCAGTGACATGTGCACTCTTGCGACTTCTACCTGGTCCACATTATTGGAAAACTTCGCTAACCATTTGGCTTCTGCTGATAAAGCTCGAATCTCACGAATACCATTTATAGTGTCGGAAACAATTTTCGTTCCATCCGCCTGGAAATTATATCGTAGCAGCGCGTCGCGCTGAACACGTTTGCGTATTTGCGGCACTATTGTGGTAAACCAAATAACAGCAATTGCAAGCGCGATGAGCAAAAGCCACGGAGAAATGACTACCAGCATTAATGTGAATGTGCAGATTAAGAAAATTGCTGACAGCATGGCTGATGAGGCATCAATTGCAGCCATCGCTCCTTGGGGCGCATTCATAGAGTCATGAACCATACCACCGAACTGTTGTTGATCGAACACTTGTAGTGGAGCCGAAATGATGCCGCCCATAATCTTGTCATGCATCTTTCGGGCCACCTTGCTGGTCCATTTCAAGGTAACGTACCGGTACGTCAACGCCAGGACGAATCGTATGGTAACTAGCACAATCAATGTGATACTGAGGAGGATCAACAACACCGATTGGGAGTAGTCCGAAAGAGCTCCAATGTTGAACATGCCACTTAATGGGCCCGAGAATGTCTGGTCTAGGATAACGAATCCCAGGAAAAGCATAGTCGCCAGTACCGCTGCCTCTGTCATTGCTGCCATTACTGAGATGCATAGAAGCAGCCGCACCCATCCGGCGCCACCATTGAGGATATTTCGAATTGTTGGCGGAAATATAGACTCTAATTTCAAAGCACTGAGGATTTTCATATTGTTAGCAAAGTTAAATGGCCGTCGTTAATAGCAAAGGAATGGAACTACATTGTTTTGCATTGGGTAATCTTCGATAAGACGTTTCTCTAATTGCTCCGAATCGGTGAGTTGTCAAAGTAATCATCGGAACAGGGGATATGTTGGCTGATGGAGTGGAAACCCATTTGACGCAGTGGAGCAGATCCGAACTTTTTCCTATTTGAACAATCGTCAGAGGAAAATCACAGCCAAAGCTACTACTCAAGTGACGAGAGGCCGCTTAAACATCTTCGAATCATGTGGCCAACAATCTCTGCCCAAATGAACAGACACCTTCAATGACCAATGGAGGATTAGTTACTGTGAATCATTCGGTCTTAGAATAATTCGCTAAGAGACGAAAACCGGCATCTCCTGGCGTTTGAAGTGGGCCACGTATTCGTCAATCACTGATTGTAGTTCTGTGTCTTCCTCAAGGGTTCTCGCCGAAGGCATTACAAAGTCTTTGACGGGGTTAGCGGTGAACTCAGCCCAGTAATCTCGATCGAGGGACCCATCTTTCAAGAGTTCGTAGTAGTAAGGTGTCTCCGCAAGAGGACTAAGAGTGTTGAAAAACGGCAATTTGATACCCAATTCTTCAATCTTGCGTGGCAAGTCTCTGCGATAAGCTTCGGTTTCCATCTTCGCGCCAATTATAAAGTAACCCAAGATGGTAATCCCGTGTTTGTCACTCAGCTCGCAAAATTTCTCTATGTGACTTAACCTCTGAGCCTTCTTGAAATAGGCCAGGACTTCGTCATCCAGATGTTCGATGCCCACGTGAAGGCGATTGCATCCGCCTGCCCCGAGGTCGGCAATTACTTCTTCTCGAGTCTCCACAGTGCCCCTGGCGCTCCAATCAACACTGATGCCCTCCGAGTTGATTAACTTGGCCATGGTTGATATCCGTTCCTTCTGAATGTTGAAGGCGTCATCAAGAATGTGGATTGAAGTGGTCCCAATGTCGATGAGTTCTTTGAACTCTTCAACGCAGCGTTCTGGGGATTTGAAATTGAAGGTCTTCTGCTGGACGTCACAATAAATGCAACTAAGAGGGCACCCTTTAGAACTGTACATCGGTAGACGCAACCGGCCCACTTGGAAGAGCATATCCTTGTTGGGAACGATTTCGTAATCTTTAAGGTCTAGAAGATGCCGCGCTGGGAATGGGAGAGCGTCAAGGTCAACCGGCTGACTATTAAATATACCGCTTGGGCAGCCGTCTTCCAACCATTTAGGGAAGGTCCGCTCAGCATCTCCCACGAATACTGCGTGTGCTCCCTGCTCTCTGATTGTCTTCGAGTTGAAGGTGGCATGGGGACCTCCGACCACTTTGATGGGCGCAGATGTTTTCATCAAAATCTGGGTCATGGCCCAGGCGCGATACGTCACCACTGAGAGGCCCAAGACGTCCGGTTGAAACTTTTCGATTTCTTCGATAGTTGCGGCTAAGTCGAGTCCTCGGCTCGCCGCGTCTAGAACTGCAAATTCGTAATCTTCAGGAACGCAGGCACCCACGCTCAGCACTCCCAATGGCATGTATTTGACAGCGCTATTCTTGAAAAATTTATCGGTTACGCGATCCTGAACCTCACCCTCGTAAGGCATTACTGTAAAGAGAATTCGCTTTGGCTTGATCCTAGTCATTAGTCTCACGGTCCTTTGTGTGCTATCTGATTGGCGACAGCCTGGCTATCGGGTTAAGGTTTGAATTAAGGGATCAATGCTAGTTAACCGGTATTGCCGAAACAGCCCCACGGGACTGAAAGATAGGTTTTATTTTCCCGACTGAGGATCCCTCCAAAGGACAATGTGGTTGGAGGGGTTGCGGTGAAGCTAAATGCTAAATTACCGCAGGAAATAATCCCAGAGAATTGATCCGCTGGTACCAATTCTTACTCTGATCTTCCCACTCCTTATTATATCCCATTCGCATCTCTATCAACGTATTGGTGTATACCACTTAGTCTAAATCGTGGGCAGGATTTCAAAATTTTATTGCGGCTGTGAACCGATGAGGCGGTTAGGGACAACCTGGGATGTTTCTGGGGATCCTCTAACCGGGCGTTTGGGGTGTCCTACTCTCATGTTACCTACCCCTCTTTGTCTCATAGGACTGGTGGCTTTAGTGCAGATAGTGGTAGGTTATCGACAAGCCAGTTCTGTTCTAGGTAGGTTTTTCCAAGAGTGCCAGCGGTAATTTCGCAGTGAGCAGCAATCCGGTACTTTTCGACGAGAACGGTCTCCGATAGCTGATTTAATGATGATTCCTGATTCAACCACGTGTGAATTTGTTTGCGACGGCCCGCGTTAAACGCATTTTGTAAATCCGAGTATTCTTGGTCCTCATTCTTCCCCAAAAACTCTTCTACCAATTGTCGAATTTCTTCGGATGTGTTCTCGACCATTAGGTATTCATCCGGGAGTGTGCTAAAAACCTGTATTGAATAGGGCTCCGTTAATATTTCGCTTATTGACAAAAAACGGCCACGAGAAACAGAAAAAATGTGCTTTGTAATTGCGAGGTCCCCTTTCCTCTTGGGAAAGCCAATTGACCATTCAGGCGAGTTGACTAGTAAAACTGGTCTTTTGAACAGAGTAGCTACGTCGTAAGGTCCGGAGTTGATGCCAAGTAATAACCGGCAATGGCTCAAAAAGTAGATGTCCATCAATTCATTCTTGAATGGCGTATGGGGGTAGTCGATAACTCGTTCCATCGGGTCAAGCGGGACCATAGATGGGTCACCCAAACGCACGACCCACCCACCCGCGCTTGTAATCACTTGGATTGCTTCGACGTAATTTCTTATGGATGCATTACGATTTATTTCAGAGTCATTGTAGTAGCCACTTTCTCTAACGTGAACGCAGGCAAACCAATCGGTTGGTCGAATGCCCATTTGAAGTGTCATGCGCTCGGCTCTACGACAATCACTCGCCGTGAGAGTAGGAGGGACATATTTATTGTATTGTTGTCCCCAGTTTTGCTCGTCCACTGTCTTCCACGAGAAGTCTTTGATACCGTTGGTCTTCCATAAAGTTGACCGACCGATGGTTGGAGACATGTGGAAGAAGTCAAAAGTGGAACGAGTTGCCTTTTTAGGACGGATCCATCGAAAAATCCTTCGGACTCCACCTAAACTTGGGCGGGTTCGCACCCACATAAGGGCGATGACAAGTGTAAATAACCACCCCCCTACATAGGAAACAACATAGTTCTTGACCGTATATGGAGAGCAAATGTGGAATAATTTCTGATTGGCGACAACTTTTTTAAAAATCAGGTTTTTAGGATAGAGGAACAAAATTTTTTTATTTTCTTGCTGCGCTCTTAGCAAGCCGAAAAGTAATTCTTCTCCACAGTTACCAAATGTTTCAGCTCTAGGTGTGTGAATAAAGAACGGAATCGTTCTACTAATATATGAAAATATCTTAGTTATCATGCGTTTAAGATGAGTGCGCTACCGCCCTGAATTTTGGACTTACAGGTCTGGTAACCATGTAAACCACAACGCAGTTTGGATTGGTATTGTCCAGGCTCATAAATTCAGTCATGAGTCTGCAACAGGCATTCGGTGGAATCAGTGTGATTTGATAGATGATCGCTCAAACCAGCCCTCCAGAACGCCGTATTTGAAGCCTGGGTGAAACGAGTGACTAATCCGCCTCACACAAAATTTATGTGCATCGGTTGGGTTCCGACTTTAGGTATGATTTTATTTGATCCGTTTACGTGCTGATCCAATGCTTCATTCACTTTGTGCTGGAGGCAAAGGGTGCCACACATCTTCTGAGCGTTGAACTCGTCAGAGCCGAGGTAGCCCATGACCTCCCAGTAACGGTCGCTCTGCCATATATCCCACCATCGCTCCTCACAAATGTTCCCGATGTGGAATTTTGCGTAGCGATCGTTGAAGAGCATGCCGCAAGGAGCCACTAAACCGGAACCGCTGATTTGTATCAAAAACGGAGGACCGTAGCATCGCTGGTAGCTTCGCTTTCCTTCCTCTTCTATTTTGGACCACTTGATGGCTACTTGGTAGGTATCGTTGGACAGCGATTCCGCCTGCCTTAGCAAATCATGTAGCTCTTCATACTTTCCGTAATCCACCCCTAGAGTCCCATACTCGTCATCGGAACAGTGTTTTATAACTGCGTAATCGACCCCAAGTTCCTGACCCAACTTAGCAAACGGTAAAATTTGGTCACCGTCTTGTGGCATCAAGACCATCTGAATTCCTAGCGTAACTGCGAGTCCGTCCCGCTTCTTGATAGCCACCATGTCACGGATGTTTTGGCACACC
>Ga0315339_1003484_pt1 | contig 11021 bp, 9 predicted proteins | sample ASW17metaG_FD_204514 | JGI IMG/M metagenome (GOLD analysis project Ga0315339, IMG submission 204514) | Ammonia-oxidizing marine archaeal communities from Pacific Ocean, United States - ASW #17 | ecosystem: Environmental > Aquatic > Marine > Oceanic | place: USA: California | collected 2016-12-05
TCTCACCCGCCTTGTTCCAAGTCTCGCGGCTGATCTGACCGTCTTTTTCCCATTGATCGTGAAAGGAGACGACCTCGCGCTCCATGATCCGTGCGACCTGTGCACGAAAAATCTCATGTTCGGTGCTAAATAGATTGCGTTCGATCATTGGGAGATTTTTTGGAGGTCTCGCCCGTCGGCGATGCGCGTCTTACCGGTGAGCGCGTTCGAGGGAAACTGCGGCCAGAACGTCCGGCCATGCGGCCCCTCAAATCCGATCGCGCCGGCAAGATACTCGACACACAAGTCGATGATTCCACCGTCTTCCTGATGCCAGACGACCCGCTCGACCATCCGCTTCCGGTAAGCACGCGAATCGCGTCCCTGCACATAGCGCCCCCAGAAAAATACACCCACCCCAAGCGCCAGGCAGATCAACGCCCCCTGCCAAAGAACAGGACCAAACAGCGAAGTGAGGAGCCCGCCAACGATTCCCGTAAGCACGCCCGTACCGAACATGATGATCCCAAAACCCCGAAACATGTGGAAGTTCGACAGGCTGGGATATTTGATCGAATGGAAGAATGGGTCAGTGACCAGCAGAATATCCCCTTCCGTCACGGCATCGCGAATTTCGTCCCAGTTCTTCCAGATATCCTCGGCTGCCTTTTGTGCTGGACCCGAAAGGTCCTTGTTGAATGATTCACCAACCCGGACACGAATGTATTCGAACGCCGGTTTAACGAAAGGTTCGCTATCCGCAGCTTCTTGATCTTCGTGGGACGAGGGTTCACTCATTGGTCTGCCGATAACCCTAGACGACACCGTCGGCCTTCATCTTGTCGACGTCGACAGCCGTAAATCCAAGTTCGGAAAGGATTTCCCCTGTGTGCTCGCCGTGGCCAGGGGCATGACGATCGACGGTAAAGTCGTAGTCACTGAACTTGATCGGAAAGGCAATCTGCTTGACGGGGCCGTCAATCGGATGATCGGTGTCGACGAACATCTGTCGATGTTGAAGCTGCGGGTTGTTCACCGATTCGGCAATCGTCAGAACTGGCGCTAGACAACAATCGTGCTCCTCGCCAACGGCAATCCAATGAGACTGAGGTTGGGACCGGAAGAGCGTCGCAACTTCCTCCCGCGCAGACTTTGCCGCATCTCCGGTTAAGATATGTTTCTCCTTCAAATCCGGGCGCGCCACCGCATCACAGAACGTGAACCAAAACTTTTCCTCGAGCGCCCCGAGCGACATATAGCGGCCGTCCGATGTTTCGTAGATGTTGTAGCAGGGCAACTCTCCCGAAATGAAACCTTCGCCGCGCTCCAAGGGGCGCTCGTAACCCAACATGTTGGTGAAGGCAATCACGGCATGCGCCAAGGTGCAGTCGGTCATGGACACATCGACGTAGCGTCCCTCCCCATTCATTTTGGCGTCGACCAGTGCGCCGAGAATACCGATGGCGGCCGATGCGCCGCCGCCAAGAACGTCCGCAATTTGAAAGTTCGGCACGACCGGTGGTCCATCGGCAACACCGATCTGGTCCGTCACTCCAGCGTAGGAACAGTAATTGACGTCATGTCCGGCGCGCAGTCGGTACGGACCATCCTGCCCATACCCTGAAATGGCGCAGTAGACGATCCGAGGATTTATCTCGCGCACCGCTTCGTAGTCGATGCCCAGCCGTTCCACCACACCGGGGCGGAATCCCTCGACGATAATCTCAGCCTCCTTGGCCAATGACATGAATATCTCGTGGCCGGTCTCCGACCGTAGATTGAGAGTGACTGACCGCTTGTTACGATTGAGGCACAGGAAATACGGCGAATGAACAACCTGGATCGGCTCCTGCCAGCGGACATAATCGCCCAGTCCGGTATCCTCAATCTTGATGACGTCGGCACCCATGTCTCCGAGATGCAAGGTGCAGATCGGGCCCGGCAGCAGCCGGGTGAGATCCAAAACCCGCACCCCGTGCAGCGGTTTGTTGCGCATCAATATCCAATCCTAAAACTGCTCTGCTTCGAGAGCCATCATGGCCTCCTTGCCGGACATGATGTTAGACAAAAGTGACGAAGTTTCAGGAAGCATGCGGGTAAAAAAGAACTTCGCCGTGGCGAGCTTCGCCTCATAAAAGGCTGGTTCGTCAGTACCGTTGGCAAGCGCATCGCGGGCAGCCCTGGCCATACGGCCCCACAGAAATCCCATTACAACCAGTGCGAAGAGGCGCAAATATTCAGTGGATGCGGCGCCGACCTGTTCAGGGTCCTTGAGGCCCTGCTCACTAATCCATGCCGTTGCCATTTGAAGGCGTCCGAAGGATTTGCCCAAAAGGCCGGCCAAATTCCGAAGATCCTGGTCTTCACTAGCCTCTGTGATGAACTGGTCGATGGGGTGGAAGACCTGTCGCAGCGCACGCCCGTAGTGGGCCGGTACCTTGCGCCCGACGAGATCGAGCGCCTGGATTCCATTCGTGCCTTCATAGATCTGTGTGATTCGTGCGTCGCGCACGTACTGCTCCATTCCGGCTTCGCGGATATAGCCGGCGCCGCCATAAACCTGCACGCCGAGATTGGCGGCTTCGAACCCCATATCAGTCAGATAGGCCTTGACCACGGGTGTGATGAGCGACACCAGATCATCGGCATCCCGGCGTTCGCGATCGTCGGGATCATGGTGCGACAGGTCGAGCGCGAATGCCGTCCAAAGGGCCAACGCCCGGCCGCCTTCAGCGAACGCCCGCATGGTCATCAGCATGCGGCGAACGTCGGGGTGGACGATGATCGGGTCGGCCTTTGACTCGGGGGCCTTGGCCCCGGACAGAGCCCGGCCCTGCAGCCGTTCCTGCGCGTAAGAAACAGCATTCTGATAAGCGACTTCACCCAGCGACAAGCCCTGCACGCCGACGCCGAGCCGGGCCTTGTTCATCATCGTGAACATCGCCCGAAGACCCTTATTTGGCTCGCCTAGAAGATATCCCGTGGCGTCATCGTAATTCATGACGCACGTCGCCGACGCCTTGATGCCCATCTTGTGTTCGATGGAGCCACAAGCGACCCCATTGCGCTCCGCCGGGCTACCGTCAGGTCCAATCATGAACTTCGGAACGATGAACAGGCTGATACCCCGCGTGCCGTCCGGCGCCCCGACAATCCTTGCAAGCACCAGATGGATGATGTTGTCCGTCAGATCATGCTCACCGCCAGAGATGAAAATCTTTGTCCCTGTGATGCGGTAGGCGCCGTCATCCTGTGGTTCCGCCCGCGTACGCAGGAGACCGAGGTCGGTCCCGCAGTGGGGTTCCGTCAGGTTCATCGTGCCGGCCCACTCGCCGGCAAACATTTTGGGCAGATATGTTTGCCGCTGCTCATCGTCGCCGTGTGTGTCGATGGTGAGTGCCGCCCCCATCGTCAAGCCGGCATACGTCTCAAGCGACAGGTTGGCAGAGCCCACCATTTCACCCACGGCTGTGGCAGCGACCTGCGGCAGTCCGGCGCCGCCGAATTCCGGATCGCCCTCAAGCCCGACCCAACCTGCTTCCCGATAAGTCCGATAGGCTTCCTTGAACCCGTCGGGCGTCGTCACCACACCGTCTGCAAAATGGCATCCCTCTTCGTCACCGGAACGATTCAAAGGAAACAGAACTTCTTCCGCGATTTTGCTTCCCTCCTCCAGAACAGCGTCGATGGTCTCCGGCGACGCATCGGCAAAGGCCGGGATGTTCTGATACCGCTCTACGTGCAGCAATTCGTGCAGAACGAAGCGAATGTCGCGTAGGGGTGCAGTGTAGGCGGTCACGACACGTCTCCTAATTACGCAGGGGCTTGCCCGTATCCAGCATATGCTCGATACGATCGAGAGTCTTCGGCTGGCGGATCAGCGACATGAATGCGCTTCGTTCCAAGGCCAGGAGTTGATCCTCATTTACGATCTCGATGGTGTCTGTTTCACCGCCGGTCAGAACGCCGCCAAGGGCGAAAGCAACCGTGCGATCATGGCCCGTCGCTTTGCCCTGACGCACGATATCGTCGACAACCATCCGCAGCGTCGCCATTCCGGTGGCACCGGGCAAGGCAATTTCCGGCTTTTCAGGCGGTTCATAGCCGTCCACCAAGGACAGTGCCTTGGCCTTGGCGTCGGCCAGAACGCGTCGCCTATTCATGGTGGTGCCGTCCGCTGGCCTGAGATACATCAAATCCTGCGCCTCCCGGGCCGACCTCGAAACCTTGGCCAGGCTGATCGTCTCGAAGGCGCCGATCACTGGTGGCATGGGTCCGCCCGGACGGCCTTTTCGGGCAAAGGCGCGGGTGACCAATTCCTTGGTTCCGCCCCAGCCCGGGATAAGCCCAACCCCCGTTTCGACCAGTCCCATGTAAGTCTCGGCGTGCGCCTGAACGGCATCGCAATGCATCATGATTTCGCAGCCGCCGCCAAGCGCCATGCCGGCCGGTGCACCAACGACCGGGAACGGCGCGTACTTGAGCGCGAGGAACGCTTGTTGACCCTCTGAAAGCTTCTGCTCGATCAACGGCCACATCGCCGCGTTTGCGGCGAATAGTGCAATTCCCACATTGGCGCCGACCGAGAAATTGTCACCGTCGTGACCGATGACCAGTGCCTTGTAGCCGCGTTCATGAATGTTCGTGGCTTGGCGGACCATGGCGATCGTGCCGTCATCAATGGCGTTCATCTTGGAGTGCAATTCAAGGCAGGCGACGCCGTCCCCGACATCCCAAAGGCTGGCGGAACCGTTCGACTCGATCGCTTTCTGACCGCGTTTCACATCACGTAGCTGCCAAGCGGCATCGGGAACGTCGATCGCACAGTACTCACCCGTCGCTGAAAGCTGCTCGGTACTGAGCTCCAGTTCCCGGTAGAGCGGGCGGCCAGCCGCGGATTCAAGAAACGGCGGAACGTCTATCCCTTCGTCCCGCAACCGGCCCACGAACCAATCACAGCCAAGCTCGTCGATCATTTGGAGCGGGCCAACCTTCCACCCGTACCCAGATGTCATGGCGCGATCGACGTCGCGGATCTCTTCCGCGACGTCGGGGACCAGCGATGCCGCATAGGCGAGAACGCGGGAGAGCACACGCCAAGCATATTGGCCGCCCTTGTCGGGATGCTCAACGAGTGCCCGCAGGCCGCCGTTCTTTGCCGCCGCGATGCTGTCCAGGCGCGGCGGCATCACGGCGCGATATTCACCTGTCACGATATCCCGCGCCTGCAGCTCGCGCTTCGCGCCGTCGCGCAGCATCCGGTAGAAGCCACCTTTGCACTTCCGGCCGGTGTACCCGTCGGCGATCATCTGGTCGATCAGCGTGACCAGCGGGCCTTCAGCATCAAAGCCCCGGCAAAAGGCATCATCCGGCGGCAGCATCGAAAGCATGGTGGCGTTGACCTTCGGCGCAAGATCGATTCCGGTCAGATCGATGAGCCCGAAGATACCCGTCTTGGGAATGCCCATCGGCGGGCCGACAACGGCGTCCGCTTCCTCGATGGTCAGTCCGAGCGCGATCGCTTCGCTCATGGCCACGTAGTACCAGTAGATGCCGATACGGTTTCCGATAAAGCCCGGCGTGTCCTTGGCGGGAACGACGTCCTTGCCGAGACGCACGTCGCAGAACTCACAGAGCGCTTCGCTCACCTCTGGACGGGTCTGCGGTCCCGCAACAAATTCCAACAACCGCATGTACCTGGGTGGATTGAAGAAGTGCGTGATCGCGAAATCCTGGGCGAACGATCCCGGCATGCCGTCGATGAGCCGGGCCAGCGGGATCGTCGACGTGTTCGACGTGACGATCGAGCCCGCACCACGCGCGGCGTCGATGGCGCGATAGACGGCCTGCTTGGCCGCCACGTGCTCAACCACGGCCTCACAGATCCAATCCGCATCGAGCAACAAGTCTATGTGATCTTCGAGATTTCCCGGAGTAATCAGTCGAGCCGCGCTTCGGTGCATGAACGGTACGGGCGTCGCCTTGAGCATCGCCGCGACGGCGCCTTCGGCCAGGACGTTCCGGTTCTCGGCACCGTCGGGGACGATATCCAGCAGCACGACCGGCACCCCGGCGTTGGCGACGTGGGCGGCGATGGCGCTTCCCATCTGGCCCGCGCCGATGACGGCAACCTTCCCGAAATCGGGCATTCAACAGGCCTCTAATACCGTCGCGATTCCTTGCCCGCCGCCAATGCACATTGTCGCCAGCGCGAGTTCCTTGCCTTCGCGCCTCATGATCGACGCTGCTTTGCCGGTGATGCGCGCACCACTCGCGCCGAGCGGATGTCCGAGGGCGATCGCGCCACCATCAAGATTGAGCTTGTCCTGGTCGAAACCAGCTTCCTTGATGACCGCCAACGATTGGGCGGCAAAGGCCTCATTGAGTTCAATAACATCGATGTCATCGAGGGCAAGACCGGCACGATCGAGCGCCTTGCGGCTCGCTTCCACCGGGCCGATTCCCATGATCTCGGGGGCGCATCCAGACACCCCAATGCCGCGGATACGCGCCATCTTCTGAAGACCGTGTTCATCGGCATAATCTTCACTGCAGACCAGTACCGTGGATGCACCATCGGTCAGCGGTGACGACGTGCCGGCAGTCACGGTGCCATGGGCATCGAACGCGGGCTCGAGTGAATTCAAAACTTCCTGACTCGTGCCGGGGCGGATGCAGCCGTCTTCCTCAACGCGAAGGTTGCCGGACACGATCGGCACGATCTCGTCACTGAAGCGCCCCTCTTGTTGTGCGGCATGGGCTTTGGCATGGCTCGCCACAGCAAATTTTTGCTGTTCCTCACGATCGATATCGTACTTCTTCGCGAGGTTTTCGGCGGTGATCCCCATTGAGACGAAAGCCTCGGGATAATTCTCGGCAAGGCCCGGATGCGGCATGAAGTTGTATCCCCCCATCGGTACACGGGTCATCGATTCAATACCCGCGCACACGAAGGCGTCGCCAGCATTCATCTTGATGGCACCGGCCGCCATGTGAATGGACTGCATCGATGATCCGCAGAAACGGTTGACCGTCGTCCCCGCTGTCGTCACCGGCAATTCCGACAGGAAGCCGACGAGGCGCGCGACATTGTCGCCCTGCTCTCCTTCGGGAAATGCGCATCCGATGATGACGTCTTCGAGATCATCCGTTGCTACGCCCGTACTTTCGATCAATCCACGAACGACCTGGCTCGCGACTTCATCGGGACGAACTTCTGCCAGGCCGCCTTTGCGCGCAAAAGTAAATGGGGAGCGCGCATAGCCCGCGATTACGACGTTGGTCATGACTATTCGTCCTCCAGATACGAGAATTCAGTTCCCATAGGGAGCCTGTCCAGTTCCGCTCTAATAACCTGTATCATGCGCATTCACTGACAGCGACTCCCAGCTATCGCAGCCTATTCAAGTGGCCGGAATGCGCGCAATTATACTCGGCCGCCGGTCTGATGATTCTCATGTGACGTTATCGTGGAAAGCTGTGTCACATCGAAATGTGTCACTTTGGGCAGCGCGTATCTGCTAGATCAATTTGCCCGTAACACGCCTCACGGCAACCTGAGGTAATAAATGAGACTAGAGTGTCGTCCTATGAGACGGGTTGGTGGGACAATTTTACAACACTCAACTCAAGTATCCGTGAAATCGGCTATCTCGTTGACTTTACTGGTAATTCTCGTAACTTTGGCGATGCTCAGTGATCGATAGTGTCGGGTGAGCCGTAAGATCTCTGGGCGAATTTGATGAGCTCGCCGTCGAGATAGGCAATTTCGAGACTGCGATCAGTTCGCTCGAACGTATGTTGTTGGTCAATCCGGACCTGCCCCGGGCTTGTCTGGAACTTGGTGTCCTCTACTTCCAGCTCGGTTCATATCAGATCGCCTAGACGTATCTGGACAGGGCGCTCGAAGGACCAAGTGTCTCGGATTCTGTTCGTGAACGCGTCGAGGTCTTCCTAGCGGAAATTGACAAGCGCCTGAGCCAACACGCATGGAGCGGCTCTTTCTACAGTGGCCTTCGGCTTCAGATGAATGCCAATGCCGGGCCAGCGACTCCTGCCGTGCTCAATGATTAGTTTCTCAAAAAGCGCGACGAGAACGTTTTCGTTTCTGGATCCCTGAAGCATACGTACGATTTTCAGACCCAGAACGGCGCGATTTTAGAGTCCGATTTTACGGGCTACTTCTCACAACAAAGAAGAGAGAAGATGCTCGATCTGACCCTCTTCTCCATCAAGACGGGCCCGCGGTTCACGACCTCACCTGGATTTTTTGTCCGACAGCACATACCGTCCCTTTGCCACGTTCGCCGTCGTGGGATTGGAACAAGCCCGTTACCTTACGACTTACGGCTTAGGACTCAGCGGAACCAAGACCATCAACAGCAAGCTGGCGGCCACCCCGAACCTGGAACGCAAGAAGAAAAAGTACCGTACCTCGAACAGCCAGCCGACCGCAGATTTGCAGAACGGATCGGCAACGAGCCTTGAGCTCGGCCTGCGCTATGCCCGAACCCAAAACGATCTTGTCAGCCTCACGGGCCAATATACGTCAACCGACACGTTAGAGGATTTCCATAAGAATGAAGAGATGCTGGCGACACTAGGCTACACGAAACAGCACATGTCGCCGGAATGAATTCCCTACCCGATCGTCAAGCAACGGCCCTGAACGACAACAGTGTCCGGATCGCGTGTCGTGGCAACCTACGGCGGCCCCAACCCTGCCGTTGAGCCAAGCGCCTCGCGTCGCGACGGTGAATGGCATCTAAACCTGATCACGACCATTCCGATCAGCAAAGACTGGTCACTGATCGCCAATGCCCAGCGGATCATCGTCAGTTCGAACATCTCGAATGTTGAATAGATCAATGAGATCTTTTCAGTCGGCGCGGCCTGGAGATTCCAATATGGGGCGATCCTGTGATCACCTGTCGGCTCGCGGGATTATCTCTGTGAGCACGAGGAGAACCTGAGATGACAAAGAAAACATGGCTTTTGCACTGCGTCATGGCGGTCGGTTTCGTTTCGGTGCTCGCCTTACCGACAGTGGTCTCCACACAGAATCTTGAAATCGGCGTGACTGCAGCCGTGAATCCTGACGCCGAGAGCACGTCGCCATCAAAGGAGACCCGTGTTCTCAATGTCGGTCTCAACGTGTTCAACAACGAGGTGATTCGGACGTCGGCCAAGGGCCAGGCTCAGATGCTGTTCGCCGACCAGTCGGCGCTCACCATCGGACCCAACTCTGAAGTGGTGCTCGACGAATTCGTCTACGACCCGAACACCAAGACCGGAAAAGTCGTCCTCAGCGCCACCAAGGGTCTGTTCCGGCTGGTTGGGGGCCGCATCAGCAAGAACACACCCGTCACCCTGAAGACGCCGACCGCGACTATCGGCATCCGCGGCGGAATTGCCTTCGTTGCCGTTCAGCCGACAGGTGAAACCAGTGCGACATTCCTGTTTGGCGACTCCATGTCCGTGACCAACGAGGGCGGCACGCAGGTCGCGCTCCGTCCAGGTTTCGAAATCAATGTCTCCGCGGCAAACACTGCACCGTCTGCCCCGTTCTCGGCTTCGGCCCAGGCACTCTCGAGCGCCTTGGGTAGCCTCGAAGGAAGCGCGGATAGCACGTCGGAAGATGCCCCCCCAGAATGAAGACATTGCCGCGGCGGGCGTGTCCGGCGGCTCGGAAAGCGCACCTGCTAATGTGGCACCGCCATCCGGTGGACCGCCACCGCGTGACGAAGTAGCCCAAGCTAATAATGCCGCGGATGAAGGCAACGAAACGGCCCAAGACGGCACGGATATTTCGACGGGTGGAACACAAAATCCGTCCGGCGGCACGGGAGCCACCTTGAGTGGATTTTCAGGACGCTTCAAGACAAACGACTGCATCGGCACGACGAAAGGCACGAGCGACGAAACCTCGAGCTTTAACATTTCATACAGCGGCGCCTCAGCCGCGAGTGACTTCACGGCTACGCTGGGTAGTGACACCTGGAAAACGCCTGTCAGCACCGGATCGTTTTCGTTCGGCTCATCAGGAACGTCATCGCCGTTCGGACCGGTTCAAGGGACAGGCTTCCTGACATCGGATAAGGAGTTCCTATTCTACGAGGTGACCGAGGACAATTTCCCGGGCAAGCGCGCCCTGCTTTGGGGCGGCGTCCCCTTCAGCGGCACCTTGCCCACCACCGGCGTCAAATTCTTCTCGTTGCAGGACGACTTCGCCTTGAACTCTACTCAGGCATTCGTCAGTAATGCGGCAGGAGGCAGCCTGACTGCGTTCGCCTCGGAGAGCGTGGCTGACTCAGCCATCATTTTCGGATCTGGCGATGGCGGGAATACCACTTTGGCCAGTGGCGCCCAGAGTGCGTTCCTGCACGGCTCTGTTTCCGGGAAATTTAACACCACCGATGATGCGGTTGTCATTACGGTCATCGTCGGTCAGTTGAAGACGGATTCAAACGGCAAGGCATACGTCGATGCGGCCGGCGGCGGCACTGCCAGGCTATCCGGGTCAGCCCTCCCCCGCGTCATCACTGGAGAAGCCAGCACCGCCCAGGACGCGCTCGGCAACACCTTCTTCGGCAACGCCGACTACTTTGTGCTCGAAGCGCAGAGCGTGAGCACGACCGGCGTTAAGGACGGAGTGGAAGACGGGGTCCAAGACCTATTCGCCGGCACCACAACAAGATTTTTTTCCCAAATGCCATTGCGTTACCAGCCACCGATACGATCAGCACCCGCAGCATGAACGGATACACGGGAGGTTCGATCGAGAGAATTACCTCGGCGAGGTCACGCACTTCAGCGGAGTTTTTCCAGAACAAGACCTCAAACCCCTTCGACGTGTTCGTCCTAACCAATGCCAGCCTCAATAAAGTCAATGCGGATTTCGACGGCACTCAATCGTTCAATTCCATCGATGATTTGACGACCGACCTGGGCGATGAGGACCCGGCGTTTGAAGGCTCTGTCACCACGACAGGCGACAACGCCTTCATCGATAACTTCACATTTGGGGCGATCGATTCGTCGAT
>Ga0315339_1003485_pt1 | contig 11021 bp, 1 predicted proteins | sample ASW17metaG_FD_204514 | JGI IMG/M metagenome (GOLD analysis project Ga0315339, IMG submission 204514) | Ammonia-oxidizing marine archaeal communities from Pacific Ocean, United States - ASW #17 | ecosystem: Environmental > Aquatic > Marine > Oceanic | place: USA: California | collected 2016-12-05
AGGATATATCCCAACCCCATATAGTGGTCCATGGTATGTATCAAAAGAAGGTTCTGATGATAATGATGGCTCAAAGTACAATCCTTTTTTAACCATAACTAAAGCAGTATTGAAATCAAATAATAAAGATTCAATTATCGTTGCTGAGGGTACCTACAAAGAGAATCTTTCATGGGATCAAAAAGCCCTTAGCTTAATTGGTGAAGCGGCTAATAAGGTCACGATAGATGCTCAAATCAATGGATCAGGTATTTACATTGGAAAATGGGATAATGGAAATTTTTGGTCTGATACAAATTATGTCAGTAACATAACCTTTATAAATGGAAATGGTAGCGCAAATGGTGCAACAGGTGCTGGCGGTCTTTATTTAGGGTTCGCTAATGCTATAGTACAAAATTGTAATTTTATTGGAAATAATAAGTTAGCTCCAAATGGTGGTGAAGCTGGTGGTGGAGTTATATCAAGACATTCAATAATTGATATAAGTAATTCTATATTTGATAATAATCGTTCAGAAACTGGTGGCGGATTGAATATTCAATTCTCAAGAGATACTTCATTTGTTCGATCATCTACTTTTACAAATAATACTGCAATATCAAGTGGGGGTGCAATTAAGATCTATGCTGGAAATGTGATCATTGAAGAATCTAGATTTATCAATAATCAAACAAGCACCAACAACCATGTAATACAAGGCGGTGGTATTAATGCAACCCACAGCTCAAGAGTGGTCATAAAAAATTCTATTTTAGCTAATAATGAAGCTCAAAAAGGAAGAGATCTATATATCGAGAGTGGTACAAAAGTAGATTTAATTAATTCGGTAATTCATAATGATAATAGTCAAAATATTTGGGTGAATGATAACTGCGAATTAACGTGGATAAATTCTATTGCAAGTGGCTACAGCTCAATGACCAATTTTTCTGGAAAAATAAATATTTCATATTCTATTATTCAAGAAGGTAAAAGTAGTATAGGCTCTTTAGGATATGCAGAGATAGGTTTTGGTGAATTGGTCTGGGGCGAAGGAAATTTAGAAGTAGATCCAAAATTTGTTGATGCGTCATCGAAAAACTTTAATTTATTAAGTGATTCTCCAGCAATTGATGGAGGAAATCCTGACTTTGATAATGATGGAACTACCTGGCAAACAGATGCTGATGATCAAGACCCAGATAGTACTCGAATGGATATCGGTGCTTATTACTATCATCAAGAAGCTCCTTATAATGGACCAATATGGTACGTATCAAAAGATGGAGATGACCTTAATTCAGGTAAACTTGATAAACCTTTCTTAACGATCCAAACCGCTATTAATTCAGCAAACAATCAAGATACTATTTTTGTTAGTGCTGGGACTTATTATGAGAATATAAATTTTTCAAATAAAAGTATTGCATTACTATCAGTTTTAGGATCTGATAGCACTATCATTGATGGATTTGTTTTACAAGGACCATTGAATGTCACCTTGCAAATGACAGGATTTACAATTACAAATGCTGAAGGTTATGGAATCGATTGCGATAATAATTGCACATTAACTGCAAATGATATAAAAATAAATAAAAGTACTCAAGCGGGTATTCATGTTGGAAATAATTCCACCATGAATTTATCTAACGCCCATATTTCTAATAATAATTCAAACGGAATCTACATTACTGATTCAGATGTGATTTTATCCGATTCTAAAGTAGATAGTAATAGCGCTACCGTGAATGGTGGAGGTATTTATTCGGTTGCTTCAAAGCTTATTATAAATAATGTGATTATTTCGAATAATACTACAACGGGTTTTGGAGGAGGAATTTATATTAGTGAAAATGATACGGTTAAAATAACAAATTCAACTATTAGCTATAACAAAGGAACCAACGATTCTAGTGAAGGTGGTGGTTTATCGATCGGTACCAAATCCAATTTGTGGATCACTGGATCCCAAATTTCGTACAATAACTCAGGTAGAGGTGGAGGTATTTGGTTAGGGTCGGCAAGTAATCTTTATTGCAAAAAGACTACAATTAGTGATAATACAGTTGCTTATAATGGATCTGCCATTTCAGTGATTTCTGCACATTCAGTTGAACTAGTTAACACAACCATCGCAAATAATAAAGGTGAGAATGATGTTGGTGGTTGGGGGGACTGGGGGGCTGCGATATATTTTGAAAGCAATGGAGTGTCTGTAAAGAATGGGATTTTTTATAATAACGATCCTTCAAATTGGCATGCAGAAAATAATTCAACAATATCGGTTACATATACAAATACGGGTAGTCCTGACCCTTTATTTATAAACGCCTCCAATGGTGACTATTCTTTAATGTCTACTTCACCAGCCATTGATGCCGGCGATCCTGACTTAGATGGAGACGGTACTACTTGGGTAACTGATCTAGATGATCAAGATCCAGATAGTACCCGCATGGATATTGGTGCTTTTTATTTTGCTCAAGATGCTGGAGCACCTACTGCTCCAAAAGGTGTTTCGCTTTTTCCAGCTGATAAACAAATTACTATTAAATGGGATCCAAATACTGATTACGATCTGAATTCTTACAATATCTATTTTGGTACAAGTCCAACCCAACATTCATTTTTATCATCTGTAGCAAAAGGGACCGAATCATATATTCATTTAAACCTCACAAATGGCAACCCCTATTACTATGTGATTAAGGCTAAAGATAACTTTGAGAATTTGAGTAGCCAATCAATCGAACAAGCAGCAGTCCCTTTTAACTATACTGGCAACTATTCACTTAAAATGACTAGTAAAGATTATTTCAAACTACCCGATGATCTTTATTTTCAGATCCCGAGGTTATCTTTTATGATCTGGGTGAAGTCAGATTGGCTTGGCTCTTCTGGTGAATATATATTTGAATTATCGGATTATAATTCAGATTCCAAAACTAATGATTATATCTATCAATTAAAAAATGATGAAAATAAATGGTCTTTTTATTCGGGTGGTGCTAATGCAGACTATGGTGGGATATTTGAAATCCCTGATAATCTTCAGTCCGGTGAATGGGCACAGGTTGTTCTTACATTAAATGCTTCTGAGAACTTGAGAAAAATATATATAAATGGGCAGCTCAGAGGTAAATCGAGTGAAGAAATAAGCACAACAAATTTTGTAATGGGAACTATATCAGGGAACAAAATAATTGGCAATAACCTCAACTCTAATAATAATATGGGTTTAAGAGGTAATATTGATGAATTTGCCATATGGTCTGATACATTATCTAATGAAGCCATATCTCTATTATATAATGATGGTAAAGCAAGAGATGCAAGAATTGATACATCTTATTATTCAGCCGCTAATCAGTTGGTTCAATATTTTCAATTTAATGAAGGTTTTTCTAATAAAAGTTACACTTTAGATGGGAAGCCACTTGAAGAATTGTACGGTACATTACAAAAGGATACAGAATGGAGTCAGATTGTACTTGAGGGAGATAAAAGTCCGCCAAGTATACCTATGGCTTTTAATGTAGTTCCTGGAGACGGTATTGTAAATCTTTCTTGGCGAAAAAATACAGAAAGTGATTTTTCATCCTACAAAATCTATTCATCTAAGGATTCAACTGCTCTTTCTTTGCTTTCAACTATTTCTAACGGTGATACCACCTATCTACATCAAAAAATAGATAATGATTCAACCTATTATTATGCTATTTCAGTTACCGATATGATTGGAAATGAGAGCCAAAAGTCACCAATATATTATTCCGTTCCTTTTTTATTAGAAGAACTTGAGCCGACAGGAGAAGGAACTTCATCTGAACCTTTTATAATTAGTCATATTAATCACCTGTATTGGATATCTCAAAATTCAGTTTATTGGAGTCAAAATAAGACTTTAAGCGTTGACCCGCCACATTATAAACAAACCAAAGATATTAATGCAATAAATACAAAATATTGGGATAATGGGAAAGGCTTCTTACCTCTAGGTGGATATAACAAAGATGATAAACTGAATTATTGGACTGGATTCTATGATGGGCAAGGATACATCATAAATGAATTAACAATTAATCGTCCCGCCACTGATTATATTGGACTATTTGGTGCCGTTATCGGTTTAGATGCGTCAAATTCTTATAAATCTAGAATAATCAATATTGGTCTTATCAATGTAAATATTATAGGTAATAATTATGTTGGAGGATTAGTTGGCCAAACAGGTGGTTATGTGTTGAATTGTTATGTCCAAGGTCATGTTTTTGGAAATAATAATGTAGGAGGTACCATTGGATATGGATATGGCAATATTGAAAACTCTTATGCCAGTGTATCTGTTTCGGGTAATTCAAGAATAGGAGGATTCATTGGAAAAGCTGAAAATAATGACATCAAGTCTATTTATAGTACGGGCTCTGTTTCTGGGAGTGGAATTAATATTGGAGGTTTAGTTGGCTTAGGTAATGCATTCTATTCGTTTTGGGATAAAGATAATTCTAATCAAGTTGAGAGTGCTGCAGGAACGGGTAAAACCTCTATAGAAATGAAAACTCTTGCAATGTATATTAATGCAGGGTGGGATTTTGAAGTAGAAACAATTAATGGGACGAATGATCATTGGGATATTGATATTACTCAAAATTATAATAATGGTTACCCATTCTTATCTTGGGAAAACCCAGATACATCTAATCTAATTAAAGATTTATTCCCACATATTTCATCAGTTTTATCAACGAATATTGATAGTAATTACAAACAAAATGATTCGATTGAAGTAAAAATTATATTTTCTGATAAACTCAGTTTGTCAGAAAATGACTCACTTAAGATTGAGATAGAGATGGGAAGTGCCGATAGATCTATTTGGATCGCAAAAATGAATAATCAGTCAGATGCCTTAGCTACTTACATTGTAATGAATGGGGATACATCCTCTGACTTAAATATAAAATCTATCAATATTTCAAAAGGTGGGATTCTATTTAACTCAAATGGATTGATTGTTACTGACTATTCTATTCCTTTCGGAAAGAATTTGTCAGATAATAATAATCTTGTTGTTGATGCATTAAAACCAAAAATAAGTAGTATATCTGTATCTGATGATTTTAAGAAAGCCACAATATCTATTAGTGAACCCGTTTATAACACTAACCAAGGGAGCGGTGAACTCGAAGCGTCTGATTTTAAAATTTTTCTTTCTGATGGGAATGCTATACTGAATAGTTCATTGGCAACTTCAATAGGAAAATTAGATAGTTCATATACTTTGGGTTTAGATATTGTAGGTGAAACTAATGGAAAAGAAAGATTAAAAGTTATACCAATGCCGAATGCAATTTTTGATATTGTTGGCAATGAGATGGACACATTGCAGACCAATAATGAATTATCACCTAATGATAAAATCCCACCTCTCACTCCACAAAATATTATTATTTACCCGGGTCGGCTTACGATTAATCTTTCATGGTCTTCAAACACTGAAGAAGATTTGAAAAAGTATAATATATATAGAGGAATAAGTACTGAATACTTGACCTTGATTAAGTCCATTTTAGCAGATACAACTAAATATTCTGATACAAACTTAGAGGCTGGTAAAACGTACTATTATCAATTGACGGCATTAGATAGCTCTGGTAATGAAAGTGAAAAATCTTCTATTGTTTCAGCAATACCCAATCAAAACCAACTTTATATTTCAGTAAAACAAGATGGAACAGGTAATTATAGTACTATACAATCTGCTATTAATTCAGCGACAAGTGGTGATACGGTGGCAGTCTTCGACGGTACTTATAATGAAGAATTAAGCATATCCCAAGATATATTGACACTAATTGGTGTCAATGGTAAAGCAAATACTATTTTAGACGGTTTAGAAAACTACAGAATATTAAAAATTTCTAATGGAAGCAGCCAAAATATCAGATTCATTACGATTAAAGGTTTTACTTTTAAAAAAGGTTATAAAAAAGATGAATTTGGTAACGCTATATATGCAACAGATATAACAAAGATTGACATTGAGGACTGTGATTTAGAAAGTAATCTAGGCAATCCTTTGTATCTTGAAAACGTGCGAATAAAATTGAATAATGTTATAATTAAGAGCGACGACACAAATCTTATTGTTAAATCTCCTAATGGATTAGATATTATTAATTCCAAATTTAATCAAATAGCAGAGCAGAATAATTCAGGTGCAATAACTGGTTCTAATATAAATAGACAAAAAATATTTATTAACGAATCGACCTTTGATAAAGGATCGATTGTTTTCAATGGACATACAGGTGATGGTGGAGATGTATTGATCCAAAATAGCATTTTCAATAACTACAATGATGGAGTAATTGAAGTTGCAAATAAGATTAAACTAGAAATAAATAATAGTGATATTAGGAACATAAACTCGGAACATAATATTATTTCAGGAGATTCAATTAATATCTCTTCTTCAAGGTTTTCTGAATTAACATTAGATAGTGGCGCCAGGTTGATTTATAGTACAGGCCCTTTAAATATTGATCAATCTGTTATCATAAATTTTGATATAATAAAGAATAATAATGGTCGACTTCTTTATTCAAATAATAGTCAAAACCCAATCCTTATTTCAAGTTCCGTAATTTTTTCTAGTCAGTTTAAGTGGAATGAGTATGATTTAGAAAACATAATGTATGCGGATGGTGATGGAGACATCGATATTGAATTTTCAAACACAAATTATAAAATCATTCCAGGATATGGTTTATTAGGGAATGTATCTGTGCCAAACTACTTTTCTGATACAACCTATAGTAAAGTTTATAGTAATTCTGAATTAATAAGCACAGGACAAAACCAATTGAATATAGGAGGGGTTAAAGCAATTTCATCTGCGTCATATCAAGGACCAAAATGGTATATTAGTTCTGACACTACTCTGATAAATACAAATGGATCGGTATCTAATCCCTTCCCATTCGTTAACATGGGAATATTTTTTGCAAATAATGGTGATTCAGTGATCCTTTCAGATGGTTATTATAAGTATCCTATAGAAATAAAAAGAAAGAATATTTTACTTAGTTCACATTTTGAAATAGATGGTGATTACAAGCATGTAAAAAACACCATTATTCAAAATACACTAGATCTCAATGGAAATATTGATGCCAAAACAAAAATCTCAGGATTAACTTTTGGTTATCATGAATATCAAGATGGAATAAGGATTAATGGAGTTAACCCAACATTAGAGAATCTTATCATCAGGGATATCAAAGTTGGTAGTGGGGGTGATGATGATTCAGGTATAGTGATTCAAGCGGTTAACGACACTGTTCGAATTAGCAAGACACTCATGTTTAACCTCAGTAAAGAGACCTATAATGGAACAGCAATCTCATCGGTTAATTCAAATATTGTTCTTGATGGCTTAACAATCTCAAATAATTATCATGATCAGGGCCAAGCAAAAGCAACTATTAATGTAAATGGGGGAAGTGCAACTTTATTTAATACAATTTTTAATAATAATAAATCGAGTCCAATTGCAGGTTCCGCTAGTTATTATTATTCTATTTTTGATACGACTTATAAGAATACTTACTCATCATTCTCAAGTACCAATCTTTTTAGTGACCCAATATTTGTCGATAGTGAAAATCATGATTATAACTTAAAATTTGGGAGCCCTGCAATTGATAGAGGTGATCCTAAGTCCAGTTTGGATTCAGATGGGTCACGTCGAGATATTGGTGCTTTAGAGTTTAGTATTGATGATAAGATTCCACCAACAATTAGTATTACAAACCCTACAGCAAATACAATTGTTGGTACTAGTGATACTCTAACAATTCTTTGGAATGCGAATGATAATTACATGTTAATGAAATCATTTATTTATTATGGGAATAATAATAGTTTTAGCCTAATTGATAGTTTAGACCCAGAAATAACAGAATATGTTTGGCCAGTAGATGATTATAATATTTCCAATCAAAATAAATTCATTGTTAAGGTTAGAGATATTGGAGATAATGTTTCTTTTGATACTTCGTATGTTTTTACTATAGTTGACAACACTCCTCCCAACATTATGTTTTCTAATAATTTGAAAAATTCTTATAAAGAACAAGAATATTTCAATCTTGAATGGAAAGTGACTGACAATTCATCTATTGACTCAACCCAACTTTATTGGATTAATAATAATACCTCATCAGAAGATTATTTTGCTACTTTTATTTACCCAATCATTAATCAAACTATCCAAGCACCTTCAGTCTTGACTGAAAGTGCCAGAATTAAATTAGTAACTTTCGATAAATATCAAAACTCAAGTGAAATTGTTAGTGATTCAATTAAAATTACCGATAATACTCCTCCGACAATTCAATACTTAGGACCAAATAATAACTCTGATCTATCAATAGGGGAGGTTGATACGATTAAATGGAGTGCCTCAGATAATTCTGGATTAAAAAAAGTTATATTACGATATAGCTCGGATCAAGGTGCTAGGTGGAATCTAATCAATGAAATAACTGATGATCCTAATATAGATTACTATGTTTGGGACGTACCAAATGTTCTCACCGCAAATCTCTGGTTATCAATTATTGTAGAAGATATTGTAGGGCTAACTGAATCAATAACAGAAAAAGGTTTTACTACAAAAGTGGCTTATCCTAGTATAGTTGATCAGCCCACATATCAATATCTTGACCAAAAAAATAATCAATTACGTTTCAAATTCTCTCAAAAAATGGATGAAAATTCTTTTTCAAATCAAGCTATTATAATTTCTTCACTACATAGTGGAGCCCTAAGCTTTAATAAAGACTATTCTAATAAAGAATTAATTTTATCTATAAATGAGAATCTTGCAGGCCTTGATAGCATTACATTGGAAATTGATGGGAATCTCATTTCAAATCAGTATGGGTATACATTAGATCTAGAGAATGATGGTGATGGACTTAATGTAAATAAAAGGACGTTTTCTTTTATTACGCCCTATTGGAACGATTTTGATCTATCGGGGACAATAGATATTATGGATATGGCAAAATTTGCTAAAGGTTGGGAAGATGATAGTTCTCAATACGAATTAGGACCCTTTACAGGTACTGTGCCTCACATAAAAATCAATAATGATGATCAATTTAATATAGAAGATTTAATGGGATTCGTTTTGTTAGGTAATCATTATTTATCTCAGGCAACTTCATCAGTAAATCAATATGTTAATGAAGGAGAACCCTTCAATTACAGTCAAGTTGGAAATTCAGTTAATATAGAACTACCTGAAAATTCAGCATTCATTGAAATCAAAATTAAATATGATCCACTTTTAGTTGAATTCAACGAATTTCATTCAAATAATGATTTTATAATGTCCAAAATAGATAAAGAATATGGATTTCTTGGATTTACCATGGAAAGTAAAGGAATGGATAAAATCGAAGTTCCTTATAAGTTTAAAAATAAACTGCCAAATAATAATATTGAGATTAGTTTTCGTACAGTGGATGTTAATGCAGTAATTCTATCTCAATCTTATTCCAATATTGAAATTGAAAATGTACCAACTGAATTCCATTTATATGAAAATTATCCAAATCCGTTTAATCCTTCAACTACAATTGAATATGCACTTCCAAAAGAATCATTCGTTGAGCTAGCTATTTATGATCTTATGGGAAGGGAAGTGGCTATTATAGTGAATGAAAGTCAAAAACCTGGATACAAAAGTATCGTTTGGAAAGGACTGAACCATTCAAGTAATACAGTAAGTACTGGTATCTATTTTTATCAATTACGAACAAAAGATTTTATAAAAACGCGTAAGATGATTTACTTAAAATAGAGGAGAAAAAATGCCCAATAGATTTATCTTAATATTAGTTTTAGTTATATTGACAGCGTGTGCATCAAACCAACCGAAGACGGTAAATGAACCCGATTGGTTTTTAAGTGTTCCATCTAATCCAGATACTGTTTATGCTACCGGTGTAGATGAAAAGAGTGAAATTTTTGCTGTAGCCGACGCCCTTTTTTCAATCGCTTACGCTGTAGAAGCTAACATTTCAGGTCTTGAAAGACGGTCAACTGAAACTCAGACATCTGGCTACCTGGATAAAAGATATGAGTTTTTCAATGAGACTATAGTAGATTTTAAGGTTGGCGATATTTCCGTTAATGGTATGATAAAAATGATTCGAGATAGCACGAAAGCGGGTGATTTAACTAGCAATTTACAAACCTATGAAATCATATCATCTAATTTTCTAATTAGGTCTGCTTTTGAAGAGATAAATGATAAAACAACTGTGGACGAGAGATCTTCATCAACCGTAAATATTAATGATCTTATAAGTGAATTAAAAAAGTCTGGAGCTACAGTCCAATTAGAGCGCAAGGATAATTTAATTTTTTGTTTGATTGGAATACCGAAAGATTTAGAAGGTAAACTTTCAAAAATAAAAGAAGATTCAAATTTACTTGAGAAGTTGAAAAATTGATTTAAAATCATTTCTAATAACAATCATCCAATCATTAAAATAATAAACGACACTAATTATAAATAAAAAACCCCTATCATTAATGATCTGTATTTTCTTTTCATATCCTAAAATTATCCAATAAAAACTTTATTATTTGCGTCTTTAATGAGATATTTTGGAACTAAATCAAAATGAATATGTAAACCGATAAAAGGTAACAGAGACTTACTCATTAATCCCAAAGTTGGGGATTATTTTGAAAGCCGGAGGCTTGTCATCACTGATGACAGTTTTCGGCTTTTTTTGTTCATAAACTAAAAAGGAAATTGATATGCCGCACCGAATCAAAAACTGCCCAATCTATTTTATTATTCTCTTATTTATGGGAATTGCCTTGGCCAACCCCAATGATAAAAAATCAATTTCATTAAAGGATATTCAGACCGGAACATTGGTCCAGAAAGGGGAAAAACCCGGTGAGTATTATGAGTTGCCGCGTTTGGATACGAAAGTGGATTTAGGCAT
>Ga0315339_1003486_pt1 | contig 11020 bp, 7 predicted proteins | sample ASW17metaG_FD_204514 | JGI IMG/M metagenome (GOLD analysis project Ga0315339, IMG submission 204514) | Ammonia-oxidizing marine archaeal communities from Pacific Ocean, United States - ASW #17 | ecosystem: Environmental > Aquatic > Marine > Oceanic | place: USA: California | collected 2016-12-05
GACCAGGTCGAAAATCAGCTCATACCCAACGGTAGGATGGGTCGGCGGCCTGAATATGCCGGGGCTATTGGGGTGGGTGTAGACGATCCCCCACGGTAGCTCGGTCAACTTAGAGTAGTGCTCGCCGTTGATGATGTCTCCGAGCCGGCCGATCGCCTGGGCAAGGAGTAACGCCGGAGCAGTGATGTCGGCCAAACGCCCGATACCCGGCAGATTTGCTTTGTGGGCTTCGCCCATGAACGGGAAGACCGTTCGCCACATCGAAAGGAACCATTCTGCATTGCGGATCATGATATACACCGCGCCGCTGATGAACCCACCGATGATGGCGCCGTAAATCGCGATGCCGCCGGACCAGACTGAAAACACCTTAAGGAAATCGTCTCTATAGATCTCGTCCCAGAAGTCGATAACGTGAAGGATTCTAGCTCCTATCACTCCGCCGATGATGCACCAAACCGCGACGGAGTAGATCGAATCGACAATCATTCCGTCTTTTGCGCCCCAACGGGCCACCAGCCAGACCGCAACCGCGACCGCTACAAAGGTCAATAGACCATGCCAGGAAAGAGTAATGTTCCCGAAGTCGATCAGGTTGGGATTGATCCCGATGGATATGCTGGCCAATATGCCCATTGATTGAACCTTCGCTGTTTTGGATTCTAGCGGACCACTATATGCTGGTCGGCAGTGATCCCAGGCCGCATTGTTCCGGTGGGACCGTGCTTACAAGGTAAACCCCGGCGCCGTACGGTTGCAATAGCTCTGCTATCCGTTGGTGCTCTCCTTCGCTGGACGGCAGCGCAAAGAAAGCCGGCCCGGCGCCGCAGAGGTGCATCACCGGCCCGCCTTCGTCAACCACCTGACGGCACATCTCCCGCAACGCCGGGTACGACTGGGCGGCCACTTCGGAGAACGCATTGAATACCAGCCCGCTTACAGACTCTCTTACGAACCGGCCCGAGGTTAGGATCTGTATCACCTGACGCGTCACGCCGCCATCGCTGAACTGGCCTAATGTCAGCTTGGAGTACATGGTCGCTGTCTTGTTGGCGATGACCAGGTCAGGGAACACCAGAGTGACCGCCAATGGCGGCAAAGGAGATAGACTGGTGATTCGCTCGCCTCTGCCCTGGGCCAAGGCTGTTCCGCCCCACAGGAAGAAGGACACGTCAGAGCCGAGCTCCGCGGCGATGTCTGCCAGGTCTTCGAAGGACAACCCAAGACCCCAGAGTTCGTTCAGGCCCAACAACGCCGTTGCCGCATCGCTGCTACCACCACCAAGTCCCATGCCCACGGGGATGTGTTTTTCGATAAATATCTTGGCGTTGGGCTCGATGCCTCCGGCCTTGGCCAGCTCCACTGCCGCGCGCCAGACCAGGTTCTGTTCCCCCGCCAGCTCCGGGTATTCGCATTCGACTTTGAGTTCGGTGTCCGCCTCTATACGCAGGACGTCGGCCAGACCGACCGTCTGCATGATGGTCATGACCTCATGAAAACCGTCGCTGCGGCGTCCCAGAACTTCAAAGGTCAAATTCAACTTGGCATAGGCGGGTATTTCCACCATCTAGGCCTCCTGTTCCGAAGCCTGAATAGTCTCCGCCCACACCTGGTAGATATCAGCCCACTCAGCGATGTTTAGGGTCTGAGGCCGCCGCGTAGCGTCCACGCCTGCTTGTTCTAATATCTTGCCGCCGGAGACTGGCTCGATCCGGAGTCCCTGGCTTAAAGAGTTTCGGATCTGCTTCCGGGGGGCTGCGAACCCGGCCCTGACCACAGTGAAGAAGCCTTCCTCGCTGGCCACGACTGCGGCCGGGGTTGGCAGCACGTCGAGGCGCACCACGGCAGACGTGACCTTGGGCGGAGGCCTGAAGGACTTGGGAGGCACTGAGCAGACCATCTTGGCCTTAGCATAGAACTGGGTTGCCACGGACAGTATTCCCATGTCACCGGGCTGGGCCACCATGTTATTGGCGACCTCTTGTTGGATCATCACCACCAGCACGGAGGGTTTCGGCTGGGATTCCAACAAACGCCGGACGATGGGGTTGGCGGCGTAGTAAGGAAGATTAGCGACTACCTTATATGAGGTTTCAGGGGCGATGAGTTCGGCCAGGTCGACCACCCGTGCATCGGCTTCCACGCAGGTCAGGTTGTCCGGGAATTCAAGTCTTTCCGGAAGCCCGGCGGCCAGGCCAGAATCTAGTTCGACGGCAACGACACGTTTTACGCACCCCACCAGCCTTTTTGTCAGCGCTCCGCGGCCTGGTCCAATCTCGACCACCAGGTCATCCGGAGAAAGCTCAGCGGCATCAAGAATCCGGCCGGCGATGCGGCTATCAGCCAGAAAATGTTGGCCCAGGGATTTTCTTAGGCTGGTCCGGTTGCCTGCCGGTTTACCCATCGACTTACCAGTAGGGCTTATAGAAGATGTCATAGAACCGAGTCAGGCAAAAGATATTATAGGTAGGAGAGTTCGAGGAAAACAAAAGACCGCACACCTCCCGTTGTCACAGGCCATCGGACATGTCATGAATGACGACTCAGGCCAGGCACTCCCACGGCGCACGCAGGGTCCTGTTTACCGTTGCTTCCTTCCGGATCTGGCGGGGTTCACAAGTCTACGTCGCGCGGGACCCAACCCTCTATATCACCACCCATGATATGGGACCTCTGGACTAGCCGAAGGGAGGAATTCAACTCCGCTGTAGCGGATTGCGGATAGAGGGCACCGCTGGCTCCCCGTCTAGTACGGCCTCATTAACATGGTAGGATTGAGAGCGTAGGCGAGTCAAGAGGGAATATTCGATGTTGCCCCTCATACGCAGAGCCTGGCCGATACTAGAATCAGGTCCGCGTAGGCTCCAGCCGCTCTAGTTAATTTATGCAGATACGCAAAGCAGTCATACCCGCCGCTGGCCTGGGTACCCGGTTTCTGCCGGTGACCATGTCCGTCCCCAAAGAGCTTCTGCCCATCGTCGACCGTCCGCTTTTGCAGTACGTCATCGCGGAGGCGGCTGAGGCCGGGGTCGAAGAAGTCATCATAGTAACCTCCCCTGGTAAAGAGTCCATCAGCGACTTCTTCCAACCCCACGCCGACCTGGAAGAACGACTCGGTGCGAACGGTGAGACCGAGCTCTTGGCAAAGGTTTCGGAAGCCGGCAATCTGGCCAAGGTGAGCTTTGTCCTCCAGCATGAAGCTTTGGGTCTCGGCCATGCCGTGCTGATGGCCAAGGACGCAGTGGGTGATGAGCCGTTCGTCGTGATCCTGCCGGACGATATCATCGCCCATACCCCAGGGGCTATCAGTCAGATGGTCCAGGTCTCAGAGCAGATGAGCGCCGGGGTTATCGCCGTTGAAACCGTGCCCTGGGAGATCGTCCATAACTACGGGGTGGTCGACGCTGCCCAGGTGTCGGACCGGGTCCACAAGATTCAAGGGATGGAGGAAAAGCCGCCGCGAGAACAGGCGCCGTCCAATCTGACCATCGTTGGGCGCTACATCCTGCCCCCGGATATATTCCGGTACTTGGAGAGCACCCAGCCTGGCGCGAAGGGAGAGATTCAGCTCACCGACGCCCTGGTGGCCTTGCTTCAGGACCACGAGTTATACGCCTACGAGTTCCATGGTGTTAGGTATGACGGCGGCACTCCCATGGGCTTATTGCGGGCTTCTTTAGCCTTTGCATTGGACCGTGAAGACACGGCGCAAGATGCTATCTCGATACTACGTGCATTTCAAGATAGAACGGGCCCATCAGCGTAATTCAGGAGGAAACCTTTTGGCCACTGGTAAACAGGCGCATCTGGACATGATTCAGAGCGTAAAGAGCGAGTTTTTAGCGGTTCTAATCGGCATGGACTACTGCCTCGACTGGAAGCAAGACGACTCAGAATGGTCGGCGCGCGAGTTGGTGTACCACCTATTGGATACGCCCCCCGGCGGCGCTCAGAACCTGGTCAAAGGAGTTATCTCTGGAGAGGTCAAGGAGTATGAGATATGGAGCGACCTGACCAACGTCACTCCGGAGCGCTCCGCTTACGACATCGAGCAGGTCAATAGTGACATCGAAGACTTCTTCGATAGCCTGAACAACTCGGTCTTGGGCCTGTCCGACGCCGATCTAGACGACAAAAAAGTGATGATGCACCAGAAGACTCGTGAGGTGGACGAGGAACGGTCGGTGAGCGCGATACTGAAACGGACTCTGAGCGGGCACATCCGCGACCATCTGGTCCAATTGCAGGCACTGAGAGATGCGCTGGCCATCTAGGCTGTGTTTGCCCCGTCCGGCCGTTAAGACCCGCCGACTTCCAGGATGGTCAAGAAGGCTTCCTGTGGAATCTCGACAGACCCCACCATCTTGCGGCGCTTCTTGCCTTCTTTCTGTTTTTCCAGCAGCTTCCGCTTACGCGTGATATCGCCGCCGTAGCACTTGGCCAGCACGTCTTTGCGCAGGGCTTTCACGGTCTCCCTTGCGATGATGCGGCTGCCGATGGACGCCTGAATCGGCACTTCAAACATCTGGCGAGGGATGGTGCCGCGCAGTTTCTCCACGATCTTGCGGCCCTGCACCACGGCTGAATCCCGGTGCATAATCATCGAAAGGGCTTCGACTGAAAAATGGTTCACCAAGATTTCTACTTTGACCAGCGGCGCGGCCTTGTAGCCGGAGACGCTGTAGTCCAAAGAAGCGTAACCCTGGGTCTTGGACTTCAACTGGTTGTAGAAATCCGCTAAAAGCTCCACCAGAGGAAGAGAGTATTCCATCACCACTCGGGACTCGCCTCCAGGCTCCTCTTTGCCATCCCGCCGGGTGCCGCCGCCCTGCATGTACTCCATGCGTTTGAATTCGGAGCGCCGAGAGTGCATCAGCTCCATCAACGCACCGACATGGCGGTTGGGCGCAACAATCGTCAAATCCAGCATCGGCTCGAGAATCTCAGTTATCTCGTTGGGTTCTGGCATTTTGGCCGGACTGTCCACCGTGATCGTCTCTCCGTTGGTCAACACTACCTGATAGGCAACGCTGGGAGCGGTGACTATGAGGTCTAAGTCATATTCCCGTTCCAGCCGCTCTTGGATGATCTCCAAATGCATCAGTCCCAGGAACCCGCAGCGAAAACCAAAGCCGAGAGCCGTGCTGCTTTCAGGTTCCATCCTCAGAGAGGCGTCGTTAAGCTGGAGTTTTTCCAGCGCATTTCGGAGGTTGGCGTATTCCTCGCCATCAGCCGGGTAAAGGCCGGCGAACACCATAGACTTGAGCGGAAAATATCCAGGGAGCGGCTCTTTCGCCGCGAACCGGTCCACCGTCAGAGTGTCGCCCACGGTGCAGTCGCGTACTTCTTTGAAGCCGGTAGCCACATAGCCAACTTGGCCGGTCCCTAAGGACTCGGTAGGCGTGGGTCCGGGGGCAAACACCCCCACTTCAACGATCTCTGCCAACTTCCCAGAAGACATGACCTTAATCTTGTCTTGCTTGGTGATGGTGCCGTCTTTTACGCGGACATGGGCGATGATGCCCTTGAAAGAGTTGTATTCAGAATCGAAAACCAGACCGCGGGGAGAACCATCAACAACACCCTTGGGTGCTGGTATTCGATCGACAACGGCATCCAATATCTCTTTGGCGCCGGTACCTTCTTTAGCGGAGACGTAAAGTATCTCTTCTGCCCTGAAGCCGAATGCCTGCTGAATCTCCGCAGAAACCCGGTCCGGTTCGGCCTGAGGTAGATCAACCTTGTTCAGCACCGGGATGAGTTCAAGGTCGTATTCCATAGCCAATAGTGTGTTGGCAATGGTCTGGGCTTCGATGCCCTGGCTGGCGTCAACCACCAGCAGCGCGCCCTCACAGGCGGCCAAGGCACGGGAGACTTCGTAACTGAAGTCCACATGGCCCGGGGTGTCAATCAGGTTGAACTGGTAGGTCTGTCCATCGGGGGTTGTGTGTGACATGGTCACAGCCTTCCCCTTGATGGTGATGCCCCTTTCCCTCTCCAGTTCCATGCTGTCGAGAAATTGTGCCTGCATCTCGCCGGGACGTACTGTGCCAGTAATCTCAAGAAACCGGTCAGCCAGAGTGGACTTCCCGTGGTCGATATGGGCAATGATGCAGAAGTTTCTTATTAGGCTCGGTTCCATACTAATCCAATGGTATCACGCTGCATTTTCAGCTACAACGAAGATTGCGCCCGGTTGCGGTGAACGCGGTGAACAACGTCTGTCAGGTGCGAAAAATAAAGGGGCTGTTATGAAACAGCCCCTCTTCAAGTCTGACTGTATTACCAGTTGAGAAGCTAAGGAGTGCCGTAACCGGTGGAGAGGAGGCATGCCGAGTGGTGCTGCGGCTCCACTTCGCGTAGCTCCGGCACAATCTGGGAACAGCTGTCGTTGGCGACGGGGCAGCGGGGGTGGAAAACACAACCACTGGGCGGGTTCAACGGGCTGGGTACCTCACCGGTGAGCAGCACCCGCTCGCGTTGGGCGTCCAATACAGGGTCGGGGATAGGCACCGCTGACAGCAGCGCCTTGGTGTACGGATGGGACGGGTTACGATAGATCTCGTTCCGCTCGGCAAGCTCAACCATGTGACCAAGATACATGACGCCAACCCGGTCGCTGATGTGGCGAACCACGGAGAGGTCATGGGCGATGAAAAGATACGTCAGGTTGTATTGCTCTTGCAGGTCTTCCAGCAGGTTGATAATCTGTGCCTGAATGGACACGTCAAGAGCAGAGACCGGCTCATCGGCCACGATGAACTTCGGGCTAACTGACAATGCCCGGGCCACACCGATGCGCTGGCGTTGTCCGCCGCTGAACTCATGAGGGAAGCGATCGGCCATATAGGGGTTCAGCCCTACGTTAGTGAGCAGGTCAGCGACCTTTTCGCGGTATTCAGTCTTGTTACTGACCAGACCGTGGACAATCAACGGCTCGCCGATGATATTTCCAGCCGTCATGCGGGGGTTGAGGGAGCTGTACGGGTCCTGGAAGATCACCTGCATCTCGCGACGCATGGCTCTCATCTGCTTGGTCTTAAGGCTGGTCAAATTTTGGCCGTCGAAGATCACCTGACCAGAAGTTGGCTTGTATAGCTGAAGGATGCAGCGGCCGGTGGTGGTTTTTCCGCAGCCAGATTCGCCAACCAGACCCAAGGTCTCACCGCGTTTGACGGTAAAGTTGATACCATCTACGGCCTTCACATATCCCATCGGTTTGCGGGACAAGAACCCGCCACCCACGGGGAAGTGCATCTTGAGGTCTTTTACTTCGAGAATGATATCGTCGTGCTGTGATGCAGAGCTGGCCGCCGCGGCCTCGGGCATGGTAGTCATAGTTATTCCTATTTCTGTTGGAGGTTTTACTCCAGGGGTATTAGTTAGCCTCGGCTAATTCAGAACTCGACGCGGCCAAAAAGTCGACGGCCGACGGACCCAGGTCTTCTGACCGCCAGCAGGCGGAAAGATGTCCATCTCCGGTTTCCATGAGCTCGGGAGAATCAGTGGCGCACTTGTCGATAGCCCAACGGCAACGCTCGCGGAACGAGCAGCCCCCAGGGAGGTTTATCAGGTCGGGCGGTTGGCCTTCAATCGGGTCGAGTTTGGCTCGACGTGGCAGGTCCAAACGAGGTACCGACCGAAGCAGGCCCACCGTGTAGGGATGGCGCGGATTGGAATAGATCTCGCGGGCATCGCCACGTTCGATGACCTTGCCGGCGTACATGATGTTCACGCGGTCCGCGTATCGCGCCACAACACCCAGGTTATGGGTGATAACGATCAGCGCAACACCGAACTCGGTGGTCAATGACTTCATTAAGTCTAGAATCTGGGCTTGAATCGTGACGTCGAGGGCGGTTGTTGGTTCATCGGCGATGATCAGCCTGGGGTTACAGCTCAATGCCATCGCGATCATCACGCGCTGGCGCATGCCGCCGCTGAACTGATGAGGGTACTGCTTGATACGGGTTTCCGGATCAGGGATTCCAACACGCGTCAGGAGGTTGATGCCCTCTTGTTTCGATTCGTCTTTCGACATTCCCATGTGCAGTTGGAGGGTTTCTGTCAGTTGCCGTTCAACCGTCAGAACTGGGTTTAACGAGGTCATGGGTTCTTGGAAGACCATGGCGATCTTGGCGCCCCGGACCTCCCGCATGTCATTCATGTCTAATTTTAAGATGTCTTGGCCATCCAACAGGATCTCGCCGCTGACGATCTGGCCGGGCGGATTGGGAATAAGGCGCATGACGGAAAGCGCGCTCACACTCTTGCCGCAACCGCTCTCTCCCACCAAGCCCAGGGTTTCACCTTCTTCCAAGTCGTATGACACTCCGTCAACGGCTTTAACGACGCCATCCATCGTGAAGAAATGGGTCTTTAGGTCTTTTACTTGAAGCAGTGTAGCCAATGGGTCTCCTCAGGTCTGCGTCCTAGATTAATACGCTCGAGCAACGATTACGGATGCCTTTATGGGCACAACGTCTCGATTGTTTTCGTTTTTAACACGGATTTAGATGCGCCTTTGGTTAGTGCTGATTTTTTAGTGGGAAGCCAGGACTCGAACCCGGACGCCTTGCAGCACATGATCCTAAATCTAGTTTCCTATAAGTGCCGGTGTATCTTAACGTATTTCCCGTAGCTAAGAAAGTCTTAGCCACCATAATTTTGTACGCCGTTGTTCCCCTAAGTTCCTTCTTATTGTGGTCAAAATTGTGGTCAACTTTAACCCTCTAATCTCCTGTAAGAATGGCATACATCTTGGCGGCCGCATCTGCCATAAGTACGGGCAAAACGTGGGTATATATATTGGCGGTGGCTATCTGCGTATGGCCTAACGTCTCCATAGTGACCGTGAGGTCTACGCCTTGGATGAGTAATAAGGTGGCACAAGTATGGCGTAGGTCATGGAACCGATACTTCTCGATCCCCGCGTTACTGAGGATTCTATGGAACCGCCTTGTCTCAGCGTGTCGGGATAGCGGAGAGCCGTCGGCGTGGCAGAACACTAGATCTCAATTACCCTGCCATGCTTCTCCAATCGTTTCGCGCTCAATGTCTTGGGCTACGCGATGGGCTCGGAGTGCTTCCCGACAGATCTCTGGGAGTTTCAACGTCCGCGCATTACGTTCTGTTTTGGTCGGGGCCAGGGTGTAGCGAACATCAATTCTCTGGAGAGATTGTTTTACCGAAAGAGTTCCAGCCTCAAGGTTTACGTCTGCCCACTATAGGCCGCGTGCTTCTCCTTGGCGTAGGGCCTGGAGCCAGAACGACCGTGTACAACGCCTCTAGCCTATCCTCTCTAATCTCACTGAGAAGTTTCTTGGATTCCGCCGGCTTTAATGGCTCGGTCTTGGCGCGTGGTACTTTCGGCGCAACCGCAAACTTTGCAACGTTGCGCGAGATCATTCCCCATTTCTCGGCCTGACCCAGACATGGCCTGCCGCCGGGCCTCGGATACCTCCAACCGAAGGGTCGCCGTTTTCATAGTGCGGTGGCCTTTTCTATTGGCACCAATGACTACCGGCCAGAGGACGAAAACTTGCTGGGCGCATTAGCGCCGCCACGGTTTAGTCGAGTTAAGTATTCAGAGGTTCAGCCACCTTTTGGCCGTATACGGGTGGCTACGCCGTCGTAAGAATCTTCTATCCGAAATACTTCAATACCATCACAATCTTCCATAACGAGATTGAGAGGAAACCCTGATGATTTCCTAATTCGAACTAAGGTTACGAATACTGGTGCTGTTGATGTAGGAAGTTTTAGTTGGGATTTGCCGTTCGGCAAAGAACTAGTTGCCAACGGGTCATGGCGACGTCAGGGCAGGAAGGAGTGGTTACATTTGTGGCGCTGCCCACGACCTCGTTGTCGAACCTGACTGTCGAGGAGACACGGTCAGCATTTGTCCAAGGGTACGCGGTCAGGTTCGACGGTGATGACAAACCCCAGGATACGGAAGAGCGAGAGTTGGAGGCGGTCTAGGTCATTCGGGCGGGTCGAATATGGGGCTAGGTCTGGGTCATCGCCGCTTCTTGCCGGCTGAATGTTGGTTTGCCGTGGCGCACCAACGCGAACCAGACGGTCGTCGCCAGTCTGAGTCCAGCCGCTCCCGTGATGGCCACCTCCCATCCCAACTGTCCGGCTGCCAACGCCAGAGGGAAAGCTCCCAGAAAGTGGAATCCCGGAGTGAACTGTAGCATCCCCATCACCCGCCCTCGCACCTCGGCGGAGGTCTCGGTCTGAATCATCGTGGTGGCTAGCGGCCAGACCATGCCCACTCCGGTCACTCCGACCAGCGTGAAAAACAAGAAAGTGGCCCAGAACCAGTTGGACCAGGCGAATAGAGTCAACATCACGGTGAAGACGAGCAAGCTCAACAGGAGTGCCCGGTAGACGTGGACTCTGCTGATGGCAGGAAGGAATATACTACCAGCTAAAGACCCAAGTCCCGAGCCCAAGAACAACAACCCGACCCCCGCAGCGCCGGTCTCCAGCACATCCTTGGCCATGGCCGGGACGACCTGCATGTGGGACATGCCGAACCCTCCGAACGCGCAGGTGATGATCATCACGGTGAGAACCATGGGACTTCTCTTGATGTAGACCACACCGTCGGCGAAGTTCCTGAACACAGACCGGCCCGCGGGCTTCGACGACCGAGACAGAGGTCCAACTTTGGCAACACAGGCCGTGCTCACCAGGTAACAACCGGCGATGACCGCAAGGCTCGCCCGCACGCCCCACACTTCGATGACAACCCCAGCCGCTGGAGGGCCGACCATACGCCCGGCGTGGACGGCCATGCTCTGCATCGCTACGGCGTCCAATACCGACCGTTCTTCGACCAGGTTGCCGATCATCGTCATCCGGGCCGGCATGCTCAGCGACTGTACCACGCCCATGAAGAAGGCAGCGGCATAGACGTGCCAGACGGCCACCAAGTAAACGCCAGCGCCGCGATGACCCCACCCACGATAACTTGTGTCGCCATCAATATATACCGGCGGTCGATTCTGTCGGC
>Ga0315339_1003487_pt1 | contig 11020 bp, 14 predicted proteins | sample ASW17metaG_FD_204514 | JGI IMG/M metagenome (GOLD analysis project Ga0315339, IMG submission 204514) | Ammonia-oxidizing marine archaeal communities from Pacific Ocean, United States - ASW #17 | ecosystem: Environmental > Aquatic > Marine > Oceanic | place: USA: California | collected 2016-12-05
ATCGTCTACGACCTTGCGGTCAGCGACGGACTATCGCCACCGATTATGACGTCGGCCCCCATGTGCCAGTAGCCAGCCGAGGAACTCCTGGACCAACGGCATCGTGATCGCTGTGAAGTTATGGCCTCGCTTCGAGCTGTACATTGTGAAAGTGTAGATGTTCGTCAATAAAAGATGCGACGAAGTAGTAGGAATGGCCGTAACCCTCACATAGAGTGAGTTTGAGATCGATGCTGCTCTTGGTGGCGGCGGCCTCGATGCGGTCTGGTTTGAGCTGGGTTGTCAGGGCCTGATCGTCCTTACCTTGATGGACCAAGATCGTGCCATTATAGCCTTTGTCTTCTAAAAGATGGGTGGGATCATAGATGCGCCACTGTGATTTGTCTTCGCCTGGATAGCCAGTAAAGGCTTTTAAGTCCCCAGCTCTCGTTTTTCGTAACATCAACCCCCGCAGTCACTTATGCTCTAATTGATTGTGCGCCTTGTGGTTCCCAGTTCGTGTCCGTGATCATCCGTGACGCTTGATGAGGCACCATATGGCCCTGCGATGACCATCATGGTCACTATATGGCACGGGAGGCGTCTCGTCGATGGACCTGTACCCCTCTGACAAGAAAATAGTTTCTCAATCCGGATCATCAGATTACATTGTGTCTAATTCTGGGAACTCTGCGCATAGATCATTTGCTTAGCGCAGAAGCCCATCGGCCTTGGGGATAGCTGCACCCGGCCCTTAATCGGCCACAACGCGGGAGCATGCTCCCTGCAATGTCTGGCATCGCATTGTGGGACCAAAGGCTGAACAATTAACCCGATTGTAATATAAACCCCACCCCACTAATAACTTACCAACACCTGGAAAATCGCTCACAATATGGCTAAGAGCAAAAAAGACGCATCGACGATGGGAAGAAGCGTTTCTTAGATGCCATGGGCTTATTGAATAGAGCGGCGGGCATCGCCAATCCACCTAGAGGGAGCACGGGACCTGCGCGATGAGGTGGGGCTATTCCAGTCCATCCAGAAGAACCTGACCAAGGACACCACCGACGGCCGCGGTCAGGACAGTGAGGCCCTCAACGCCGCCATTCGCCAGATCGTTTCCGGCGCTATCGTATCGGAAGGCGTCATTGATGTCTTCGCCGCAGCGGGCATACAGAAACCGGATCTATCCATTCTATCGGTTAAGTTCCTGGAGTCCGTGCAGGTAAGCCCCAAGACCAACCTGCAAGTGGAACTTCTCCGTAAACTCATCAATGATGAGATCGGCACACAGCGCCGCCGCAATGTTGTACAGTCACGTAAGTTCTCCGAGATGCTGGAGCACACGATGCTGGCCTACCAGAACCGCTCGCTCGAAGCGTCCGAAGTAATCCTTGAGCTGATTGAGATGGCCAAGGAAATGCGGGACGCACCCGGACGCGGCGAGGAGCTGGGCTTGTCTGAGGATGAGTTGGCTTTTTACGATGCACTGATTGTCCACGGCAATGTCAAAGAGCTCATGGATGACAAGGTATTGTCAACGATTTCCCATGATTTGGTCGACATCATCCGCAAGTCCGTCACGATCGATTGGACACAGAAAGAAGCGGTGCGGGCAGACATGCGCAGGAAGGTTAAGCGGCTTCTACGCAAGCACGGCTATCCGCCCGAGAAACGGGATGACGCGCTCGAAACGGTGATCGAGCAAGCCGAGGCGGTGTGTCGGGATTGGGCTGTAGCCGCAGTAGCATAATCACCTCGATCCGGCAGGTAGCGACTATCCTCTTCACGCACTTGAGCAACCCCTGGACCAACGCCAATTATGAAACCTTACTCGATCCGCATCTTCCTCCCCGACGGCGTACCGGACGGCCTCCGCCTGGTCGAGAAATCCAACTGGTCTGGGCTGGGCATCGTCTGCCCCCGCTCCCTGTTGGGTGAATCGAAGAGCCGTGCGGAGTTTGCACGGACAGGCGTCTATGTCCTCGTCGGGGAAAGCGAAACCAGTGGCCTCCCCACCGTCTATGTCGGAGAAAGCGACTCGATCCGTCCCCGTCTGGAGCAACACGCCAGCAAGAAGGACTTCTGGACAGCGGTCACCTTCTTCGTCAGCAAAGACGACAACCTCAACAAGGCCCACGTGCAGTACCTGGAGTCGCGGCTGGTAGGACTCGCTTCGGAGGCCAAACGCTGCGTGCTCGACAATGGCAACGTACCCGCGCCGCCGTCGCTATCGGAAGCCGACCGCGCCGATGCCGAAGGGTTTCTCGATGAGATGCTTTTGTGCTTTCCCATCGTCGGCCTCGATGTCTTCGATCAACCTGCAGCGCCGGCATCCAATGCAACCCGATTATTTCTGGTCGGCGATATGACGGACGCCAAAGGATATGAGTCCGGGGGTGAGTTCGTAGTATGTGCTGGATCGAAGGGGCGCTTGAAAGACACGGCCTCATTTGATCAAAGCCTAAGGCAAAAAAGAGTAGGACTGATAGACCAACAAGTGTTGCGGGTTGAAGGCGAGCAGTACGTGTTTGTACAAGATTATGCCTTCCGCTCGCCGTCAACGGCTGCGGCCGTGACTTTAGGTCGCAATGCCAACGGCCGTACAGAGTGGAAAGACGGTCAGGGCCGTACGCTCAAAACGTTGCAGGAAGCTGACGGATAGGAGCGACATTAGGGTATTATGATAAATTATAAGCTAATACGTTGGCCTCCAGACCGAGTGCTTACAGGGGAACGCTCCTTCGTAGGAGAAGATGCATTAGTTGGCCAATTCGAATGGTGCCATCTTATCCCGCAATTGCATTCGGCCTTAGCGAACCCGGACGCCGCTACGGAGTTGCCCGAATACAACCCAGACGCACAGATCTACGAGTCTTGTGCCTACTGGGAAACAGCCGTCTATCTCCTCCATTACCTGATAGGGTGGAGCGACCCTGGCGCTGGACTTCAATGGTGGTATGCAAGCTGCCACGAGGACTATGGCGATCCTCGCTTGCAATTACTCAAGAAGGTATGGAACTCCCACGACCAGTTGGATTATTTGGCGATGTGGTTCTGGAAGAGAGGGTACGGTGTAGACCCGCTTCTCGATGAAATGTGCATTTTAAGCCCCACTACTTACACTAAGAGACCGGAGGAAGATTTCTTAGAATCCGAATGGTGGCAGAAACTCGAACGTAGGATTACGAATACACCGTGCCCAAACCACCCTTTGACCGGTGTTGGTGGTAATGAGCTCCATTTGGGCCACTCGTCCATGATGGGGGGAGGCCACGAGCCCTCTCTAAATGGCACATTTTCCTATGCGAGCGAGAAGCAGCGAACGGCTTCGTTAATTCTTGATCGAGCCGAAAATTGGTACGCTTCATTGGCTGCTTGGGGTAAGACCCTGCCCGATATAGGCAATCGTTCCTGGAAGGTCGACGTTGTGGTAAAGCCTATCGGTTGGCTTGGTACATTCCGCCAAAGCCGACAGACCGGCTTATGGTTTCAAGGACGACACTTAATCCACCAGGAGGGCAACTAAACAGCCGCGCCTGGCCCTTTCTCCATGTATAAATCCATTCCTCGACTGTCTATTTCCTCAACTCCCACTCGCTGACATCAAAGGTGATTCGAAAGCAAGAGGAAGTAACTGCGAGTCACCTAAATACGGTAGAGCGACGACTGGAGCAGTTGGAGAAGCGCAACAAGCGGCTGACTGTGGCGTTGACGATGATGGCCATGGTGGCGATTACTATCCAGTTCTCCGCAGCCAACGCCTCAGCTTTGCCCGTCTTGCCCGCTTCGTCCAATGCCTCGATCGCCCCGCCGTAGCGCATCTCTGACGTTAATCTGGGTCAGAATCCGGCGTGTTTTCAGATGCGCCCTAGATGATCGTCATGATTTGGTCCTTCTGATCATCCACCTTCTGCTGCCAAAGGCTTGTGATGGGCCACTCTTCGGGTTAACAGTGGCTGATTTGCGAGGGGATTATACCCAATCTGATGTCGGCACACAAACGACGCCGACCGCATTGGTGGCGGCGGCATAAATCCTCGGGCAAGCGATCGTCGATACCTGGGGCAGTAAGGCGTATCGGCTTCGCGTAGAAAGAGCTGTGGTCCTAGCTGTACCCAAATCTCGGCTTCGCGTAGAAAGAGCTGGTAAACTTCGGGGGTAAGCGCATTGCGAGGAGTTTTTAAGACCTGAGCTTGACCTGAACCCCTAAAAGGCAGGCTTCTTCTAACAGACAAGAAACAAACGGTCTTTCTGCCCCTTTCCCGTGGGTCAGGATCATCTTTCTTGGAATCGAACCTTGAAGATCAAAGCCTAAATGCATCTTTGCTTTGCGCACATTTTTGCGATAATCAGCCCAAGTCATAGACAGACTGGCTGCAATTAGACTGCCGTCGATAACCACCAAGCGACCCAGCTCGGCATAAGAGATGTTGACACATTTGGCTGCTTTCTTAGACAAACGATCCACTAATTCGAGTAACTGAGTGCTGCCACGATTGGCATTGGCGTCATAAAAAGTGCTTTCACCCAGTCCCGATTCAGAGATGAGCAATTGGTTGACGAAACCATCACATCGGGCAGACTCAAGCAGATCTTGGGCAGACGTGCAACGCTCTGTATGATAATACACTAAGCCCCGAATTTGATGTGCAAACGTGTAAGTCAAAGGCTTATTGCTCCCCGATACCAACGGGGTAATATGAGGCAAGTGCGCTTCTAAGGGCGATAGCAGTGTAGAAAAGGTTGGCGATTCTTTTTTAATCCCATTTTCTTTCAAGTAGGGAGATAGTGGGAAATAGGACTGGATCGACATTGGCAAAGCTCCTTTGAAAGAGTAGTTTTTTCTGACAACTCTAATCTTTCATGGATTTTGCCTTGTATCAACCCTTCTCAAACCTCGCTATCTCCTTCACGCAAATTCTTAACCGGAAATTACTGATTTTCAGTAAAGTTATTCCATTGACAAAATGTTGAACAAGAAATGGAACATGCTAAAAAGAAACAAACTGCTCCTCACCGTCTCCACCGCGCTAACCGCGCTAACCGCGATTTCAGCTGCCGATACCGCCGATTTCACCCTCGTCGATCAAGGGATCGAACCTGCGCCTCTCATCCTCTTTCCCAATGCGCCACCCTTCACACGTGAAGCCGCGGTCGATCTCGCCGATTACATCGAGAAAACCTGTGGCATCCGGCCCAAATGGATCGATGGTCCACCCGATCCACTCCCAGAGCGGGCCATCTGGGTGGGTTACCAACCGGCGCTTGATTCGCTGTTTCCAAAGATCGACTTCGACTTCCAGCACCCCGAAGAAATTGTCATCGCAGCAAACGAACAGCACCTCGTCATTGCAGGGCGAGATCGTTGGGATCCCAACCACCTAATTGCAGAAATCAATGGAAAACGGATCGAGGGAATTCAGCAAGAATATGGGACTGTAAATGCAATCTACACGTTTCTGCACGATCAACTCGGCGTGCGTTGGTTTTGGCCAGGCGAGCTCGGCGAAGACATCGTTTCACAAAAATCCATCCGCTTTGTGCCCTTCCAGTATCGCTACCATCCCAGTCTTCGTTACCGAGCCGGGCTGTTTAGTTACTCTAGGCTTGCGCCCAAGGGTAAATACGGTCGATCGCAAAAGTGGACACGTCGTCAACGCCTGCAATTGGGTTCCCTCGAAATGGAAGGGGGGCACGGATTTGGTGATTGGTGGGAGCGATTTCACAAAATCCACCCCGAATACTTCGCGCTTCAGCCCGACGGAACACGGAGCGGATTTCCACGGCCCAAACACACCAAGCTCTGCCAATCGAATCCAGATGTGCCAAAGCAATGGCTCGCAGATGTCGAAGAAGCGCTGAAACAAAACCCAAACCAACGCGTCTTCAATGCATCGCCTAACGACGGCTGGGCAAGTGGGCATTGTGTTTGTGAGCCCTGTCGCGCCTGGGACCATCCAGACGGCGAGCCCCGTTTATTTGCCTGGAAAGGTACCACGCAGAAAATGCCCGCTCTCTCCGATCGACATGTCAGGTTTGCCAACACATGTGCGCAGTTGCTCAAGCAGCGCTATCCAGATCAAAATTACTATGTCATGATGCTTGCCTACGGGCATTCCCGACCTGCGCCAATTCGCGAAGTTCCGGCCGACAATGTCATTGTAGCAAGTGTAGCCAATTTTCTCAACCGAGACGGCCTGGTCGACCGTGGCTCAACCTGGGAGTCCACGCACAAAGAGCAATACATCGCATGGTCAAAAGTCGCAAAACACACAATGTGGCGACCCAACGTCGGAGAACCGGCGGGCTGGCCTCAGGGGCAGCCAGATGTGTCTCTCACACAAACGATTGAAGACTTTAAACTGATCGGCAAAAAAGCGATGGGAGTCTTTGTCGACATGGTGTGGGAACACTGGGCAACGCACGGGCCTCAATACTATCTCATGGCACATCTCTTGTGGGATCCATCACAAGATGGGCAGGCGATTCTGCAAGATTATTATCAACGCGCATTTGGCCCATCAGCCACAGATCTCGAGGCCTACTGGAATCTTATGGAGGAGGCACGCAACATCTTTTGGGCAGATGAGGGCGCATACCCCGATGTCTACGACAAGGTGTTCTTTGATCGCGCTTATGCGCTACTTGACCAGGCATCACGCAAGGTCAAGGACGAGCCTGGGCAGTTCGGGGCGCGGGTCGATTTTGTCCGCATAGGCCTGGATCACACTCGCCACCTGATCGACATTCGCGCTGGAATGACTCGGTATTGGAACGAAGACAAAAGCCAACAGGCGGACGTACTCGCCGCCTGGAAAAAGATGGAGCAACTCTGTAAGGATCACCCCTATGCGATCAACTGGGGGCCGATCCGTCCTCAGACGCCGCGAATGGCCGGGTTGCACCCGGATTATCCTCCGAGAAAAAAAGCCCGTCTCGTGAAACGAAAATCGCCGGAGCAGCGTTAAGGTCTGCCAGCCAGATGCACTTTGTCCTCTTGAAAGTCAGTGCATGTCAAAGAATGCGGAGATGAGTGCCATGCGATTCGTCAGTCGCTCACATCGCGAAGGACCTCTTGGCTCGACAGGCGGTGGCCAGGGTGACCTGCTCGAGCAATACCCAAATCTAACTTCTGTGCTGGATCTGTCTCCGCCCTTCCATTACCAGCCGGGTGACTGCACTGTGCATGATGGGTACACAGTCCATGGCGCTCCAGTCAACAGCGCACCGACAAGTCGCGCTGGTCATACCTCTTCTCATACTCTCCATCTGACACGCGATACTGGAACGGCACCGCAGCCAACTGGGGCAACGACAGCCCCACATCGCTTGACCTGAGCTTGACCTGAACCCCTAAAAGGCCCTTTATAATTCTTATACATTAAATGTTGGTTTTTCACCTGCGTTTCTTTCTGCCATTCAGACTTAAATTCCCAGGTAAAAACAGAATAGACGTCGATATTAATATCCTTATACCAAGACTCGATTGCACCTGAGAAGGATTCAGATGTTTCAGGGTAGGAATTGTAATCACGGTCGTCTCGACGGATGCTATCTTTAGGTCGAAGCGTTTTAGAAGGCATGGAGTTTGAGGTCATCACTAGTAGGAGGTTATTTTTGGTCTTGGATCCCCACTAGGTTGTGATAATAAAGATGTTTAAGATTTGCATCTACGGTTGTATTGATATCTTCTGGATCCCAATCAGCAGGTATTTTTGATACAAGAGACTTCATGATCTCTGCATAGGCCGGGTCTTCAGCTTTATTAATGTGCTCCATAGGGTCTGACTTTAAGTCGAACAATACATCAGGTGTGTCATGGTAATGTATAAGTTTATAATGCCCCTGTTTTACCATAAGCCCTGGTTGTGATCTTTTGACACCGATTGATTCTGCTATGACTGCATGGGTACGTTGCCAAGAACTATCAGTTAAGGCGGCATTAAAACTTTCTCCATCCAGTGGCAAATCAGTTGAGTGTTGGGCCCAGTCCATGAATGTTGGAAAAAGATCAAGTAGAGAGATGTTTTCACTGACATGTGTACCAGTACTAAAACGTTTTTGGTTCATTACTATCATAGGCACCCGAACTGAATCCTCGTAAAAACACATCTTATGCCACATGCCATGCCTACTTAACATTTCACCATGGTCAGATGTGTAAACCACAATGGTATTTTCGAGTTGGCCACTTTTTTCTAATGATTTCATTAGCCGACCTACAAAGTCATCGACATACGAGACCATTGCATAATACGTTTTTATGGCATCGAGAAGGATGTCCTTATCCAAACCCCTAGCGTCAGTAAACTCCTTATACATAGGTTCAATCACTTCATCCCTATGTAGTTCGGGCTCAAAATCCTTATACATATCATAATATTTTTGCGGTACAGTAAAGGGGGCGTGGGGGTTATATAAACCCACAAACAATGCGAAGGGGTCTTTATGGGTATCCTCTAAATACGCCTCTGCCTCACGACAGGCTTCTTCATCCAGACGTATATTCTTAGAATCTTCGACAGGGCCGAGTGTGCCTTTGATACCCTGTGGAAGACCACTTCCTTGGCGGGTGCGACCGGGTTTTAATGCCGGAACAACAGTTCCATAATCACCACATAAACGACGACTGAAGCCTCCTAATCGGTCCCCCCATAACATATGGTTCCGTCCAGATATAACAGTCTCATATCCTTCCAAGCGTAATGATAATGGCCAGGTAGCCAATTGTGGTGGAAGAGCGTCACCATTATGCCACACATCAATAGCATGGCTGTGCATCCCGGTAAGCATAGACATGCGAGATGGAACGCAGACGGGATTGTTACAGTAGGCATTATCAAATGTCACACCATTTTCTGACAAGGCATCTAGGTTTGGCGTTAGGACATCTTTATTGCCATAACAACCTAGGACACTGGGTGTATGTTGGTCGCTCATAATTACAAGAATATTGGGCTTCATGGTGTACCTTATTGCTTGAGATAAGAAAATGTAGGTGTCGGCATAAAATACTATCGAAGTTTGTATGCATAAGTATTTATAACGTGTCCTCTAAACGAAGTATAGATTTTTTAAGTTGCAACTCCTTGGCACGGAGGCCCGATAAGAAAGCGGCTTCAAGCAACAGCTTTCGATGCGGTACGCAGGCGTCCAGTAGCCGAGATACTTCGTCTACAGTCATAGCACGGCGTTGCGTCTGCGGCGTGGTGTCGAAGCGGGATAACGCCTTGAGGGAGTCGTCGGCTAGATAGCCTCTATCCACGCACCAGTCGCAAAATGCCGATAGGGCTTCTGAGTAGTCGTTCTCTTTGTAGTAGATGATGCTGATGAAGTAGGCAAGCCGCAAATCGGCCCTCTCGTCCTATTGCCGGTGGCCTCTTTGGTGAATTGTACTCGGATGGCTTTGGCCACTTCGGTAGGTTGAGTCCGCCGCGATTGCGCCCAAGCATCTCCAGGGACCCGGTCGCGCACAACGACCAACAGTCTCTCCGAGGCATGCAGCCCCCCCCTTGGGATCTGCCCGTAATGCAGCACCGTGCTCATTAATTTGGTGGCATATCGTAGTCCGTCGGACCTACATTGGAAGCCTGTGCCGGTCCGCCACTAAAATGGAATCAGAGGAAGGAGTAGGCAATCTCCCTATGTCGATGAATCAACTCACTGATCCAGACGCTGTCACACAGGCGCTCGATGAATGCGACCGGCTAGGCCGGGAGTCTTTCCTAGCTAAATACGGTTTTGGACCTGCCCGCCGCTATTTTCTCTTATATCGGGGCATGCGCTACGACTCGAAAGCAATAGTCGGAGCGGCCTATGGTGTCCAGTTCCCTCATGAAGGATCATTGCGTCCTGAGGATTTTAGTGGTGGCGAAGATACGGTGGCCAAGAAGCTGCGTGCCTTAGGGTTTGAAGTAACCACTACAGGGTACGCGCCACGCCCACCCAAATACTGGGTCTTTCGTGCTCGACCGGATCGCTACCGGATTCGTGAGGCGGTGCAGGAGCTGGAGCTTGATTATTGGACCATTGAGCGGAGCGATGTGCGGGCGGGGGACTATGCAGCGATCTGGCAGACGCAGGATGCTCAGGGTTACCGCGGGGTGGTCGGGTTAGGACAGGTGATGGAAGATCCAACCGTTCGCAGTGAGGAGGGCAATCCCTTCTGGGTAAATCCGACCGATGGAGCGACGGCGCAGGGGCGCGTGCCCGTACAGTATCTCTCGTCGCCGCCAAGGCCTCCGCACTACCCGTCTTACCAACCTCATCCAACGCCTCGATAGCTCCTCCGTAGCGCCCCTCGTTAGCATGGTCGTAGCGCTTGGTCATAGCCATGGACTTGTGACCGGTGACGTAGTTGACCTGCTCGATAGGGACGCCGAGGTCCAGCAGCCGAATAGCGCTTCTCCTGAGCTAATGGGTGATCAAATCCCGCGTGTTTTAAGCTATTCGTCCTCCGACGATAGCCAGGACCTGAGCCTTCTGATCATCCGACAGACTGGGCCAGGCGGCCACGACCCCGGCCAGGTCGTTGGGCATTGACTGTTGCGCGGGTTTGGTTGTACCGTACAACTTTTGCGCGTTGGGAAGTGTTTCGTTTGTGTCGCGAAAGTGCAAAGATGTGCTTTCGGGCTCGTTCTCGGCAGGGCTTACGGGTGCCGTAAGTGCTTGGTTCTGTTCAGGTTTTGCACGGTTCTGTGTGGGTTCTGCATTATGCTTCGATTGAGTACCTTCGGGTTCGATTCCCGCCGCCTCCACCATTTTTTATTATCGCAACTCTCTGTTCCTATGGGGGTTGCGATTTTTGTTTCGGCACCTACTGCTTGCTGGTACTCCACTGGTACTCTTTTCGCGGGCAAAACAACCTCGGCCACCCGTTCTACGGCGTCGGCGAGACGATCTTCGCGGGCATGGCCATAGACGTTCATGGTCAGTTCAGGGGAAGCGTGTCGGGCGAGGGTTTGGGCTTCCTTAACAGTGACGCCGCTTTCAATAACCAGGTTGATATATGCTTTGCGGATGGCGTGAAAGTCTA
>Ga0315339_1003488_pt1 | contig 11017 bp, 7 predicted proteins | sample ASW17metaG_FD_204514 | JGI IMG/M metagenome (GOLD analysis project Ga0315339, IMG submission 204514) | Ammonia-oxidizing marine archaeal communities from Pacific Ocean, United States - ASW #17 | ecosystem: Environmental > Aquatic > Marine > Oceanic | place: USA: California | collected 2016-12-05
TTCAAATCGTTATGCACTACTTAGTCAAATTTTCACTCTGAACAAGATTAATTATTATGGCCAATCAGGCGCCTAGGTTTATTTTAAATAAAGCAACCACGGAGTAGAGGATGCAACGTCCAACAAAAGAGCAAATTAGAGCTTTACCTTTATATGTAGGGGTTGAATTGGATAATATTAAACTGGTTGAAAATGAGCTAGATGCACAACAAGCGCTGATGACATTAAATAATGTAAGCGCACTTGGTTTTGATACTGAAACTAAACCTATTTTTCGTAAAGGGGTGGTTTGCCCTGGACCAACACTTATTCAACTTGCAACTCCTTCAGTCGCATTTCTATTTCCAACCCGTTTTCCTGCTGCTGTGTCGGCCGCGAAGGTGTTATTGAGTAATCCTAATATAAAGAAGGTTGGTTTTGGTATTAGTGGTGATATTAAAGAACTTCGTAATAAACTCGATATTAATATTGTAAATACCTTGAATTTAGCCGTTGTGTTAAAGAATTTAGTAGGTGAAAAAAATCAAATTGGTGCCCGAGCTGCGGTTGCTATGGTGCTCAAGTCAAGACTCCCAAAAGGGGCTCAACAATCTAATTGGGGAGCATATCCTTTAAGCAAGAAGCAGATTTGTTATGCGGCCAATGACGCACACTCTGCAATATGCATTGCGAATGTGTTGGATGACAAAAATACTGATTAGCGTGAGGAGTTGTTGATCTTTGTTGTTTGAATTTCGTCTAATAATGAACACTGCATACTGAGATGCATACACAAGGACACATTTGTTCGTGATTTTTACTGTATTTTCGTCTGCATATGGGGAGTTAACGCATTACCGCGCCTATACGGGGATAAATCGCCAAAAAATTGTTGTAAAAATAAATTTGAAAGAGTAATCACCATTAATATAAGTGTATTAAGTAAACTCTCCTACAAGGGCTAATAAAGGGATGCATAAGTTGCTGGAAGCTATCATTCTCTTACCAGCACTCATGACGTTGATAGCATTAGCCTAAACTGTCATATCCAATCACACTTTTAATTTATTTGCTAACGCATCACAATCGCATTATTTTTAAAATTAATATGCCACGCCAATACGCTGTTTTGGATAAACTGAATTTTCAAGTTCATCAATCATCGCGACAGCATAGTCACTGACGGATATACGACATTTACCTTCTTCATCCATTAATAGTTCATCTTTCCCTATACGGTAATTTTGCTCTTTTTCACCAGGGAATATTTCAGCAGCTGGGCTAATAAATGTCCAGTTAAGCGCGCTGTCTGTTTGACGAAAAACCGCTAGTGCTTCACCCATTGCAATTGATTCTGGCTTATATTCTTCAGGAAACTCAGACACACTTATAAGTTCAACGCCTGGTGCAACTTCCAATGATCCGGCACCACCAACCCATAATAAACGCTCAATACCAGCTTGAGGAAGTTCCTGTAATAGCTTTAACGCGGTATTTTTAACAATTTCGTGATTACCAATTGCACGGCCACCGATCGCTGAAATCACTGCATCTACACCTTCAGTGGCTGTTGCTAGATTGGCATTTGTATCTAATAGATCAAACTGACGTACTTCAACACCGTCGTTATCTATTTTATTTGTATCACGTACCAGCGCAATAACACTGTGACCACGTGCTTTTGCTTCATTAACAATATGACTTCCAATCCAACCTGATGCCCCTAATATTGCGATTTTCATATTTTTCTCCTAATTATTAGTTGAATACTCAACGACCAAAATAGTTTAATAGATATTAGTTTCGGGATAAATGGTCATTATTGATATATATTGTATCTATTATGATCACTAGTGAGGTGTTATGGATCGTTTACTAGCAATGCGCAGTTTTATTGAAGTGGCCAGCTCGGGGAGTTTTACTCAAACTGCTGAGAAGCTAGGTGTGAGTCGTTTGTTGGTTTCTCGCCATGTGCAGCTGATAGAGTCGTGGTTAAAACAACGGTTATTGCACCGAACAACCCGTAAAGTCAGTTTGACACAAGCCGGTGAAGAAGCACTAAAACGTTGCGAGCGTATATTGGATGAAACGGCTGCATTAGAAGTGAGTGCTTGTCAACAATCGCAGGTTTTATCGGGAAAAATACGTATTGCGTCGCCGATTGGCTTAGCACAAAATTTATTGGCTGAGGTGATCAGTGATTTTACCGAGATTAACCCTGAAGTAAGTATTGAAATTGTTGCTTCCGATAGCTTTTCATTGCTGGTGGATGAGCGTATAGATATCGCATTGCGTTATACCACTCAGCCCGATGAAAGCCTGATTGCACGTAAGTTAATTAGTATTGATTTTGTGGTATGTGCTTCTCCCGGTTATTTACAAAAACACTCGCCACCTAAGAATCCTGAGCAATTATTAGCGCATAACTGTTTAGTGCATTTGGGGATACCTAAGTGGGAGTTTATTAAAAATAATAATCACTGTGCAATTAGTGCAGAAGGTAATATTAAAGCCAATGATATAGGGACGTTGATTCAATTTGCTTTAAAAGATAAAGGCATAATGTTGTTACCCTGTGATTTGGCAACTCCATTGATTGTTAATAAGCAGCTAGTGCCATTATTAGAAGAATACACTATTCCTAGCACTGCGTTATGGGCGGTATACCTCTCTCGAAGCTATCAATTGCCAGTAGTACGTCAATTTATTGATTATGTCAGTGGCTGTTGGGATAAAGATATAAAGAAAAACCGATAAGACGAGTAGATTAGTAACGTTTTGATCATTGTATCTTTTTGGCTTTTAGCATCGAATTAAAGGCTGTCTTTTTGAGGCTTAAATAAGACTAAAGCAGGTTTGATCGATTTTATTAACTCAATTAGTTAAAAATACGTTAAAATAGTCAGTTATTTTCTTAGCTTGGAGCCCTTATATTAATGAGCACTGTCACAACGCCCGTCAACTTTACTGAACTTGGCCTTATTCCCCCTTTGTTAGCGCGATTAACTGAGCTCGAATATCAGCAAGCAACACCTATCCAAGCACAAGCTATCCCAAGTGTATTAGCAGGAAGAGACTTAATTGCTGGCGCTAATACAGGTTCGGGCAAGACTGCTGCCTTTGCATTGCCATTATTGCAACTCTTAGACGCTGATAAGCCACTGAGTAGCAAAGGTGTTAAAGGGAATTATGTTACTAGACTAATTTTGGTACCAACACGTGAACTTGCTAAGCAAGTTGCTGATAGTATTAAATCTTATGCTGTACATTTTAACGGTGCGATAAAAACAGTGGCTGTTTTTGGTGGTGTTTCATCGAATACGCAGATGCTCGCATTACGCGGAGGTGCTGATATTCTAGTGGCAACACCTGGCCGTTTACTTGACTTGATTTCAAGTAATGCGATTAAGCTCGATAAGGTTAAAACCTTAGTATTAGATGAAGCTGATCGGATGTTAAGCCTTGGTTTTACTGACGAGTTATCTTCATTATTAGCATTATTACCAACGCGTAAACAAACCTTGTTATTCTCAGCGACGTTCCCTGAGCAAGTGAAAATATTAACCGAAGAATTGCTTAATAATCCCGTTGAAATTCAATTGCAAAGTGCAGATGCGAGTACTTTAGTACAGCGTGTCTTTAGCGTAAATAAAGGACAAAAAACGGCTTTATTAGCACACTTGATCAAAGATCAGAAATGGCGACAAGCTCTGATTTTTGTCAACGCTAAAAAGAGCTGTAATCACTTAGCTGAAAAACTTTCTAAACGCGGAATTACGGCAGAAGTTTTTCATGGTGATAGAGGGCAAGGGGCGCGTAATCGCGTACTTGATGCCTTTAAAGCTGGTGAGATTGATGTGTTAATTGCAACGGATATTGCTGCACGTGGTTTAGACATCGAAAAGTTACCCGTGGTAATTAATTTCGACTTACCAAGAAGCCCATCAGACTACATGCATCGTATTGGTCGAAGTGGCCGTGCCGGTGAAGTTGGTTTGGCATTATCGCTGATCGATTATGAAGACTATCATCACTTCAAGGTAATTGAAAAGAAGAACAAAATTTTCCTTGAAAGAGAGCAAATCGCCGGTTTTGAAGTCGCTGAAGCGATCGGGGATGCTGCCTTTATCGTCGATAAACCGATGGCAAAACCTCAAGGTAGTGGCAAGAAAAAACACAAAAAATTTGAGCAAATCAACGCAGATATTTGGTCTGGTAATGCTTAATTTTTTGCTTTGATTTCTGTTTAAAAAAAGCCTCAAGTTTAACAACTCGAGGCTTTTTTATTTTCGATAGCGTAAAGGATTATTTACGCGTTTAAAACGAAGTGTTAACTAGTTCAATAACTTGCTCTAATGAGCCAAGGTCTGTGCCAGATCGACTTGCGGTTGCTGCTCCACAAGCTAAGCCATAAGGCAGAGCCTGTTGTAATGATTCACCTAAACTCAAACGCCATACGATGCCTGCTACCATTGAATCACCTGCTCCAATTGGATTGACTTCAATGATATGAGGACTTGTTATTTTTTCAAATTGTTGCGCTGTGACCAGTAATGCGCCTTCTTCACCTAAAGAGACGACTAAGTTTTTAGGCCCGGACGCCAGTAAGGTTTTACACCAAAGTGTTGCATCATCTAACTGCTCAGCAGTCAGTCCTAATAATTGCTGAGCTTCCTCTAAGTTAGGTTTTGCTAAAGTGGGTTTGGCTAAGCAACCCAACCTTAATGCTTCACCGCTTGAGTCTAAAATGACAAATGCACCTGCCATTTCTATTAATTGGATCAGTTCTGCATAAATCGAATTATCAACACCGCGCGGTAAACTACCCCCTAACACCCACCAATCACCAGGCTCTAAATTTTGTTTTACAGTGGCAATCAAATTTTCTAATTCAACTTTTGAAACCTCTGGTCCAGATTCATTAACTTTAATGTGCTGTTGTTCGCCAGGTGCCACAATTGAAACATTAGTGCGCGTTTCACCATTAATTTCGGTAAATTGAGTATGGATACCCAATGCACTTAATTCTGATTGCAGTCGTTGACCGTTATAACCGCCAACAAACCCCAGCGCAGTACTATTGACATTGAGGTTACGTAACATACGAGAAACATTAAACCCTTTTCCTCCGCAATCGATACGGGAACTCTTTGCGCGTGCTACGGCGTTAAATTGAAACTGTTCAATTTGTAGCTCCAAATCAACCGCTGGATTTAGTGTTAAAGTATAAATCATGATTAATCCTTCATGAACATTGCAAAAAGTGCATGTTCTGCTTCAATATTCCATGTATTACCGTCACCTAAAGCACTGGCGACTTCGGGAAGTTTTTCAGCGAGTTCATCTAAACCTAATAATGGTAAATCCTCTAATTGAGGAAATATTAATATTTTACCTGGAAAACGTGCCGCAATCATTGCTTCAATACCCTTTTTAGCTACATTCATTCCACCAATAGCAGCCACACAGATGGCAGGGGCAATATTACCTGATACGGTGTTATCCATTACCACAGTTTGATCTGCAATGGTTAAACCTGAGGTGCCTGTGTATTGAGCATTGCTTAAATAAACTGAATTAAAATCAATAGGTGCGAGCGTGCCATTAGGCACACCTGCAAAAAATACTAGCATACCATCATCTTTCATAAAGGAGGCTGACTCAGCCATAATGTCTGCATTTGGTACACATACAACAACATCATCAGCTCCTTGGCTATTATTTTTTTCATTGATGAATTGAGGTAAACTTTGTATATTATTAATAGGGTTAAAAGTGAGTAACTCACAATTATTAGACGCCGTTAAGCTTGCAAAGCGTGATTCAATTTCTGCTAAACGTTGATCATTAATATCGGTCACAATTATTTGGCGAGGACCTTTTTTTAACTCAATAGCGCGCTGTACATGCATCTGCCCCATTGGACCGCCTGCACCGACAAATACGGCAAAACCATCTTCACGTAGATCACAACGGTTACGTGTTTCTCCATAAGAGTCCGCAATATCAACGCCATTATTACCAATGAAAGCCACATAATCATAATGTAAACGACCGACATCCGCATTGACTAAACCATCAACTGGTTTCTTGCCAACCATATTCATGGTGCCACGACGTGCTACATGTTTTGCAATCATAGTTAGTGCTTGTGCTGAACTCGGATTAAGCACCACAATATCATCAAAACCAAAACTACCTGTTAATGCTTCACTTTCGACGTATAAGTTATCAATAGTAATATCATTACGGATCAACACATTCTTTGCATGTTGCTTGACCAGTTCAGTTAATGTGTCAGAAACATTTGTTAGCACAACCGTTTTAGGTGCGTGTAAACCGTAGCTAAATTGGTAATCGATATCATCACCTGGTTGCCCAACAATCCACATAATACCTTGTTCTTTTGGTTGTAAACGACGGCGTTGAGTATAAGAAGCCCAAACACATCCCCATGGTTCAAGCAGTGCAGATTCTGCAAAACCTAATTCATCAGATATTTTTAGTAAGCAAGAGCCCGCATCAGTTTCTAATACCTCTGGACCAATTAAATGATATTGCGTTAAACCACCCGGTACGGTATAGCCATAAGCAGTACTTTTACCGTTTTGGTAGATATCAGGTTGCACGGCATAGCGTTCACCAATTTTAAAGTCATTATCTAATTGCTCGCCAACTTGGATCACGGTGAGTGTTGCCTCATGACCTAATCGTGTTGGCTCTTTTTGTAAGTCTCGGTTATACAACTTCGGGTGGTTACCACCTTGATTGATTAACTTTACATCTGAAAAGCATAAACCTACCGCATCAACACGTACCAGTAATTGATTCTCCGCAGGCGCTGGCACCACAAATGATTCCGGTTGGTTATCTTTACCAATATTTTCAACACCTGCACCATACATATTCCACGTACTTGTATTAGTTGGCATTGGGTGCTTTAGAGTTTGATATTTTTCGTATTGGTTAGACATGCTTTTACCTCATTGAATTATGTAATTAATTTTTTTATAAATTTTTAAAGTAGATCATTATTGTTTTTATACATTGCCATGACTGATTCTGAGCTACACATTTGGAGTGCTTTTTGTGCTTTTTTCTGCAATTTTTCAAATGAAACATGTCGAAGAATATTTTTAACCGCAGGCACATTTTTAGGGCTAACGGAAAGTTCATGCACACCTAATCCGACCAATAAACAGGCTATATTTGGATCTGCTGCCATATTTCCACATACACCTACCCATTTACCGTTTGCATCCGCAGCTTTTACCGTCATTTCAATTAAACGTAATAAGCTGGGATGGTAGCTGTCAGCTTCGTTACATAAATTCGGATTGAGTCTATCCATGGCTAAGGTATATTGGGTTAAGTCATTAGATCCGATAGAAAAAAAGTCTACTTCTTTGGCAAAGTTGTCAGCAAGCAAGGCGGCTGAGGGCACTTCAACCATGATTCCCATTGGCAAGACGGGCGCATTAAATTTTACACGTACCGCTTCTGCTAAATCATGCGCACGGCGCCACTCTGACATTTTGGCAATCATCGGAAACATAATGTGAATAGCACATTTACCTGTTTTTTCATGTTGCCAAAGCGCAGTGCGATAAATCGCTTCTAACTGTCGTTTAAACATATCTTCATGTTCAAAAGATAAGCGAACGCCTCTCACACCTAAGAAAGGGTTCTCTTCATGGCCCATATTCATCCATGAAACAGGTTTATCACCGCCAATATCTGCGGTACGAACCACTAGTTGTTTACCTGCTAACTCACTGGCAATGGTTTTTAACGCTTGCATCTGCTCTTCAACAGAGGGTTCTTGCGAGGAAGCTTCAAAAAGAAATTCAGTACGCAGTAAACCTGCCCCTTCACCACCATGTTCTAGCACACTAAATGCATCTTGTGGCTTGGCGATATTACAAACGATATGAATACCGCGTCCATCTAATGTTATGGCTGGGTCATGTTGATGCAGTGCCTCTTGTTGTTGTATCTTTTGCCATTTTTGTAGCGATTTTTTTGCTTGTATTTGTGTTTTTGAATCAGGCGTAACGATTAATGTCGCTGCCTGTGGATCAATAATCACCAGCTGATTTTTATTCAGAGTTAATAAAGTATTCTTACCGATACCAACCACTGCCGGAATACCTAAAGCACGAGCAAGTATTGCCATGTGACTGTTTGGCCCACCTAATTCAGTGGCTATGCCTTTAATGGGAAGGCCTTCTAAATTTGCTGTTTGTGATGGTGTTAGGTCACTCGCTAGTAAAATAAAATCCTGCTCTGGGTAGCTGATCTTCTGTGTAGTCGGCTGTAAAATATTTATTACCCGTTCACTTACATCCGATAGGTCAGCAATGCGGGCACGTAATCGTTCATCTTCTAGGGTAGTTAATATTTCTATTTGTGAGTTCATCGCCTGCTGCCATGACCAAGTAGCGCTGTTACCTTGGGCTATTAATTTTTGGCATTCTTGGACAATTATTTCATCGTTTAATAATTGTTTTTGTGCGCTTAGAATAGAAGCTTCATTAGGTGCTTTTTCTAATAATTTTTGATGTAATTGATCAGTTTCTGAGATGGCTTGTTGCAGTGCATTGTGTAATTTATTTAATTCAATTTCAGCGTCACAAGCGATTTTTTTGATGTCTCTATCGATTTTTTCTAATAAGAAACTTCTTGCTATTGCAATGCCTGGAGAAGCTGCTAACCCTTTTAATAGGCTATTTCCCGCTGGGTTTATTAAAGCGGGTAACCCGGCGAGTGGATTATAGTTGGCGTTTTGGTTATTTCCTTGATTATCTAAACCGTCATTAATGAGGCCTGCTAATGTGTCTACTGCCGTTTGTGCTTGCTCACCTTGAGCTGAAATAATAATGTCATCACCTTGTTTTGCGCCCATGGTTAATAAAGCAGCCATTGATTTTGCATTGGCACTACGCTCACCATTACGCACTCTAATCTCTGTTTTTTCATATAATGCGGCTTGTTGAGTCAGTAGACTTGCTGGTCGAGCATGCATGCCAGCTTCATCAATCACCTTTGCTTGTGCACAAATTTTAAAATCTTGTGGTTGTACTGGTGTTGACGTATTTTCTGCGCCTAACGCTTGAATAATCTTTTCTGCATCTAAGGTATTCGCTAAGCTTTCTGATAATTTTTCGTCCATTACCACAGTCGTGAGCTTCTGTAAGAGTGTTAAATGATGATTACCAACAGCTGCAATACCAATAATCAATTTGGCTATATCACCTTGATTGTTCCAAACAACCCCCGCAGGAACTTGTACAATCACTACACCTGTTTTGGTTACCAATGACTTTGCTTCATTAGTCCCATGCGGTATCGCTACGCCATTAATAAGATAAGTACTTACTTTTTCTTCTCTGGCAGATAATGCATTAAAGTAATTTTCGCTGACAAATCCTAAGTCAAACATGCGTTGCGCAATTAAGGCTAAAACTTGTTCTTTGTTAGTAAAAGTTTGCTGTAAATGAATTTGTTCTACTTTAAGACTAAGCACACTTGTCTCAGCAATAACCTCACTAACAGGTGCTGACTGCGCATGTACTTTTGTCTGCACTTTAGTGTTTATCTGTGGTTCAGCTGTGCTGAATAATTTTTTTAAAAAAGACATAGGTATTCAACTCATTTTGGTCAAACATGAAAGTTTGACTGTTTGAAAATTGTTAGCTGGTGATTAAATAGGTATTCAATCATATTGTTCAATTATAAAAATTTACTTGTTTGTAAGATTGTTAACAGGTGCTTTAAATATCGCGCACCTGTTAACGCACTTATATTCTCTCTACTTGTTTAAAGCATTAAACAAGGCTATCGACTAATTCATCATAAAAATTGCTATCCATGAAATTACCAATACTTAAGTGTCTTGCATCTGGTAATTTTGCCTTTGCTCGTGCCGATAGCTGTTGCTGCGTAATAACAATATCAGCATCGCTTAGATCATTAATCGCTGCATTAGTAACACTGATATCTAACCCTGCTTTTTTAATTTTCTCACGTAATACCGTCGCTCCCATTGCAGATGAACCCATACCCGCATCACAAGCCACAACGATAGATTTAATTACCGAAGTATTTGTACTTGAAAATGTTTGTCCTTTTGATTCTGCTTTGTTAGCCAACACCGTTGCCGTTGCAGCTTCTAAATCATCTGTTTCAGAGGCATCATTACGAATTAAAATAGCGGCCACAATAAAAGACGTTGCAGTTGCTACGGCAATTGAGCCTAATGTTAATAGAATCCCCATACCGCCCGTTGACATAATAATCAGTGCAAATACTGATCCTGGCGAGGGTGGTCCTACTAGTGCATTTCCGGTCATCATATTAAATGCAACTCCCGCCATTCCACCTGCGATTACAGCAAGAATTAAACGTGGTTTCATTAATACATAAGGGAAGTAAATCTCATGGATACCGCCAAAGAAATGAATAATTGATGCACCATATGCTGATTTTTGAGCCATACCTTTACCCATCACCATATATGCCAATAAGATACCTAAACCGGGCCCTGGGTTAGTTTCAATAAGATAATAAATCGACGAACCAATTTGTGCTGATTGTTCAGCACCTAGTGGTGTGAAAACACCGTGGTTGATCGCATTATTAAGGAATAGAATTTTTGCGGGTTCAACAATAATTGAAACAAGCGGTAGTAATGACTGTTCAACAATCCAGCCGACACCATCACCTAATGCTGTCGTGACCACTGAAACAACGGGTCCTACGACAATATAAGCAATCATAGCGGTAATCATGCCGATAATGCCGAGGGAGAAGTTATTCACTAGCATTTCAAAGCCAGGTTTAATTTTTCCGTGTACAAGATTATCGAATTTAGCAATGGTAAGGCCACCTAACGGGCCGGCAATCATTGCTCCCATGAACATAGGAATGTCAGTACCGACAATCACGCCCATGGTGGTTATCGCACCCGCGACAGCACCACGCTCACCACCTACCATTTTACCACCGGTATAACCTATCAATAGGGGTAAAAGATTTA
>Ga0315339_1003489_pt1:0-2500 | contig 11012 bp, 4 predicted proteins | sample ASW17metaG_FD_204514 | JGI IMG/M metagenome (GOLD analysis project Ga0315339, IMG submission 204514) | Ammonia-oxidizing marine archaeal communities from Pacific Ocean, United States - ASW #17 | ecosystem: Environmental > Aquatic > Marine > Oceanic | place: USA: California | collected...
CACTTTAATCGGCGAACAGCCGAACCCTTGGGACCTGCTCCAGCCCCAGGATGTGATGAGCCGACATCGAGGTGCCAAACAATGCCGTCGATATGAACTCTTGGGCATTATCAGCCTGTTATCCCCGGCGTACCTTTTATCCGTTGAGCGATGGCCCTTCCACGCGGGACCACCGGATCACTATGACCGACTTTCGTCTCTGCTCGGCCCGTCGGCCTCACAGTCAGGCAAGCTTATGCCATTGCACTCAGCGGTTGATTTCCGACCAACCTGAGCTTACCGTTGCACGCCTCCGTTACCATTTGGGAGGCGACCGCCCCAGTCAAACTACCCGCCATGCAGGGTCCCGGATCCGGATAACGGACCGCGGTTAGATAGCAAAGATCATAAGGGTGGTATTTCAAGGGTGGCTCCACCGCGACTGGCGCCACGGTTTCATAGCCTCCCACCTATCCTACACATAGGATCCCTGATACCACTGCAAAGCTGTAGTAAAGGTGCACGGGGTCTTTCCGTCTGACCGCGGGTACTCCGCATCTTCACGGAGAATTCAATTTCGCTGAGCCGATGTTGGAGACAGCGGGGAAGTCGTTACGCCATTCGTGCAGGTCGGAACTTACCCGACAAGGAATTTCGCTACCTTAGGACCGTTATAGTTACGGCCGCCGTTTACTGGGGCTTCAATTCAGAGCTTGCACCCCTCCTTTTAACCTTCCAGCACCGGGCAGGCGTCAGACCCTATACTTCGCCTTGCGGCTTCGCAGAGCCCTGTGTTTTTAGTAAACAGTCGCCACCCCCTGGTCTGTGCCCCCCCGACCTGGTTGCCCAAGCCGAGGGCCTCCTTCTCCCGAAGTTACGGAGGTATTTTGCCGAGTTCCTTCAACATCGTTCTCTCAAGCGCCTGGGTATACTCTACCAATCCACCTGTGTCGGTTTAGGGTACGGTCAATAATGGTGGGGCTATTTCCTGGAACGGCATCGCCGCCCCCCCAATCCAATAAGGGGAGACAACTTACGCCATCCGTCACATCCCACCTGGCCCAGGAATATTAACCTGGTTCCCATCGACTACGGCTTTCGCCCTCGCCTTAGGGGCCGGCTCACCCTGCGCGGATTAGCCTTGCGCAGGAACCCTTGGATTTTCGGCGTGAGGGTTTCTCACCCTCATCTCGCTACTCATGTCAGCATTCTCACTTCCGATACCTCCAGCAACCCTCGCGGGTCACCTTCGCAGGCTTACGGAACGCTCCGCTACCACTGTCAGAGGCCAGATGTCAGATTTCAGATGTCAGAAAAGAGTTGGTGTTAACGCCCCGCTTGACGCCGCAAGCCTTGCAGCATCTTCGAGATTTCCTGGTATTCATTGCGCCATTGTTCGCCCACCGCACTATCGATATAGCCGAGATCAACGCAATAGCGGATCCAGATCCGCATTTCGTCGCTCGAACCAATGGCTATCGATAGATAGCGTTGGAACTCAGCCACCGAGTGGCTTTGCTTGCCGAACCCTTCCGCCACATTGGCGCAAACTGACTTCGAGGCCCGGCGGATTTGATCCGCCAAGGCATACTGTTCAATCTAGGGGAACCGCAAACTCGCGCGATGAACATCCAGCGAGATCGCATACGCCCGCTTGAAGACCGCAAGATCCTCCACAGCAAGCGCCTGACGGCCCCGCACACTCATCTATTTTCTGACATCTGACATCTGACAACTGACCTCTGACAATCCGCAGCTTCGGTACATGGCTTGAGCCCCGGTACATCGTCGGCGCAGGACGGCTATTAGACCAGTGAGCTATTACGCTTTCTTTAAAGGATGGCTGCTTCTAAGCCAACCTCCTGGTTGTTTTGGCCTTCCCACATCCTTACCCACTTAGCCATGATTTAGGGACCTTAGCTGGCGGTCTGGGCTGTTTCCCTTTCGACGACGGACCTTAGCACCCGCCGTCTGTCTGCCCTGATTGTACTCATCGGTATTCGGAGTTTGGTTAGGTTTGGTAAGGCTCGCGCCCCCCTAGCCCATCCAGTGCTCTACCCCCGATGGTAAAACAAGACGCACTACCTAAATAGTTTTCGCGGAGAACCAGCTATCTCCGGGTTTGATTGGCCTTTCACCCCTAGCCACAGGTCATCCCCTCATTTTTCAACATAAGTGGGTTCGGTCCTCCAGTGCGTGTTACCGCACCTTCAACCTGCCCATGGCTAGATCACCCGGTTTCGGGTCTAATGCCACGAACTAAATCCTGAATGAACAGGACACGCCCTATTAAGACTCGGTTTCCCTGCGCCTACGCCTCACGGCTTAAGCTCGCTCGCAACACTAAGTCGCTGACCCATTATACAAAAGGTACGCAGTCAGCTCAGAGGCCAGATGTCAGATGTCAGAGATCAGAAAAGAACACGGTATCAATACCACGCGCTATTCTGACATCTGACATCTGACAACTGACCTCTGGGCCTCCTACTGCTTGTAGGCATTCGGTTTCAGGGTCTATTTC
>Ga0315339_1003489_pt1:7500-11012 | contig 11012 bp, 4 predicted proteins | sample ASW17metaG_FD_204514 | JGI IMG/M metagenome (GOLD analysis project Ga0315339, IMG submission 204514) | Ammonia-oxidizing marine archaeal communities from Pacific Ocean, United States - ASW #17 | ecosystem: Environmental > Aquatic > Marine > Oceanic | place: USA: California | collected...
CAGGAAACTTAAGGGGCGGGAGTTGGCGCGGTTCCAGGAGGTGCGCGGTGTCACGGAAAAGAAATTCGCCGCCACGCCGGCCATCACCAGGTTGGCCGAGAGCCGTTAGCGCATTTCAAATTTGACCCAAGGGGCCCCCGCGATCGCGCCTCAAGACCAGCACGGGGCGCTGACACTCGCGCCACAATCGGGATAGGCCGCTGCAAGACACATTCGTTCATTCATCGTACAAGCCGCCGTCCAAGGCGCCGCCAAGCCTTCCCGGCCGAAAGATCGAACTGTTGCCCATGTCGTGATCTGGGAGCGGGCGGCGCGGCGAATTCAGGCAGGCTATTTCAGTCCACTGGAATTGCATCAGCCCCGCAAAATCGCCAGCGCCTTGGCGTGAATTTCAGGATTGGCGGCGGCAATGGTGTTGGGAATGGCGACTTGCCCATTAAAAGGCAGGGGCTTGCCGTCCCAGTCGGTGACCAGGCCGCCGGCGTTTTCGATGATGGGGACCAGGGCGGCGATATCCCATTCGTTGAAATAACCTTCCGTGACGATATCGACAAAGCCGCTCGCCAACATCGCGAAGGCATAACAATCCGTACCCATGCGGGTCAGGGAGGTAGCCGCCGACAGGCGCTGAAAACCTTCCAACTGCGCCTTGTCGTAATAGCTCATGGACGTGGTGAACAACTTCGCCTTAGCCAGGTCCGTTACCTTGGAAGTCCCAATGGCCGCGCCATTAAGACTGGCGGTGCCGTCCCCCGTGGCGTCTCCCGTGGCGTTTGGCGCGCCGACCCAGCGTTCGCCGGTAATGGGTTGGTCCATGACCCCCAGCACCGGTTTGCCGTTGTGAGCCAGGGCAATCAGCGTGCCAAACAACGGTATGCCGCTGATGAACAACTTCGTGCCGTCAATAGGGTCCAGGTACCAGTGCCATTCGCCCGCGCCAAACTTCTCGGGGAACTCCTCGCCGCGGATGCCGTGGTCGGGGCATTCGGCCTCGATAATGGCGCGGATCACACGCTCGGCCTCCCGGTCGGCGATGGTGACGGGGCTTTCATCCGCCTTGGTGATGATCTCGATATCGGCGCGGAAATAGGGCCGGATGACCTCTCCGGCGGCATCCGCCAGCCGATGGGCCAGCGCCAGATAGCGGCTGGCCTCGTCCATAATGGTCTAACTCCGCCGGCTTACTCGGCGGGCAGTGCCGGAGGGGCGTCGTGGTTCTGCCGCATGAAGAGGATAAGATTGGCCCGGTCGGTTGGTTTGGAAATGCCCCTGAAGGCCATCTTTGTGCCCGGCATAAATGCTTTCGGGTCGGCCAGGAAGGCATCCAGATCGGCGTAGGACCAATCCCCGCCTTTGTCCTTCATGGCGGTGGAATAACCGAAACCCGCGCCGCCGCCCTTGCCCCGGCCAACCACGCCGAACAACGCCGGGCCCACCTTGTGCTTGCCGCCCTTTTCAAAGCTGTGACAGGCCTTGCACCTATTTGACATCCTGGCGCCCCCGCCCGCGTCCGCCCCGGCCAAGAGAACGGCCAGGCTAATGACGAGGGCCGCGTCCTTGGCATCGGCCGTTTGACTGGCGGCCTTTTCTTCGACGCCTTCGATGGCGATGGCGGCTTGCGCCGGTATCACCGGATGAACCAGAAAATTGGCTACCTCGTTGACCACCATCAACAACAGCACGGAGCCCAAAACGGCACCTAAAATTTTGTTCAAATCAAACATCGTCATGGCGGCAACCCCAGTTGAACCTACGGAACAGCTTTCCCAAGCGGACGGCTCACCGTATAACATCGCCGCACATCGTTGGCTAGAGTCTGGGTCGGCGAGAGTCCGCCAAAATGAAGAGCGAAGAAGAGATCATGTTGAAACCGGCATTGGTGGTGATCCCCGCCCGCATGGCCTCCGTCCGCCTGCCCGGCAAGCCGCTGGCGGATATCCATGGCGAGGCGATGATCGTTCGCGTCTGGCGCCGGGCCAAGGAAGCGGATATCGGCCCCGTTATCGTAGCCGCGGCCGAACAAAAAATTGTCGATGCCGTCACGGCGGCGGGCGGCCAGGCGATGTTGACGGATCCGAACCATCGATCCGGTTCGGACCGGGCCTGGGAAGCGGTCGAAAACTACGACCCGCGTGGCGACTACGGCAAAATCATCAATCTGCAAGGCGATCTGCCGACCATGGAGGCGGAGCAGATCAGGCTGGCGCTGGATCTGCTGGAAGCCGAAACGGTGGATATCTCCACACTGGCGGCGGAAATCACCGAGGCTTACGAGCGCGAGGAACCCAGCGTGGTGAAGGCGGTGATTTCCATGCCGCCCGGCGCCCGCCAAGGGCGGGGGCTGTATTTCACCCGCGTTGCCGCACCCTCGGGCGACGGACCGCTGTATCATCACATCGGCATCTACGGCTACCGCCGGGCCGCCCTGGAGCGTTTTGTCAAGCTGCCCCCCGGCCATCTGGAAAGCCGGGAGCGGTTGGAGCAGCTGCGCGCCCTGGAGGCAGGCATGGTGATCCAGGTGGGTCTCGTTGACAGGGTGCCCTTTGGTGTCGATACTCCGGCAGATCTGGACCGGGCCCGCAAGGCTCTGGCTCCAAAAGCGTAAATAGTTCAAATATTTAGAGGCAATTTACATGGCGAAAGATGAAGCATCTGATCCGCGCAAATACGTGGCGTTCCAGGGCCAGTTCGGCGCCTATTCCCATCTGGCCTGCAAGGAAGGCCTGCCGGATTACGATCCGCTGCCCTGCCACCTGTTCGAAGACGCCTTCGCCGCCGTGACCGAGGGCCGGGCCGGACGCGCCATGATCCCCATCGAAAACTCCCTGGCCGGACGGGTCGCCGATATTCATCACCTGATCCCCACCTCGGACCAATATATCGTGGGCGAGCATTTTCAGCCCGTCGACCATCAACTAATGGCCCCACATGGCGCCAAGTTGGCGGATATCCGCGAGGTGCACAGCCATATCCACGCCCTGCCCCAATGCCGCAAGCTGATCCGCGGGCTGGACATCGAACCCGTGGTGCATGCGGACACCGCCGGAGCCTGCGAAATGGTGGCGGAAAAAGGCGACCCTACCCTGGCCGCCATCGGCTCTCACCTGGCGGCGGAAATCTATGATCTGCAAATCCTGCGTGAAAACGTTCAGGACATCGGTAACAACGTGACCCGCTTTATTATCCTGGCGCGGGAGCGGATCACGCCGCACCCCAAGGATGGCGCCGCCATGACCACGATTGTTTTCCAGGTCCGCAGCGTGCCGGCGTCCCTGTACAAGACCCTGGGCGGCTTCGCCACGGCGAATATCAATATTACCAAGCTGGAAAGCTATATTGAGCCGGGCAGCTTCGAACAAGCGCAGTTCTATGCGGATTTCGAGGGCCACCCGGAAGATCCCCGCGTGGCCTGGGCGTTGGAGGAGGCGCAGTTTTTCTGCACCCGCCTGCAAATTCTGGGCACCTACCCCCGCCACCTCTTCCGCCACGACATGCGTACGGAATACGAAGCG
>Ga0315339_1003490_pt1 | contig 11007 bp, 8 predicted proteins | sample ASW17metaG_FD_204514 | JGI IMG/M metagenome (GOLD analysis project Ga0315339, IMG submission 204514) | Ammonia-oxidizing marine archaeal communities from Pacific Ocean, United States - ASW #17 | ecosystem: Environmental > Aquatic > Marine > Oceanic | place: USA: California | collected 2016-12-05
GCGTCAGCATCGCTTGCCGTTCTGTCATGCGTAATCCTGATGGGCATGCGCGTACTGTCGGCAATCTCATTCGACGAACCGTTGTTCGTGGTCACCTCTGGTGCGGAAGAAGAATCGTTGCTTTCCGTGTGGCGTGCCATGCGGGGATTAGAAATTTATTTAAGCCCTTCGAAACCACCGTTTTTTACCTCCTACTACAACGGCCTCTACTACCATAGCTTTGGTTATATCACCGGCATCGTGCTTTTAGTTTTTGGTCTTGAGGACGCGTGGCTGCCAACAATTGGGCGCTTAATTGCGCTTAGCGGTGCCACCATCGGTGCCATTCTCTGCTTCAAGGTGCTGGGATATTTTACCGACCCTAGCAAGGCGCTCCCCAGCAGAAGCTCATTGATTCTCAAGTCAGCCGTTTCAATATTCATTTTCTACGGGCCCTTGGTTGGGTTTTGGGCGATTTCAATCAATCCGGAAATATGGGCAACGGTATTCACGATCTTCGCAGTTTGGGCGATGCTGAAGTGGTACGATGCCTGTCCGCTCAGAGCTATCGCAGCCGCTTCAGTGTTTTCGCTACTGGCGTGGGGATTTAAACAATCTTACATTTTTTTCCCGTTGGCGGCCGGCTTATTTCTTTTGTATCGGCGCAATTGGAGTGGCTTAATTTTACTCTGTATTATTCACTGGGGCGCCTGGGCCTGTACTCTGTATTTCGGCTCCGATGCCTATCGCAGCATGTTGTTCCAGCTTGATACTGAGAACACTTTTGCGTGGCAACAGCTCACCAGAAACCTCGGCAATCTAGTGATCAAAACAACTCCGATTACCGCCGCGCTCTTGATTTGGGCCATTCGGGTACGGATGGACCACCCGCCATTTGATGATTGGAAAGACCATCTTATTATTCCCCGAACCACAAATATGCAGCTTGTCCTTTTTGGAACGATCGCTGCTACACTCACAATTCCATTCAGCGCAAAAATCGGCGCTTCCGAAAATTACTATTTCCTTTTGACGTTTTTCCTCGGTCTCTACACCTACATCATTTCGGACCGCGTTTTGAGCGGCATTCCCAGCCGTATAGATGCGATCATCTTGTCGGCAGGTTGGATGGCCAATGCAATCGCCGTAACAGCCGTCGTCGGCGGCTCAACGGGTATTTCGTCAGTCCTCCATTGGAACGATCATCATCAAAAGCAGCGCGCGTGTATCGCCGACCTCCCAGCGCCGTATCTTGGCTACACGAACTTGTACACCAATCTTCCATGGATGCACCCCGAACCGCCCCACATCGTCCTCGCGTGGAACTATCATTATGATCGGGACGCCGAACGATCTTTCGAAGGAAACGGCATCGCAGGGCAAATTCGCCGAAAATATTATGCATCCCTTGCGGTTCCGACGACATCGGCGCCAATCAAAATTGATGGCGAATCCCCGATCGGATATCAGTTGGCGCAGCGAAACTGTGCTGGTCTGGATATCTTAATCCGTAAGGAGTAACGGATTAGAACCAGCGCCGTTCGTTTCAACTCATCTTTACACGCTTGTGAACGAATGCTGTTCTATCGGTGCGGAGGACGAGAAAAATGACACGTAATTTGGTACTGATTTCAATGGACAAGGACTTGCTTGATACCATTGTCAGCGAGGGGCGGGATACATGTATTGGGTACACAGATATTGCTCCCGTCACCGGCCTTACGCTCCCGCATCTCGGGTCTGATGAGGATGGCTCGCGCATCTTTCAGGATTTCCCTGACTGTCAATTTGTAATGGCGATGGATAAGCCACCTATCAAAAATGCCCTGTGCAACAGATATCCAAAAGATGGCTTTGGCGGATATATTTCAACGGACACCTACGTTTCCCGAAATTCAGATGTCGACGGGACGGCCGTGGTCCAAAAGTCAGCGTATGTTTCGCATTCAGTGACGCTTGGTGAATTCACTAAAATTAACGTTGGGGCGCAAATCCACCATGATGTCGTAATTGAACCTTTTGTGACCGTCGCGCCAGGAGCCCTGATTATGGGGAACGTCCAGGTGGGCAGCGGCAGCTACATTGGTGCCGGTGCGGTAATCCGCCAGAATATAATCATCGGTGAGAACGTGGTTATCGGCGCCGGCGCCGTGGTTGTTCATGACATCGCCAACGGCACCACTGCTATGGGCGTGCCAGCGCGGGGCTAATTAAATGACAGTGCATGGATAATCGAACAAAATAATTAGGCGCGCTAAAATCAGCCGGTGCTCGGATTATCGTTATTCATTGTCGTGGGTGACTGATCGTTGTGGCTTCCAAGAGCCACGTAATGAATGCCATCGGGCAAGCTCAGATCACCGGCCTGAAAATTATTCCAAAAATCATAAATCAATCCGGGGGAATTCATGCTCGACGCAAGACGCGCGAGTGGCATGGTCTCAAATTCCGGGTGATTATTGGCAATGACCACCAAGTCAGTTTGGTCAAAGGCTGCCTGAAGATCACTCACCGGCTCAAGGCCGACTTCTCGTATGCCGGCCGGTGCCACAACGCCGTCGTATCCGCGAAACCGAGCGGTCGGATAATTGGCTTTCAAAGCCGCGAGTATTGGCCGCGCCATTGTACCGCGCAAATCATCCGTGACCGGCCGGCCTTTGAAAGCGACGCCGGCAAGTGTGATTGCCGGGTCGTCGGGAAACCCTTTAAGTTGGTCAGTCATGATCCGGATTGCCGCGACAGCATTGAACGGCTGTTGTTCGTTCAGGTGGCGGGCCGCCATGGTGATGGCAAGCTCGCCGAGCCCGTCATTAACAGATTCTGCGAGAATATAAGGGTCTTTCTCTAGACATGGTCCACCGACTGGCCCAGGCATCGGTAAGTTCGTTCGAGGATACCCCAATTTACCGGCACGGATCACCTCCTCGGCACTGACACCGACTGAATCACAAATACGGGCCACCTCGTTGGCGAACCCAAACCGTACATCGCGTTGGGCATTGTCGATCAACTTAATGGTCTCGGCCGCCTCGATTGAACCAACGCGGACCGTTGTCGGGGTCATCATTTGAAACAATTGTGCCGCCCGGTTAGTAGCCGCTTCGTTCTGGCCGCCCACAATCTGCGGCAAATGACGTAATTCCGGCAGGGCTTGCCCTTCCAAAGTTCTTTCCGGGCAAAACGCAATATCATAGGCGACGCCAGCCTGATCCAAGATTGGCATTATGATCTCACGGGTTGTGCCGATTTTTACCGTAGAGCGCATGATCACGAGATCGCCTTCGCGAAGTGCGCTGGCAATTTCTTGGCTAACATTCACAACCATGTCCAAACGTGATTTGCCATTGTCGCCGAGGGGCGTGCCGACCGTGACAATGTAAACCCGCGCCTGGGTTTCGTTGGTAATGTTCTTGGCAATCAAAAGTCGGCCGGTATCTCGGCCTCGCTCAAGCATTTCGGGAAGGCCCGGCTCATAGAAATGCGGTACACCCTGGCTCAACCCATCGCGCACTTCATCGCGGATTTCTATCCCATGGACGTCGAACCCAACATCAGCAAGAGTCGCCGCCAGGGTCAATCCGACATACCCCAGACCAAAAACACATACGGATCGATCATGATCATCGAAAATAACAGCCATACAGCTAAAAACCACTTCAAGTACCAAGTTCAGAAGCGTAAAGCCTCTGACTAATTGAGAACTCGCCTTAAATAGGTATCCGAAATTTGGCTAAATCTTTACCTCTTATAGGTTTGGCTTAACAAGCCAATTCGACGCGTGGAACGCCTGAGCCTACAAATCCTGCTTGATTGTGCGTCCCGCTCGAACGAAAACTTCGTATGGGCCGCCGTCTACACAAGCCTGGACGAATAAAGGAAGTCAGTTGAGCGTAAAATCTTATTTGGTCACGGGTGGCACGGGCTTTATCGGCTCGGCATTGGTGCGTCGACTTCTTAGCGATGGATTTCATGTCCGTGTTCTTGATGATAATTCTCGTGGTGCGCCACGGCGCCTGCAGGGCATCGAGGGCGACGTGGAGATTGTCGATGGCGATGTCCGTGACGCGGACGCCGTTAAACGCGCCTGTCAGGGGGTCGACGGTATTTGTCACCTGGCCTATGTCAACGGAACTGAGTTTTTCTATGAGAAACCCGACCTTGTTCTCGATGTCGGCGTCAAAGGCATGATTAATGTCATCGATGGGGCGATTGCCGGCAATGTCGGCGAACTCATATTGGCGTCGAGTTCAGAAGTTTACCAAACGCCCGATACATTGCCGACGCCGGAAGACGTGCCGTTGATTATTCCCGATGTATTCAATCCTCGGTTTTCCTACGGCGGTGGGAAGATTATCTCGGAATTGCTGGCCATCAACTATGGCCGCGAACATTTTGACCGCGTGCAAATTTTCCGTCCCCACAATGTTTATGGCCCGGATATGGGTTGGGAACACGTTCTCCCACAGTTCGTGCTACGCATGAAGGAACGGCTTGCCGCTCACGACGGCGGGCCGCTCGCATTTCCCATTCAGGGGACTGGTGATGAAACCCGGGCTTTCGTCTTTATTGACGACATGATCGACGGGGTGAAAACCATGATGGACCGGGGCGATCATTTGGGCGTCTACCATATCGGAACAATGGAAGAGATTTCGATTTCCGATACGGCGCGGTTGGTCGGCAAGTACTTCGGTTGCGATATTCAAATTGAGGCCGGTGAATTACAGGCGGGTGGCACACCCCGGCGCTGTCCGGATATTGCCAAACTGGCGGCACTTGGCTTCGCGCCCAAAACGCCGCTAGCCGATGGCCTGCCGATCCTCGCCGAATGGTACGACACCCATGCCGATCTCGCCCCATAAACACAGGACGCAACACTAAGGATGACCATGCAGCCCAAAGATGAACTCACCCAAGGTACGGGATCAAGCACCGTCGTGACCCATTGCCAGGTTTGCGGATCCGAAGATTTGGCCTCGACCCTGTTTCTCGGTTACCTGCCACCGGTCAATCAGATGCGCGAGATCGGCGCCCGCCCGCATGAACAGCCGGCATACCCGGCCGAACTTTTATTGTGTAATCAATGTAGCCTGGTTCAGATCGGATTGGTCGTCGACCCACACGTCTTGTTCCCACCGGATTATCCCTATACGTCCGGCACGACCAAAATTCTGCATCAGAACTTCACGAAGCTTCACGCCGAATGCCTGGAACTCTTCGGGCTCGGGTCCGACGACCTGATTGTCGATGTTGGCTCGAATGACGGCACATTGTTGTCGAAGTTCAAAGCCGGCGGCCACCGGGTTCACGGGATTGAGCCCACCGACGCCGCCGATCTGGCCGTGGCCGCCGATATCCCGACATTGAAAGCTTATATTTCATCGGAGTCCGCGAATGCCTTGCTGGATGAAGTGGGGCCGGCGCGGGTGATCACCGCAACCAATTGTTTCGCGCATATCGAAGATATCCATTCTGTCGTGTCGGCAATCATGAATCTATTGGCCGAGGACGGGGTGTTTGTCACCGAATCCCATTATCTCATGAGCCTTCTGGAAACCGTTCAATACGATACGGTCTATCACGAGCACCTTCGCTACTATTCGCTGACCAGCCTACAACATCTGTTAGCGATGAACGGCCTTGAGGTCGTGCACGCCAAGCGTATTCCGACACACGGCGGCTCGATCCGCGTCTACGCCGCACGCAAGGGCGCGATGGCGCCCCGCGAATCAGTCCGCGAGATCCTTGATGAAGAAGCGGCAAAGGGCGGTATGGCTTCCCAGCTTGCCGCGTTTCGTGACCAAGTCGCCGCAAGCAAGTGCGATTTGCTAGCGATGATTGCAGGGATTAAGAATGCCGGGCAACGCATTGTCGGAATCAGCGCGCCATCGCGCGCCAGCACGTTGGTGAATTATGTCGGTATCGATGAGAGCATGATGGATTGTGTTCTGGAAATCCCAGGCTCGCGGAAGATTGGCAAAAATATGCCCGGCACCGTCATTCCGGTGGTTGATGAGGCGTTGTTATTCGACGAACAGCCGGACTATGCGCTCTTGCTGGCCTGGCATATCGGCGATGAATTGGCGTCAAAACTTCGCGCCGCTGGATACAAAGGCCAATTCATCATACCTTTGCCCGAACCTCGCGTTACCTAGATGAGCGGCATCAACGAGTTCCGGCGATCACCACGTGACTGACAATTCATCCTCATTGGGGATTATTCCCGTTATCCTTTCCGGCGGCGCAGGCACACGTTTGTGGCCTTTGTCGCGAGGGTTGCGGCCAAAGCAATTCCTGGTACTTGACGGCGAGAAAAGCATGTTCGCCGAAACCGTCTCCCGAGTGACCGGGAAAGATTTCGCGCCGCCGATAATTGTTTGCAATGACGATCACCGGTTCATGGTCGCCGAGGAAATTCGCCATGACGGCCATGCGTGGCAGGAAATTGTGCTTGAGCCGCACGCCCGAAACACCGCACCGGCGATTGCTGCCGCGGCGCTTCTGGCGACCGAAGAAAACCCAGATGCTATCCTGGCGGTTCTACCTTCCGATCATGTTATCGGAGACTCTGGCGCCTTCCGCGACGCGATCACCGCAGCGGCCGGCATTGCCGCCAACGGCCAACTTGTCGCATTTGGCATTGCACCAACACATCCGGCGACCGGATATGGCTACCTTCGCCAAGGCGCGCCGTTGGCAAACTCCGACCATAGCTTCGTCATATCGCAGTTTGTTGAAAAACCAGATGGCGAAACGGCGCAACATTATTTCGACGACGGTGGTTACTTCTGGAACAGCGGTATGTTTGTGTTCTCGGCCGCCACGTACTTGAGCGAACTGGGCCGCCACCACGGTGAAATTATTGATCATTGCCGCCGTGCATTGGATGGGGCCGACCGTGACTTGGATTTTCTGCGCCTTGATGCCGATGCCTTCGGCAAGGCCGAGGCCATTTCCATCGACTACGCCGTGATGGAGAAAACCGACCGCGCCACCATGATTGAACTGCAGACATCTTGGAATGATATCGGATCGTGGTCGGCACTGGCCGAATTGAGAAGCGCCGATGAAAACGGAAACGTTCTGATCGGTGACGCCTTGTCCGTCGGCGGTAGCGGCAATTACATTCGAAGCGAAAAACCGTTGATTGCAGCAGTCGGCGTTGAGAACCTCGTCATTGTCGCGACTGATGACGCCGTGCTCATCGTGCCAAAAGACCGCGCTCAAGACGTTCGCGATGCCGTCGATATCCTTACCCAGCGTGGCCGCGATGAGGTGTCCGCCCACAGCCGTGTTTACCGGCCTTGGGGATATTATCAGAACCTGGATGGTGGCGATGGGTTTCTGGTCAAGCAGATCGTCGTCAAGCCGGGCGCCAAACTGAGCTTGCAAAGCCACAATCATCGGGCCGAACATTGGGTCGTCGTCGATGGCATTGCGCGCGTCACTAATGGCGATAAGACCTTCGATCTGAGCGCCAACCAATCAACCTATATTCCGGTTAACACACGCCATCGGCTGGAAAACCCGGGCAATGATCCGTTGCGCCTGATCGAGGTGCAATCGGGTGATTACATCGGTGAAGATGACATTGTCCGTTTGGAAGATACTTACGGCAGAGCTTGAATTCGGGTTTTCGGGCGGCAAGCATCTTTAGATGCTTGGGCTAGACCGTCAGTAGCGATAAACTCTGGCCATGGAATGGCCCACCCTCCTCATCTTTCCCGCCGCTGTGTTCCTCATTTCCATGTTCGGAACACGCATACTCGTGCGTCAATTGACACAGCACGAGATCCTTGATCACCCAAATGAACGCTCCAGCCATAGCGCCCCGACACCGCGGGGCGCCGGCATCGCCGTGATCGGCGCCTTGGTATTCGGCTGGTCTGCGATGGGTTTTATGTCGAACGGCTTCACCGGCACTTTGCTGGTGATGTCCGGCCTTGCCCTGGGGTTGGCTGCCATTTCCTGGATGGATGACTTAAAAGACCTCAGTCCGCTGGCGCGCCTTGCCGTACAGTCCGTCGCCGTTGCTATCGCGCTGAAAATGGTTCCGTTGCCGGGCCCGGTATTTGGCGGCTTGCTCTCGCCGACCGCGGATCTGGTTCTGGCCGGCGTGCTTTGGGTGTGGTTTCTCAATCTTTTCAATTTCATGGACGGTATTGATGGATTGTCCGGGGTCGAAACGCTGGCCATCGGCATTGGCGTGTTTGTCATTTCCCGAAAAGGCGGCTATGGCGAAATCACCATGACCATGGGCTTGACGATGGCAGCCGCCGCCATTGGGTTTCTGCGTTGGAATTGGCATCCGTCACGGATTTTCCTGGGCGATGTCGGCTCCATCCCCTTAGGCTTCATGCTGGGTTGGTTGCTGTTGGTGCTAGCTGCCCAAGGCGCTTGGGCGGCGGCTATTATTCTGCCGTTTTATTATCTGGCTGATGCCACGGTGACGCTGATCCGACGGATCTTGCGTGGAGAAAAATTTTGGGTCGCCCACCGCGAGCATTTCTATCAACGCGCGGTCGCCAGCGGGCTGCGCCATGATCAGGTGGCCGGAATTATTTTCGTCGCCAATTTGTTTCTCATCATGCTGGCTATCGTCTCGGCACGCGGCCAGGTCATCGGCGCCTTATTGGGCGCATGCGCCGCAATCGCTCTCCTGTTGGTGTTGCTGGTCAAGGGTGGGCCGACGGACCCGTAAACTTTATGCGCATTCTGTTCCTGACAGAGAATTTTCCACCGGAGACCAACGCCGCCGCGACCCGTGTCTATGAGCGCGCGTGTTATTGGGCAAAATGGGGCCACGACGTGACCATCATCACTTCGGCGCCAAATTTCCCTCATGGCCGGCTGTTCGATGGCTACCGAAACAGTTGGCGCCATGTCGAAATGATGGATGGCCTTAGAGTGGTCCGGGTCAAAACCTATATCACTGCCAATCAAGGCACGGTCCGCCGAACGTTGGATTTCCTAAGCTTCATGGTCACCGCGTCTTTCGCCGGTCTGTTTGAAAAACGCCCCGATGTCGTGGTCTCGACCTCTCCGCAGTTTTTTGCCGCAGTCGGGGCCTGGGCCTTGGCGGCGGTCAGGCGGGTCCCGTACGTCTTTGAGCTTGGCGATCTATGGCCGGCGTCCATCGTCGCGGTTGGCGCCATGCGCGAAAGTTTTGCCATTCGCTGGCTGGAACGCCTTGAGCTGTTTCTATATCGGCGATCGGCTTGCGTCGTGGCCCTGACCCACGCCTTTAAGAAAAACCTGATTGGTCGGCAAATTAATCCAGGGAAGATTGCCGTCGTTATCAATGGTGTTGATCTGTGGCGGTATGCGCCGCGACCGCGCGACGAAGATCTGACCGACGCATACAATCTGGTCGATAAATTCGTCATCGGATATGTTGGCACCCACGGTATGGCCCACGGATTGACGAATGTTCTCGATGCCGCCGAGCGGCTTCGCGAACGTCCCGATATCGCCTTTTTACTTGCCGGCGCCGGTGCCGAACGGGCCGGCCTGATTGCCGACGCCGAAGCGCGCGGGCTCAAAAATGTCATCTTCATGGAGCCACAACCCAAGGACCGCATGCCGGCGGTCTGGAGCCTTTGCGATGTGGCGCTTGTGCATTTGAAGGATTCGCCGGCCTTCACGGAAGTCATTCCGTCCAAAATATTCGAGGCCATGGGCATGGGATTGCCTATCGTGCTGAATATGCCGGCCGGCGAAGCTAGCCAAATTCTGGGCGCCGACAAGGCCGGCGTTTTCGTCCATCCCGAAGACCCAGATAATTTGGCGCAGACCGCTGCTGTTCTGGCGGACAACACAAAACTCCGCATGGCGCTTGCGGCAAACAGTCTTGCCGCCGCGCCGGGTCACAGCCGTGAAACGCAGGCCCAGCATATGATCAATGTTCTTCAATCCGTCGTTTCGGGCAACGGTCATGCGGTTGCCGACATTCCAATCTCCGCGCCGGAGATGCACTGATGCGGGTTTTGGTCACAGGTGCAACGGGGTTCGTCGGGCGGCATTTCTGCGAAGCCCTGGTCGAGCGCGGACATCACGTTGTTGCTGCAGTGCGCCAGGACGGCGCCTGTCCGCCCCCAGCCGGCGTGACGCCAGTGATCGTTGGCGACATCGGGCCCGATACAATGTGGCGCACGGCCTTATCGGGAATCAATGCCGTCGTCCATCTGGCGGCCCGAGCCCATGTCATGCGGGAAACGGCAGACGATCCAGAAGCTGCATATCGGCGGGTGAATGTCGAAGCCACCCGCCGCCTCGTCGAAGAGGCCGTCGCCGCAGATGTGCATCGGTTCGTTTTTTTGAGCACTGTTAAAGTAAACGGTGAAGCGACCACGACCACCGCATTCCAGCCTGAAGACATGCCCAACCCCGAAGACGCCTATGGCCGCACCAAGCGCGACGCCGAGACAGCCCTGATTATCGCTGCGGAAGGTTCGAAGACAGAAACCGTCATTGTGCGCGCGCCGCTGGTCTATGGACCGGGCATGAAAGGCAATGCGCTGACTCTGTTTCGCGCCGTCGCCAATGGATTGCCGTTGCCGTTTGGCAGTGTCGATAATCGGCGCAGCATGATATTTGCTGGCAATCTCACAGATGCGTTGATGAACACGCTGGAAGAACCGGCGGCAGCCGGCGGCGTTTTCTTTGTCAGCGACAATGACGATGTTTCGACGGCAACGTTCGCGCGGCGCGCGGCTGCCGCACTGGGTCGATCCTCACGCCTACTTCCCATGCCGGTGGGCCTACTTAAATTTATTGGCCGTATGGGCGGCAAATCCGCGATGGTTGAGCGCGTCGTTGGGTCGTTGCAAATCGATATTTCCGATTTTCAGAAAAAGCTCAATTGGACGCCCCTTTTCACAATGAAAGAAGGTTTGGAACAAACCGCGTCATGGTATAAGAGCCGATGAGGCACATGATTATGCGCCCCGCGAAATTAAGGACGCCAGCGATTTATGCTTCATAAGATTCAATCCCGCGGCTGGATCGTTTACGGCCATGACATTCTCA
>Ga0315339_1003491_pt1 | contig 11003 bp, 8 predicted proteins | sample ASW17metaG_FD_204514 | JGI IMG/M metagenome (GOLD analysis project Ga0315339, IMG submission 204514) | Ammonia-oxidizing marine archaeal communities from Pacific Ocean, United States - ASW #17 | ecosystem: Environmental > Aquatic > Marine > Oceanic | place: USA: California | collected 2016-12-05
GGCTAGCATAGGCGTTGATAGCAGCGAATTGCTGATAGGCAGCCGAGACAACCTGGATCGGTGCGACCATGGAGAGAACCAGCAGTAGCGTACGGAAGCTCGCTTTCAGGACGATCGCCGTCACGACCAGCACCGTGCCGAGCTCGATGAGGAGCACCCATCGAATGCGTAGATCGGGCGATCCGGTCAGCGGTCGCAGCACCTCCAGCGCGAAGACCGCGACACCCAGAAGTATGATGGCGCGGCCAAGCAGCTCCCACGCGAGCGAGCCGCCAGCGCGTCGGAAGACCGCAACGCATATCGCCGCCGCCATCAGGAACGACGTGACGAACACCACCGTCAGCGCTGGCTCGTAGCCAACTTCGTCGAGGTTGGCCAGAAGCACCGCGTTGAAGACGAGGACGAAGATGACACCGGGGGTAAACATCGCGGCGCCAACAAGAAGCGGATAGCTCGCCGGCGGGGCCGCTCGCTCACCCATCGCGGCGAATCGCACCATCAAACGTGGGCTCGGTTTGTCGCGTAGTAGAGGGTTCGATTTCCATCACAGATCGCCGCGGTTCGGTCGATCTCGAAGCGCATCGCGAGGCATCGCTCGAAGTTAATGCGATCGTAGTCCGCGTAAAGATCTTCCTTGTTCTGCAGGAGCCGTTGGACCATCGGATCCGATTTCTCCACGAATTCGATGACCAGATCTGCCCGCAGATCGCCGAGCCAGTTGACGAGCTCGTCGACATGGATGTTGGCACGGATGACGAGATGGTGGATCAGCGCCAGGAAAATCACGAGGTCCGGCTTTCCACGCTCCTCGAGAGTCTTGCGCTCCATGCATTTCCAGCCAAGAGCAGGCGACGGATCGGCGAGGTTACCCACGAGAGGAAGGATGTTGTCGGGTCCGCTAGACAGCCGTCGATGTAGCCGATCGATGCTCTGATGATCGGTGTCCATGGCGATGACCAGATCAGCATGCTCTGCCGCGAGCAACGAGTACTCGCCAGTGTTGCACCCGAGGTCCCAGACGAGATTCCTGCGCTCGGCCGCCAGCGCCCGGCGAACGAACGCGCTCTTCGATTCGCGCGCAACGGAATCGTAGTGGGCGCACTCTATGTAGCTCACCCAGCCGGATTCGGGCGGATCCCACGAGAGCTTTCGAACGACTTTGATGAGGCCCCGTACGTTCGCTTTGATCAGCTCGGTGCTGAACCCTGCATCACGCAGCTCGCTCTTTACGTTCCCCGATGTGTCACGGAACCGCATCTGCGCCTTTGACTGCAGGAAGACGTGTTTGAACACTCCCGGACGAACGAGATCAGGCCGAGACAACATCGCCCAGCAAGTCGCGGCGTCGATGCCATCGAGGCACCCCCGAAGAAGAGGATGAAAGGGAATGTCATGGTACGCCTGCAGCATCAGCGGGTAGAGAAACAGCTGACAGAACTGCTCGTAGCCGACCCAGGGGCTGCCCGGTTCAATTACCTCGAACGAGGGAATGTCGATAAAGACCGGCCGGCGCCCGTCCCACTGGACATTGAACGCGCTAGCGTCCTTGAGAATCATACCTTCGTCGACGGCCGCTTCGATCAGCTCGAGCTGAAGCAGGGCAGCCTCACGGAGCATCCCGAAAGACCACTCGTACGGATACGAGACAAACGGGATCGTCGCGTGTCTGAGGACGCCGGCCCACGCACCGTCGGGATCCAACGTTGGGTCTTCGACAAGCTCCGTTGCGACCAGCTTCCCCTGATCGACAAGCTCGTGGAAGAACCGCGTTCCGTCGAGTCTTAGCCAGTTTCGTAGCGCCGGCTCGCTGAGCCCGCGGAACACTTGGTCATCGCGGTAGAAGACACGAGCGGTGCGATCGCGGAACGAGCCCGGCTCGACCCGAGCACCGCGCGGCGTCCCGATGCTGTTCATTGCCATACCGGTCGCGGCCCTACTCGGCTACCTCTTCCCCGGACTTCCCCTTGAGGATGCGCACCAAGCGCCGCCAGTACAGTCGCAGAAGCACCGAGATTCCCGCTATTCCGCCGAGCACAGCCTGGACTACGAGGCCCCCGGTCGCGGCGTCGAAGTACGCCAGCGCCGGGCTTTCGCCAGCGATCACCAAGCCGAGACCCAGGACTAGAATCAGCGCCAGTCGTTTCATGGCCGTCATCGGAGGTTCGCGGAATCGGACCCGCGCACCGAGAAGTCGGCGAGCAGACCCAGCCATTCCCAGGAGACTAGCACGCACGCAACGAAACGCGGCGGCGGAGGGACTCGATATACTCACCGCAGCGGGCGTCTTGTTACTCGCTTCCCGCTCGAACCTCCCCCATCCTCCCCTCCCACTACGTCTACAGAGGAGCAGCATTCCATGAGCTCTGTCGCCGTTGTTGGATGTGGCTACTGGGGCAAGAACCTGGTGCGGAACTTCGCGCAGCTCGGAGCCCTCCAGGTCGTCTGCGACTCGGACAACAGTGCTCTCGAACGCGTCGTGTCCCAGTGCCCGAGCATCCGTACGACCCGCAACTTCGAGGACGTCATCGCGGATAACGACCTCGACGCCGTGGTCATCGCAACGCCGGCTGTGGCCCACTACGCTCAAGTCAAGGCAGCTCTGGAGCACGGGAAGGACGTCTTCGTGGAGAAGCCCCTGGCGGTCCACTACTCGGAGGGGGTCGAGCTTGTCCAGCTAGCCGAGCGGCAAGATCGGATCCTCATGGTCGGGCACATTCTCGAGTATCACCCGGCCGTCACCGAGCTCCGCAAGGTTGTAGCAAGCGGCGAGCTAGGCGACCTCAGGTACATCTATTCAAACCGGCTGAACCTCGGCAAGGTCCGCCGCGAGGAGAACATTCTGTGGAGCTTCGCTCCGCACGACGTCTCCCTCATTCTGCGCCTTGCTGGCAGCGAGCCCGAGTGGGTACGCGCAACGGGATCCAGCTACCTGCAACCCAATATCGTCGACGTAACAACGACCCACCTCGGGTTTGCTGGTGGGATCGGCTCGCACGTGTTCGTCAGCTGGCTACACCCGTACAAGGAACAACGACTGGTGGTGATCGGCGCCCGCAAGATGGCCGTGTTCGACGACACGATGCGCGAGGGGAAGCTCAAGATCTTCGACAAGGGAATCGAGTGGGACGACGACGTGCCCGTGGCCCGCCACACAGCCGAGACGACGCTGTTCATCGAAGACGCCGAGCCGCTACGGATCGAATGCGAGCATTTTCTTCGAGCCATCACGGACCGGTCCACTCCGCTGACAGACGGGCGCAGCGCGCTGAGCGTCCTGAAGGTCCTTGAAGCGAGTCAGGTGTCGTTGGAGCGAGACGGTCAGCGTGTGCGGCTGATCGAACTCGAGGGCGGCGATCATGGGGAGTGACTACTTCGCTCACGAGTCCTGCTATATCGATGATGGCGCCGAGATCGGCGCTGGCACGAAGATATGGCATTTCTGCCACGTGATGGGCACGGCGCGGATCGGGCGCGGCTGCAACATCGGGCAGAACGTATACGTAGATCGTAATGTCGTTGTCGGCGACAACGTGAAGATCCAGAACAATGTTTCGCTCTACAAGGGAGTCGTCGTCGAAGACGACGTTTTCCTGGGTCCCTCGGCTGTCTTGACCAACGTGGTAAATCCTCGCAGTCACGTATCGCGCAAGCACGAGTTCCAGCAGACGTTGATCCGGCGTGGGGCGTCCGTGGGCGCCAACGCCACGATCATCTGCGGAGTCGAGCTAGGCGCTTATGCGTTCGTCGGTGCGGGTTCGGTCGTGACCCGAGACGTACCCGCCTACGCGCTCGTCTACGGTACCCCCGCGCAGCAGCGGGGCTGGGTGTGCCAGTGTGGTGTCAAGCTACAGCTGGCCAACGACACGCTTCAAGCGGCCGCCGCGTGTGAGCACTGCGGGCATGCCTACAGGCTTCAAGATCAACAACTTACAGACAAGCGGACCGAGAAATGAGTCGCATTCCCTTCATGGACCTGATCGCAGACTACGCTGATATTCGCGACGACATCGACGCGGCAATTCGGCGTGTAATCGATAGCGGCCACTTCATTTTGGGCCCTGACGTCGGGGAGCTCGAGCGCGAGATCGCCGACTACCTCGGACTAGGCCACGCCGCGGGAGTAGCGTCCGGAACGGATGCGCTCGTGCTCGCGTTGCGAGCCCTCGACATTGGCCCAGGCGACGAAGTGATCGTACCTGCCTTCACTTTCTTTGCCACCGCCGAGGCAGTGATGCTGGTCGGGGCAACCCCCGTTTTCGCCGACGTCCTTCCCTCCACGTACCTGATCGACCCCGAAGAGGTCGAACGTCGGATCACGGACTTGACGAAGGCAGTGATCCCGGTCCATCTGTACGGCCACCCGGCTGACATGGACGCGCTCATGTCACTGGCTTCGAAACACGCTCTCGCCGTGATCGAGGATGCCGCCCAAGCCATGGGGGCAGAGTGGAAAGGCAACAAAGTCGGTGCAATCGGCACTGCCGGATGTCTCAGCTTCTTCCCGAGCAAGAACTTGGGTGGATTCGGCGACGGTGGCATGGTGGTCTCCGACGATCAACGGCTCGTGGAACGCGTCAAGATGCTGCGCACCCACGGTTGGCGCAAGAAGTACGACCCGGAGATCATCGGTTACAACAGTCGCCTCGACACGATCCAGGCTGCCATCCTGCGGCCAAAGCTCCGGCATCTCGACCGATGGAACGATGCGCGCCGGGAGCGCGCCAGCCGCTACGTCGAATTGCTGGGTTCAATCGACGGATTGCGGCCTCCCGTCGAGGTCGACGGCGCGCGGCACGTTTATCATGTGTATGTGGTTGCTTGCGAGCGGCGCGACAACGTACAGGAGCATCTGAGGACCAGCGAGATCGGTACCGGTGTCTACTATCCGATACCGCTGCATCTGACCGCCCCCTGCAGCCATCTACCCTACGGAGAAGGCGACTTCCCGGTGGCCGAACAAGCGTGCAGGGAAACTCTGGCGATTCCGCTCTTCCCGACCATGACGCAGCCTCAGATGGAGCGGGTGGCGGAGTGCATCGGCGACGCGATGGCCGTCGTTCGATCCTGAGCATGCCAAGCAGCACGAGGGCCGTTGCAGTGGCCGCGCTCGCTTGCCTGCTGGCATCGGCGTGCGGGTTCCCGTGGGCAAGGTCGACTGAATGGGAGCATCGCGCAGAGATCGCCGCGCAGCTGCGACTGCCGACGAGCGCCGCGATCGAGCCGTTTCGGGAACCGACGGTAGATCTCGTCGACCTGGGGGTCGTGTTGGGTTCCGCATCGGAGACACCGGCCGGTCTCACCTTCGTGTTCACGCTCCGCCCGGAGCTGACCTATCGGCTGCGAGTCGCCGGTTCCGTATTGGCAGGAGGCACGACCCTGCGCATTCGACACGATGCCGAGGACCCTGTGTACCACGCGGCCCCGGACGGCAATGAGGACTTCAAGTTGCGCGGAATCGAGCAACTCGAGGTGCTCCTTTACCACGACGGCGCCTTTTCATACCGCATCGATGCGCTCGAGGTTGCAGCTTGCGCGCAGTGCAAGACCGATGACGACTTCCGCGATGAGCTGCTGGCGACGCTCCCTGCTCTGACGGAGACGCTGGCCACCGATCGGCTGCTCGCCGCCGAGCTGCTGCTCGACTGGGCGGCCAACGCTGCGGACATGGCGGGAAGCGACGAGTATCGACTCCCAACCAATCACCTTGTGTCCCGCAATCCGCCTTCCGACATTTACTACGACATCTTCTTGCCAGATAAGGGCGGCGTGTATTGCGGCGGGTTCTCGGTCTTCTACAACAAGGTACTACGACTGTTCGACTATCCCTCATTCACGATCAACTTCGGAGATCTGGACGGTAGCCTTACCCACGTGACCGTAATCATCCCGGAGCGCCAGGGAAACGCGTACAGCTATCTCATCTTCGATCCGACCTTCAATGCCACCTTCTGGCATCGTGCGTCTGGCGCACGTCTGGGCTTCGGCGACCTTGTCCAGTTGGCACGGGGTGGTCACGAGAATCTCGTGCGAATCGAGTCGCGGTCAGTGGATCAGCGCGATGTCCTGTTGCTCTCGAAGGACCGCGACTCCTGCAGGGAGCTGCGCAGCGAGGGGGACGGTTATGTGGTCTGCAGCCATCCAGGCTACGGCATCGGCACCTTCCTGGCAGCCTGGGAGGATCGCTTCGTCACCTACGGGTACGGCGCTGGCCAATTCGGTCTCTTCCAGCTCATGTCCAACAGAATGTTCAGCGTAGGGCCGAGCCCCGACGAAGCGGCGAGGGCCGGCTTTCTGTCTCTTCTCGCAAAACTCGGAATCCCGCTCGAAGACGCGAGATCGGGGGAGCTAGAGAACCTATGAGTGCCGCCCGGACTGGGCAGGCGATCGGGGCGGCGATCTTCTTGCCCGCGGTCGTCTTCATCACCGCGTTCAACGCGATCGTGTTTGCCAACCTCGCGGAGGTACCCTACTCAGCCCGCTTGGCACAGGGCTTTGCGGGGGCATTCCTACTGTCGGGCCTGGTCTGCGCCGCGGTCCTCGCACTGGCTCTTCGACACGAGCGGCTCCAGCCCGTCGCCAAAGCCATTCTCGCCGCCGGTGTTCTGACGATGGCGTACGACATTCTGAGCCCCTGGACGACCGGCTTCGAGTCTCTCGCAGGCCCGCTTGCGATCGAGACCCTGATTTTGGCGGTCGTTGCGTTCGCCGCCTGGCGAATCACGCTACCCTCGTTGCTCTCGGTCTTCGGCCTCGTGGGACCATTGATTTTCCTCACCGGAGCCTATGAGCACTACGCACGTCTCGACTCGGCTCCGATCGCCGGTTCAACCGATCTGTCGAGACAAACACGGGACATGCCGCTGTCGCCGATAGGATCGATAGTGAGCCTCCGTCCGGATTTCGTGTGGCCCGCGATCGAGAGTGCGACGGGCTATAAGTTCGCGCTCTACGACGAGACCGACCGCCAGTACATCGAGGACACGACCACCGAGACACCTTCGTTCCGGCTCTCCTCGGATCTGGACCCGGTTCACACCTACCGCTGGAAATTCGCGGCCAACAGGGATGGCCGTGACAGCGACTATCGTGGCTGGGTCGGCTTCGACTTCGCGAGACTGGCGCGAGCACGGCAGGGCAGCGAAGCTGATCAGGCGGGTGGGTTCCGTGGCAACGTCTACCACCTCGTCTTCGACGCCTACCAGGCTGAGGCCTTCGAGTATCTGCTCGATGAGGATCCGGGTATCGGGCAACCGTTCACGCACTACCCGGAGTTCCGAACAAGCTCCGGCAAGACCTGGTCCTCGGTGCCCGAGATGCTCTGGAGCCGCTACTACGATCCACAGCAGCCGCTTAGAGAGTTCCGTCTCGGCGTATTCCAGTCGGGTCTCTTCGAACTTATGTTCAACAGCGGAGTAAAACTCCACCTCTACCCACACTACCTCTATTACTGCTTCGATTTCGCGACGACCTGTAGACCCAATCTCACAGTAAGGGAGGAGGTGCTGGGCCGTCCTCCCGGCGAAAGAACCACTGTCGATCTGTGGTTCCTCAAGCTGCTACCGGCAGCCGCCAAGCGTCTGTTGATCGAGGACTCGGACGAACTGGCTCAGGGCGGCGTTGCGGTCAGTGACTGGGACTACGGTTTCTCCATCACAGACTCTGTCCTGGGTCGCTCGGCGAGCGCCGGGGAATCCGAGAACCCCTTCTTCTCCATCGTTCAGTTCAGGGAATTCCTAGAGGAGGAGGAGTTTCGACCAGACGGCGGCCAATACACCTACCTACATGCGATTCTCCCGCACGGGCCCAGCGTCGTGGATGCGGACTGCGAATATACAGACCGATCCGACGAGGAAGTGTCCGGATACCTCGATCAGGCGAGGTGCGCTCATCATCTCGTCAGGGAGCTGATGACCAGGCTCGAGGCCCTCGACCGCCTCGACAGCTCACTCATCATCGTGCAGGGAGATCACGGGTACTTCTGGCACCCAAAAGACATGGGCGAACTGCTCGCCTACAGCCCCGTGGATACAACCGACTTCCCACGAGTCAACGTCGACCAAGTCGATAGCTCCACGTGGCGGAGTGAGGTGATCGAAGTGCGCTCTACGGCACTGATGCTTGTGAAGTACCCGGGGCAGAGCGAGTTTCACACGGCCGATGAGCAGGTGCATATCGTGGATATCGCTCCGACGGTGCTGGATTTCTTCGACATCCCCGCCGATGGGATGCAGGGAGTTTCCATTCCCCGGCTAGGCAGCCTGAAAAGAGATCAAGTGTATTTCGGCCACAACAAGATCCCGGTGGGAGGCGAACCGGCGGTCATGTCACGATACCGTCGTATCGACGGCCGCTGGATATTCGAGGCTGACATCCTCACGCTCAAACGGTGATCCCTTGGGCCACCAAGTTCCGGGTCGTTCATTCTGGGGAACATGACTCCGAGTCGCATCGCGCAGGCGCTTGGCGCTGGGCTGTTTCTACCGGCACTGCTGTTCATTACTGCCTTCAACGCGATTGTCTTCGCCAACCTCCAGGACCTGCCCTATAGCGCCAGATTGGCCCTCACCTTCGGGGGTCTCTTCCTGGGATCGAGCTTGGTGAGCGCCGTCATCTTCGCGCTGGCGTATCGACACGCGAAGGCCCGCTTTGCAGCGAAGGCGTTACTGGCGGCCGGGGTGCTCGTGATGACCTACGATATCGTCAGCCCGCAGACGCTGGCCATGAGCTCGTTCGCGCTCGTACTTGCCTTGGAATCGATCGTCCTGACGGCGGTGATCTTCGCCGTTTCGCTGATCTCACTCCGCTCGTTGCTGGCGGTGTTCAGTCTCGTCGGACCGCTGATCACCGTGTCAGGAGCATACGAGCACTACGCTCAGCTCGACGTATCTCGCCAGGGGGTCCTGTCTCAGATTCAGAGCCGAGCCCCTACCCGCGTCTATCCGATCGGCGCGATCGAAGAGCTCCGTCCGGAGTTTGTTTGGCCGACCATCGCTGGCGTGGCCGAGTATAAGTTCGCCCTCTACGACGAGACGGCCCGCCAGTATGTAGAGCAGGGCACATCGGAATCGGCGTCCTATCTGATCTCAGCTGAGCTAGACCCAACGCATTCTTACAGGTGGAAATTTGCCGGGATCGGCGATCCCAGTGGGCGAGATTACCGGGGATGGCTGTACTTCGATCTGAGCCAGCTGGCGCGCTCACGCAGAGGCGCGGTCGCGGCGAACGACCTCCGAGTCCCGGGAAACGTGTACCACCTGGTCTTCGATGGCTACCAGTCCGAGGCCTTCGAGTACCTATTAGAGCAAAAGCCGCGAATCGGCGGCCCGTTCACTCATTATTTCAACTTCCACACGAGCTCCGGGAGAACATGGTCCTCGGTACCGGAACTGCTCTGGGGACGCTACTACGGACCCGAGGAGACGATCGACGACTGGCGCGACAATCCCTACCAATCGGGGCTTTTCGAGCGACTCTTCCTCGCCGGCGTGGACATTCACGTATACCCCCACTACCTGGATCACTGCTACGAATTCGCCACTACCTGTAAACCCAATATCAGCTTGAAGGCGGAGGTCTTGGGGCGCCCCCCTGGGGAAAAGACCGTCGTCGACCTATGGTTCCTCAAGCTGCTGCCAGCAACCGCCAAGCGACTACTCATGGACGACTCGGAGGACCTCGCTCGAGGCGGGGTCGCCGCCGATACCTGGGATTATGGTTTCTCCATCAACGACTTCTTCTTCGGCAAGTCAACTCTCCCCGATGAATCGGCGAATCCGTACTTCTCCGTCCGCCAGTTCCGTGAATTCGTAGCCGATGAAGATCTCCGCCCTAGCGACGGACAGTACACCTATCTGCACGCCATTCTGCCGCATGACCCCATCGTGGTGGACACAGCCTGCAACTATGTGGGCGCGGTAGCGGTCGAACTCGAAGGTTTCATCGATCAGGCGACATGCGCGCAGCAGCTCATCGGCGAGTTGGTGACCAAACTGCAGAACCTGGGGCGACTCGACGACTCGTTGATCATCGTTCAGGCCGATCACGGTTTCTTCTGGCATCCCAATCAAATGGGCGACCTGCTTGCGTTCAGCCCCGTCAACACAACCGACGTCGCGAAGATACGGGTCGACGAAGCCGACAGCTCGACTTGGCCGAGCGAGATCATCGAGGTTCGATCGGCGGCCCTTCTGCTTGTCAAGCATCCGCAACAGCGGGAGTTTCGAACCGCAGAGGACGAAGTCCAGATGATCGATATCGGCCCTACAGCTCTCGATTTCTTTGGCGCCCTGGCGCACGGGCTGCCCGGCGTGCCAATTTCGCAGATTGGCAACCAGGAGCGCGAGCACTTCTACTTCGCGCACAACAAGATCCCCTCAGTTGGCGCGCCCACCGTGATGTCGCGATATCGTCGCGTGGATGGCCGGTGGATCTTCGATCAGGACATCCCGACGCGGCGTCGCTGAGCGGCATCGCGAACACTGCTGCGTCGATCCGTACGCTACCTCGACAAACAACCTGCTTGGCTCAGCTCAGGCAACTATCGGCAAGCTCAGCAATTATCGCCGCCCCGACCCGGCCGCTACCGCCCAGGTTGAAGACCATCTGCTCCCGCGCGTCGGCTATCCGCTCGGTAGCGGAAGGCGCGTTGCTGGTCAATTCACGGATGACCTTCGGGAGCTCCTGAAGACGATCGGGTGAAAGAACCCGCCCGAGCAGTTCACGCATGGAACGCTCCACGGGCTCTACGCCGAGCTCCTGGTACCCAGGGTTGTTCACTTTCTGCGGCACGTCGATGTAGACGACGGGCTTGGAGAACGCGAGCGCGAACTCGAGCGCAGCACCGGACCAGTCGCTGATGATTACATCGGCGGCATGGAGTGATTCAGTCGAGGCGGGATCCGCTTCGGACTCGAAGTCAGGGTGGCCGCTGAACGTTGTCCTTAGTTCTTCGAGCACCGTGCCACGGTGTCGCAGAGTCATCGGGTGAGGCCGCATCATCACCC
>Ga0315339_1003492_pt1 | contig 11000 bp, 6 predicted proteins | sample ASW17metaG_FD_204514 | JGI IMG/M metagenome (GOLD analysis project Ga0315339, IMG submission 204514) | Ammonia-oxidizing marine archaeal communities from Pacific Ocean, United States - ASW #17 | ecosystem: Environmental > Aquatic > Marine > Oceanic | place: USA: California | collected 2016-12-05
CAAACTATCGACCAAGATTGAGCGCGCCCTGAAGACAAACTAAATTTAAAAAAAACTGCCCGTTAGGGTGAAATCCTATTCTGAAACATTGGTGGTCTCACCTGATGCCTCGACCCAACCTGATCATCCCGGTAAGGATACCGCCAACTAAATCGCCAAAAAACTATGGAAGCTATGGATATAGTAGGCTTCCATTTTGCCGATAGATTCACGGCGGAGTAAATGTTGCTGACATAATTGAACATTATTCGTTTCTGTGCCTAAGACCCCTAGCGACAAATAATCATTAATTAATGTTCTGCCCACGTTGTCTATAACTCTTACAACTCGGTGCTTGCTAGGACGACCGCACTGCCTAGTTGATCGCTAGACTTTCGGCGAAGCTACGCTGACCAAATAAATCTGAAAAGTCCAAGGAGTTTTCAGAGAAACGTGGCCTCTTAACGTGCCAGATAGTTGACAATTTACCTTAAAGGGGCTACCGAACAGGCTCAAAATACCGATGGTCAGGCGGCCAAAACCTGTGGAGACAATCCCCTTCCAATGGCGCTAAAACAGAAGGTTATCTGGGGACTGTCGCCCAATTTCTTGAGATGCATGCCTTGGCTACTAAACCCAGGATTTGGAGATTAAGTTGGCTACTCCCTCTACACCAAAAACCCCGAAGAAGGACACGAAAAAGAAAGCGACTGAAACATCTGCAAACATGATTTCTGTCGTGATCCCCGCCTATAATGAAGAGCACGCCGTCGCCGACACAATCTCCGGTATCAAGACCGCCATGGCGGACATGGGGTGTGATCAGTTTGAAATTCTTGTAGTCGATGACGGTTCCAGTGATGGAACCGGCGATGCAGCCAAAAAGGCCGGGGCCAAAGTTATGCGTAAACCCCAGAACATTGGCTATGGACATTCTCTGAAGATCGGTATCCGTGAGGCCACTTACGACACCATTGTCATCACCGATGCCGATGGCACTTATCCCGTTGATAAGATCCCGGAACTGGTAAAGCGCTACAATGAGGGCTTCAATATGGTCGTTGGTGCCCGCACTGGTCCTCACTATCGGGGGTCGGCGATCAAGGGTCCTCTCAGATTAATATTGAAGTTTCTAGTCGAATTCGCAACTGGCCGGTCGATCCCTGACGCCAACTCCGGATTGCGGGTTTTTTCACGGATAGAGGCGATGACGTTCTTTAATCAATTGTCGGACGGGTTCAGTTTCACCACCTCCATAACACTCGGTTATATGCTGAAGAAAAAATATGTCTCTTACATTGAAATTCCCTACATGGAACGCATTGGAAAATCGAAAGTAAGAACGTTCCGCGATTCCATTAGCACCATTTCGCTCGTTTTTGGAGCAATAGTTTTCTACACCCCACTTAAGCTCTTTCTGTTATTGAGTTTTCTGCTTCTTTCAATCGGTTGTTTATCCCTCTTGGTTGGGTTTATTTATTTGATTACGACGACTATCATGTTCGGCATTGGATGCATCCTCGTCTCGCTGATCATCTTTTCTATTGGTCTCCTTGCCAATTTTTTGCGGCAGATCATGATCAGCACGGAGAAAGAATAAATGCCTTGAACAAAACCAAAAAATCAAATGAGTGGAGTTATCGGTTAAAATAATATTAGATCGCGCCCGCGGTTCTTGACGATTTGAAAGAATAGGCCGTCCTGGAATGCGGATGTGGCCCCGGTCTTCACACTACCATCATGATCTCCGGCGGGGGACTTACGCGGTAGCTTGTATTTCACATATTTAATCTGGATATCCCATCGTGCCCTCAAGCGAAGACCGCATCCGCGTCTGGTAAACTCGGGGATATTTTTAGATTGAGCTAGCAGGGACTAACGTATTGCAAAAGTGGGGCGCATGTGCGAACACAATTGAAGCTGCGGGGACAAAAATCGGACCATCCCGCCACATTCTCATTCAGTGCGAAAGTGACAAAGCCGTATGTGTGGAATAACTGGTCGGTTCAGCTGGTCACCGCCGCCGGATCGTCAAACGATAGAAAGAATGACAGCCCGCCTCGCCCACAGGGGGCCGGATTTTCAAGGCGAATTTATCGACGGCCCGTTAGCATTCGGCCATCGTCGCCTATCGGTCCTCGACACCCGTGATGTCGCCAATCAGCCGATGACCGATGGCAGCGGACGGTTCGTCATTGTTCATAATGGAGAGATCTATAATTTTAGAGAGATTCGTACAAATCTGGAAGCCCGTGGCATTCGGTTCAGCACAAACAGCGATACGGAAGTAATCCTTGAAGCCTATAAAATTTTTGGCGAAGACTGCCTACGTCATTTCAACGGTATGTTTGCCTTTGCCATCTGGAACGCGGACGAGCAAAAGCTCTTCATAGCCCGTGACCGTCTCGGCAAGAAACCCCTATACTTTAAATCACTGGACCATGGCGGCGTTGTTTTTGCATCTGAAATCAAGGCTTTGCGCGAAGATCCGGACGTTTGTGATGTCCTCAATATCAGGGCGTTGAGTCAATATCTGTCGCTGAATTATATCCTAACGAATGAAGCCATTTTCGAAGGCGTGGAAAAACTCCCTCCCGGCTACTTCTTGACCATCGGGAGGGACAAACCCCTGCGGCTCGTGCAGTATTGGGATATCGCCTCGTTTTTTTTGGAAAAACGCGCCTTTAAGAACGAAGCCGAGGCCGGAGAAGAACTTCGAGATCTAATCGACGATGCCGTGCGCCTACGTCTCGTCAGCGACGTTCCTCTGGGTGCATTCCTCAGTGGAGGCTTAGACTCCTCAACCATTGTTGCCGCCATGAGCTTATTAAACGATGCCAATAGCGTTCGTTCTTTCAGCATTGGGTTTAGCGAGGAAGGGTTTGATGAACGCAGTCATGCCAACCTGGTCGCACTCGCTCTTGGGGTGGATCACGTTGATCAGGAAGTAACGGAAGATATGGCCTCCGTACTTCCGGATATTAGTTATTTTGCCGATGAACCGTTTGCTGATACATCAATTATCCCCATGTATTTCCTCTCCAGAATGACCCGCGAACACGTCACGGTCAGTTTAACTGGTGACGGCGCTGACGAGATATTTGCAGGTTATGAGACCTATGCGGCTGACTATCTGCGCCATCTTACCCAGTGGGTGCCAACCGGGCTGGTTAGGGCCCTGGAACTGGTGGCGCGGACCCTGTTGCCGGAATTAAGGAGGAAGGTCGGTTTTGATTACAAGCTCAGACAATTTCTGAAAGGGCATCAACAAGACGCGGTTGGTGCCCATTATGCGTGGCGTGTGATCTTTACAGAGGACGATAAAAGAGATCTCCTCAGACCGGACGTTAGAGATGCCATGCAAACTCACGATCCCCTGTCGGAGTTTCGCCGCTTCGCCGATGAAGTCGCACCAGCCGGATTAATAGATAAGATGATGTATGTGGACCTCAAAACGTGGCTTGTTGACGACATCCTTGTCAAGACCGATCGAGCTTCAATGGCCCATGGGTTGGAAACCAGGATGCCTTTCCTTGACCATCGCTTGGTAGAATTTGCTGCCGCCCTCCCTATTGGTCTAAAGATGAAAGGATTGAAAAAGAAATACCTTCTCAAAAGGAGTCAGACCTCACGCCTGCCCGCCTCGACACTTAGCAGGCGCAAAGCCGGGTTCAATGCACCTCTCGCACACTGGATGGATCGCGAGAACGGCGGATTATTCCAAGGTCTAGACGTAAAATCCCTGTCGGGAGAATTTTTCCAGGAAACTGCCGTGCGGCACCTGTGTGAAGATCACTGGTCCGGGCGGCGGGACAACCATCTGAAATTGTTTTCTCTTATCGCCCTACACCACTGGCAAAACGAAATGCGCAGGCGGTGAGATCCTACGTTAGCTGGGTGAAACTCCGAAAATCAGCAATACGTAATCGTCTACCACCAAACGGGTAATTCGCTCGGGAAACAGTGCGTCTAGCTCCCTTGGGACCATCACCAGAATATCCCTTTTGGCGAGGAAGTTGGGCAATGAGTCATTAACTTCAATGGGGAGGCCGAGTTTAAAGTTGAGGATCGTCCCGACAACAGTATCATCGATAACTTTGTTCCGATTTAGTAGGTCCCTCATTCTTTCAGCGACAACCTCCCGGCGGTGAGCCTCATGCCATAGTGGAGGGTTATGATATACAAGCGGAGGGAGGGATGGAAATTGGGGTTTACGGGCGATTATGGAGGCATACGGGTGGTACAAGTATTTAAATCCATGCCCCAGACGATCTTTGGTCACTTCGAAAAACGCGATCAAGCCCTTACCCTGATCAACATCACGCAATTTCTTCCAAGCAATCCATGCGCTATCCTTAGCCCAAACAACTGCCGTCCAGGATCCGGAATGACGGAACGCCACCGGATCTATTTTGTCCGGTCCACTGTAGGATTTTGGAATTCCCATCACGACATTAAGCATCACGATTGAGGGTAGGAGTATGCCTAACGGAATGTGGCCAACGTGACGTACCACGGGCCAATCCTTGACATGAGTGTTGGACATTCTAGAAATTAAGCGTGGCACGCCGATCCCCGCCAGTACCACGGCTGACGCAACGCCAATATGCAGAAGGATGCCCTTTAAGATCACGATTGCGAATCCAGCTGACAGTTTTTCGTACCAATGTAAGGCTGATGTACGCAACACGAGGGCGATCACCATGGCACAAAAAATGAAGGTGTAGAATTTGGTGGCAAAAGGAACACCAAGTAGGATTAGCGATGGAAAGGGGATGAACTTATATCCCACATAATTATAAACGGTGCTGAACAATGAAGCGCTTCCTGTTATAAAGAACATGGACCACCCTAGTACCCGTAGTGAGTGGTCTTCAAACCGAGTGACGATCAACGGGAACACAATAAAACTGGAAAAAAATAAGAGGTTTGCGACAATGGGTTGATAATGAAACGATCCATCGCCTTGCTCTCTTTGGATAATAGCCGCAGACATTTCAATCAACTGCTGGTGCAAACCGCCAGATGCCTCCTGGAGCGAAGCCCCAAACATGACGTAGACCACGTAAGAAATGGGGATCACAAGATAGAGAAGATCACGATTACGAATATCCTGGTTTAACACGACATACAAAAACATTATCGGAAACAGGATAAAATTCTGACGAATGGCGAGTGATAGGCACAGGGTCGCAAGTAGCGCGGCAATCAATATTCTCTTGGACAAAAGGAAGTACAGTGAAATGTACGCAAAAATGTGTGCAAATGCTGACGGGGTATTGGAACTGGGGGGAAGTATGGAGGGCCAGGCACCGTAAATAAATTCGTAATACAAAAAACAACATAGGAATACTGAGAGTAAAGCTTCAACAGATCCTTTAAGCCCAAAATAATTCTTAAACATGAAAAATGATGACAGAAGTACAAGCGTAGAAAGTGCTAAATATATTGAAATTCCAATAACATCATTTTCGATCATTATTCCAGTTTTGGCAAAAAACTCATAAAAAATGGAAGAACTAAGATAGATTGAGTTGGAGAGAAAAATATCGTTATTTAAAATCTCCGGGTAACGAAGTGCGTTCACAAGGGTCACATAAAATGAGGACGGTCCGATGAATTTTATCAGCGCAAGAGCAAACAGACATGCAATCAAGAAATAAATTTGGACGGAATTACTTTTAAGCGACATTGAGATCACTAATCAAGATGTTCAACATATTGGCGTGGCGGCGGCGATGCTTGTAACACAGTAGATCTGCCATGAAAAGTAGGTGCCATCGAAGATGGCAGAAAGGACGCCATTGCGAGCGCGACGGAGAAAGGCGTGGTCAAACCCTGTGAAATCCTGGGAAAGGAATTCGGAAACCTCCGCGATTTCGATTACGACATTAGCAAGGTTCTGCAACAAGCCGAAAATCAGGAGGTCTGTAGTCATATCAAAGATAAAAAGTGTAGTTGCACCTTTGAGAATGCTATTCTCAATAGAACTGTCAGTTACCCATCGATGTGGCCCAGGATTGCCAAGCACCTGATGCGCAATGAAAACTGTCAAAGTCTGCTCGTTTCTAATACTGTCCATGACAACACCTCAAGGGCGTTATCTGGGACGGTCCCTTGGTTTAATCCGGTCATTAAATATTTTTCTAACTGCTAGGATTTAGTTTTGAAGTATATAAGGTCGCAAAATTTTCAAATTTTATCGCTTTTGTTTTTTTTAGTTTTCCTTTCGCTTGTAAGGTATTCAGGGTTCAATCAACCATTCTTCCATTACCTCACGGTGATAGCGTTTATAGACAACCCGGAATTGTTTACGGAGAGCCTGTATTCGTTTGCAGATAATATTTATTCTCGTGCATCAATATTCTATTCGATACTCTCGTTTTTCGGCCTTCCCGCCAATGATATTGTAGGTCTGGCCACCCACTTGATTGGGACTGGCTTGACGGGTTGGTCTATCTATCTGGTTTTTCATCGTCATTTTTCAATTTCAGAGAAGCCGTTAGCGCTTCTAGCAACCGTCGTATCCGCCTTCCTTATATTTCAGTTCATGATTCCTCAGCGATCATCGTTTCTGACATTATTTACCTTTACGCCAAGCGGCGTTTCTCATTTGATAGGGTTTGCTTCTATTTATTTTATTCTTTCAAGAAATATCGCCGTTGCATCTGTTCTTGTCTTTCTGTCGGTTGCGATTTCAGCGAAAGGGAATTTTATCCTCATCCCTATACTTTTAGGCTACGTCATTCTTGATCCGGGGATAAAAAAATCCCAATGGTGGTACACCGTTCTTCCTATCGCCTACCCTGTGTGGGCACTCCACGGTTCGAGCGGGCAGAGCCTACCTGTGGATATGTTCTTGGATTTAATAGAGTCTGAGCAATCGGACGGCGTATTTAGCCATTTAGCAAAAACAAGCTTTGTTTTATTTTCTTGCTCTCTTGTGACGTTCCCCTTGGTTTTGCGACGCCTTCACCTTGGTGAATCCGTAACATCCTTAGCTTGGTCTATATACTGGGCTACCTTAGCGGTGTTTTTATTCAATATATTTTATATGGAGTGGGGGTACCACTACCTTCTAATTTCGAAACTGGTCATCGTCGGCTTTCCTCAAGCTACCAAGTATTTTGGGTTTATCTTCTCCGCAATAATAATCGCGCTCGTAATCAAATCATCTGACTTTAGATGGTATGAGAAGGCCTCGGCACTCCTCGCCGTGATCATTTTTAAGGCCGCGGTCTTGCAGATTATCATTGCCGCAGGAATTGTTTTTTCTGGAATTATCCTACCGCGGTGGATGGCATCAAAAAACTGGTGGCATGTAGAACGATCGAGTGCGGTGCGTTTCGTGGGGCAAGTTCCGCTTCCCGTTTTATTCGCTTTAGCATTGACGGTTTTTGTAACGGTCAACCTTCCGAGGAGCCACTTCGGTCCCTTTGCGATTGATCCGGTCGCCTTCAGTCGCACTAACTTGTGGTCGGCGATGATATGGGCTGATGAGAAGACATGGCGAACCTGGGAAAAAGTTCGCGAAATCCCTGACGACTTCGTGCTCTTTGCCCTTTACCACCCTCAAAAACACCCGAAAGTCCCGCATCGTCCAATACCTAAGCGTTTTAGTGTCTTTACTCATTCATTTGCCAATATTTTTGCTAGAAAATCGTTGTTCGTGGGCCAGCACGGCTCTACCTATGAATATCCGGCTCGCTGGGATGAGGCCATGCGTCGCCGTGTTATCAGGGACGAAGTTCTAAGGCGCCTCGTCGCAGGAAAACCAGTGGACAGACGATTTATCGACGGAATTCGGGAAAACCGATTCAAAAAAACTATTTCAATAAAGGATTCCCTGGTGGGGTTCCTCGAGAGCAGGAAAGTCAAAGTCCTCGTGCCCTCTGATTTGGCAGGTCTGTTTCCGAACGATATCCGGCGACAGCCTATGGGGGAGGGGTATTTTCTCCTCCATTTCGAATCGGATTCCGTTTTTTCTTGTGGCCAGGATTTTTGCGGTGTCGTACGCTAACCGTTTCCGGTGGCACGATTTTGGTGCAACCCTAGAACATTTCCGAGTTTTTTTGACGTATATCCATCAGCGGTAAAGAAGTTTCGACATTCTTCTGGCTTGAACAGGTCACAAACTTTTCCTACAGCTTTCCACAGGTCATCGATTATTCGCGGTTTAGTCGCGTTATGTGAGCCTTGAACTTTGAGAACGCCAGTTCTATGGGGTTAAAATCAGGAGAGTATAGCGGCAGGAACGAAAGCCATGCTCCCCGCTTTCCAACGACCCGCCTGATGCTTTCCTGTTTGTGTGCCGGGAGATTATCGAGGACCAAATCCGCACCAATGAACGGCATTTACCTTGTTCTGCCGGGTCGAGAATGGTGGTCGTTTCGGAGAAAGGCGTGGTCAAACCCTGTGAAATCCTGGGAAAGGAATTCGGAAACCTCCGCGATTTCGATTACGACATTAGCAAGGTTCTGCAACAAGCCGAAAATCAGGAGGTCTGTAGTCATATCAAAGATAAAAAGTGTAGTTGCACCTTTGAGAATGCTATTCTCAATAGAACTGTCAGTTACCCATCGATGTGGCCCAGGATTGCCAAGCACCTGATGCGCAATGAAAACTGTCAAAGTCTGCTCGTTTCTAATACTGTCCATGACAACACCTCAAGGGCGTTATCTGGGACGGTCCCTTGGTTTAATCCGGTCATTAAATATTTTTCTAACTGCTAGGATTTAGTTTTGAAGTATATAAGGTCGCAAAATTTTCAAATTTTATCGCTTTTGTTTTTTTTAGTTTTCCTTTCGCTTGTAAGGTATTCAGGGTTCAATCAACCATTCTTCCATTACCTCACGGTGATAGCGTTTATAGACAACCCGGAATTGTTTACGGAGAGCCTGTATTCGTTTGCAGATAATATTTATTCTCGTGCATCAATATTCTATTCGATACTCTCGTTTTTCGGCCTTCCCGCCAATGATATTGTAGGTCTGGCCACCCACTTGATTGGGACTGGCTTGACGGGTTGGTCTATCTATCTGGTTTTTCATCGTCATTTTTCAATTTCAGAGAAGCCGTTAGCGCTTCTAGCAACCGTCGTATCCGCCTTCCTTATATTTCAGTTCATGATTCCTCAGCGATCATCGTTTCTGACATTATTTACCTTTACGCCAAGCGGCGTTTCTCATTTGATAGGGTTTGCTTCTATTTATTTTATTCTTTCAAGAAATATCGCCGTTGCATCTGTTCTTGTCTTTCTGTCGGTTGCGATTTCAGCGAAAGGGAATTTTATCCTCATCCCTATACTTTTAGGCTACGTCATTCTTGATCCGGGGATAAAAAAATCCCAATGGTGGTACACCGTTCTTCCTATCGCCTACCCTGTGTGGGCACTCCACGGTTCGAGCGGGCAGAGCCTACCTGTGGATATGTTCTTGGATTTAATAGAGTCTGAGCAATCGGACGGCGTATTTAGCCATTTAGCAAAAACAAGCTTTGTTTTATTTTCTTGCTCTCTTGTGACGTTCCCCTTGGTTTTGCGACGCCTTCACCTTGGTGAATCCGTAACATCCTTAGCTTGGTCTATATACTGGGCTACCTTAGCGGTGTTTTTATTCAATATATTTTATATGGAGTGGGGGTACCACTACCTTCTAATTTCGAAACTGGTCATCGTCGGCTTTCCTCAAGCTACCAAGTATTTTGGGTTTATCTTCTCCGCAATAATAATCGCGCTCGTAATCAAATCATCTGACTTTAGATGGTATGAGAAGGCCTCGGCACTCCTCGCCGTGATCATTTTTAAGGCCGCGGTCTTGCAGATTATCATTGCCGCAGGAATTGTTTTTTCTGGAATTATCCTACCGCGGTGGATGGCATCAAAAAACTGGTGGCATGTAGAACGATCGAGTGCGGTGCGTTTCGTGGGGCAAGTTCCGCTTCCCGTTTTATTCGCTTTAGCATTGACGGTTTTTGTAACGGTCAACCTTCCGAGGAGCCACTTCGGTCCCTTTGCGATTGATCCGGTCGCCTTCAGTCGCACTAACTTGTGGTCGGCGATGATATGGGCTGATGAGAAGACATGGCGAACCTGGGAAAAAGTTCGCGAAATCCCTGACGACTTCGTGCTCTTTGCCCTTTACCACCCTCAAAAACACCCGAAAGTCCCGCATCGTCCAATACCTAAGCGTTTTAGTGTCTTTACTCATTCATTTGCCAATATTTTTGCTAGAAAATCGTTGTTCGTGGGCCAGCACGGCTCTACCTATGAATATCCGGCTCGCTGGGATGAGGCCATGCGTCGCCGTGTTATCAGGGACGAAGTTCTAAGGCGCCTCGTCGCAGGAAAACCAGTGGACAGACGATTTATCGACGGAATTCGGGAAAACCGATTCAAAAAAACTATTTCAATAAAGGATTCCCTGGTGGGGTTCCTCGAGAGCAGGAAAGTCAAAGTCCTCGTGCCCTCTGATTTGGCAGGTCTGTTTCCGAACGATATCCGGCGACAGCCTATGGGGGAGGGGTATTTTCTCCTCCATTTCGAATCGGATTCCGTTTTTTCTTGTGGCCAGGATTTTTGCGGTGTCGTACGCTAACCGTTTCCGGTGGCACGATTTTGGTGCAACCCTAGAACATTTCCGAGTTTTTTTGACGTATATCCATCAGCGGTAAAGAAGTTTCGACATTCTTCTGGCTTGAACAGGTCACAAACTTTTCCTACAGCTTTCCACAGGTCATCGATTATTCGCGGTTTAGTCGCGTTATGTGAGCCTTGAACTTTGAGAACGCCAGTTCTATGGGGTTAAAATCAGGAGAGTATAGCGGCAGGAACGAAAGCCATGCTCCCCGCTTTCCAACGACCCGCCTGATGCTTTCCTGTTTGTGTGCCGGGAGATTATCGAGGACCAAATCCGCACCAATGAACGGCATTTACCTTGTTCTTCCGGGTCGAGAATAGTGGTCGTTTCGGAGGAAGGCGTGGTCAAACCCTGTGAAATCCTGGGAAAGGAATTCGGAAACCT
>Ga0315339_1003493_pt1 | contig 10995 bp, 12 predicted proteins | sample ASW17metaG_FD_204514 | JGI IMG/M metagenome (GOLD analysis project Ga0315339, IMG submission 204514) | Ammonia-oxidizing marine archaeal communities from Pacific Ocean, United States - ASW #17 | ecosystem: Environmental > Aquatic > Marine > Oceanic | place: USA: California | collected 2016-12-05
GCAAGCATTGCACCCTACCGCCGGAGATGCCGTATCGTGGCTACACCCTGAAAGAGACAACCTTGGTGCCACGGCCACGAAACCTTCCGGTGGAAACCTTCCAGCCTCTGGTCAGCTCCAGCCAACGGGCCATAGACTTCATGGCCAAGCACGGAATCAAAGGCATCGTGGGCAGAGGCGCGGCCACCGGCGGAGCCTCAGAATCGGTTATGAAACAGTGGCAGGAAACCCTGGCCAAGCATGGCCGATAGACCGAATTGGGCGGCAACCTGATCGTGGGAGTTTCTACCTTCATTGACGACACCGAAGAGAAGGCCATCAAACGTGCCAAGAAATACTTCGAAGAGTACATTAAGATGTTCGGCCCATTGAGGTTCGTCCGCGGGCAAGCCAGGGCCTGGGTTGTAGGCCCGCCAGAGCGGGTTACTGAAAGGCTGATGGAACTACCAGAACAGTATCCCGGCCTCGAAGAGGTCAACGTCGGCACCTCTGTGATGAGCACGGAACACTCTGCGATACTGGAGCAGCTTGATCTGTTCGGCAAAGAAGTGATGCCTAAATTCAATTCACAAACCAGATATCAGACACCCATTGGCTGCCTTTGATGTATCCTGTTTGTAGGCCGCATTAAGCATGGCTGATGAATCAAATGGAGGAAACGCCGGATGGCCAGCAGCAAAGTCCGCCTGACCGAACTGTCACACTGTGCCGGTTGAGCCGCTAAGCTCAGCCAAGAGGACCTGGTCCAGGTCCTGAAACACCTCCCCCCGGTAAGCCACCCAGACCTTCTGGTGGGCAACGACACGGGGGACGACGCAGCCGTTTACCGGCTGGATGACAAAACCGCCATAATCGTGACGGTCGATTTCTTCACGCCTATCACCGACGACCCCTACGAGTTCGGTCTCATCGCTGCGGCCAACTCCTTGAGCGATGTCTACGCCATGGGCGGCAGGCCCCTGGTGGCCATGAACGTGGTGGGTTTCCCCGCCAAACTGGCGGTGGAGATGCTGGGCGACGTCCTTAAAGGCGGCTACGACAAGGCCATGGAGGCAGGCTGTCTGATTGTGGGCGGCCACACGGTGGACGATGCTGAACCCAAATACGGCCTTTCCGTGGTCGGCCTGGTTGAGCCTGGGAAAGAGGTGTCCAACGCCAACTCCCAACCGGGCGACGTGCTGGTCCTCACCAAAGCCATCGGCACCGGCATAATCGCCACCGGCGCCAAAGCAGGAACCACCCCCGATGACATCATGAAGCAGGCCGTAGAGACGATGGCCGAGCTTAACAAGGGCGCAGCAGAGGCCATGATGCGTGTTGGAGTTAACGCCTGTACCGACATCACTGGATTTGGCCTCATGGGCCATCTCAGAGGAATGGTCCGGGCCAGCGAGACCGGCGCTGTGATTCGTGTGGCCGATGTGCCTGTCTTACCTGGGACGTGGGACTTATTAGAGAAGGGCACCGTACCCGGCGGCACGTTTCGGAACATGTCCGGAGTTGAAGACACTGTGGACTGGGCCGAAGGCCTAACCGAAGAACAACGCCTGCTGATGTGCGACGCACAGACCTCCGGCGGCCTCTTGATATCGGTGCCCAAGTCCAAATTGGACCAACTATTGACCGAGTTGGAAACGTCTGGTGTGCAGACTAGGGCCGTGGTCGGTGAAATATCTGCGGATAACCCAAGACGCATCAAGGTGACCGACTAGGCTCTAACCTAGCTTTAACACAAGGGACGCTGGTGCTAAACTGGCAAACAAGGCACAGAACCAACAGCAAGGCAATACCAGCCCCGGAGATTCCATTTCATGAAGCGACCCGACCAAGTGAAAACGGCGCCCGACCAGGGCATGGGCGACCGAGTCCCACCGGGACAATTCCTCACCACCAAATTCCCTGTTCTCACCTACGGACCCGAGCCAAAGATCGACCTAGATACCTGGGAGATACGTGTCTTTGGTCTCGTAGAGCAGGAAATCACGCTGAACTGGGAGCAGTTCTCCAACCTGAAATGGACCACCACCGTGGCTGATTTCCACTGTGTGACCCAATGGAGCCAGCTGGACAACACCTGGGAGGGCGTGACTTTCGCCGACCTGATCGCCGCCGCCCGTCCCAAGCCAGAAGCCAAGTTCGTCATGGCCCACTGCTTTGGCGGCTACACGACCAACCTGCCCTTGGACCTGGCCATGAACGAGGGCATACTGGCCCACAAGCAAGACGGCGCGCCCATGGGCGCAAGCCACGGCTGGCCGCTGCGGCTGATCGTGCCCAGCATCTACGCCTGGAAGAGCGCAAAATGGGTCAACGGCATCGAACTCATGGCCCAAAATACCCCGGGGTTCTGGGAACAGCGCGGCTATCACAACGAGGGAGATCCCTGGAAGGAGGAGCGCTTCTGGCCCGAGTTAACCAAGTAGCGATAGCGATTCAAATAGAAAAGCAAAAGAGGCGGCTAGCTAGCCGCCTCTTTTGCTTTTCTATTTGAATCGCTATCAGGCCGCCGCGCGGGCCTTCTTCTGGCGCTTCTTGACGGTTTTGGGAGCGTCAATCACGAATGCCTTGCCAGCCAAGGCATGGGCATCGTCCGCCAGTTCGTCGCGCATATATCCGCACTGGATACAGCTCAGGTACCGGCCATGGGCATCCTCCCCCGAAACTAAGTCACCGTAACACTTTGGGCATTCCTTCAAGTACATCATGATTAACCTCCTTTTTAACCCTGTCTTTAACCTTGTTTAATTTGCTCGCCGATTCTTGTTGTTCACGCCTGTACCGACGATAGACATCAGCTGACTAACTAAAGCCCTGTAATGCTGTCTGTCGCACTCACCTTGACATGCAACGTATCAGACCATATCATATGGTTAATCGCCGGTCAACAAAGTGGCCGACTCGGCGGAGACTTTCATGAACCAACAACCGAGATACCGTGTTGAGGGCCGTCCCGAGAGCAGGGTAGAGAATCCCGCTGCGAACCGAGTTGAACCGGAAGGGCAGGCCCATCCAGGCCGTCCGGAAGACACCGATCTGTCACCGGCCCAACCGACAGTAGGTGACGAGCCGGTTATCGAAGTCCAGGGTGTCTACATCATCAGCGTGGCCGCCCGCATCCTGGATATGCACCCGCAGACTCTGCGAAAGTACGAGAAGCTGGGGCTGATCAATCCGGGCCGGACCATCGGTATGCTCCGGCTCTACTCCATCGAGGACATCAAGAAGGTCCGGCTGATCCGGTACCTGTCCGACGAGTTGGGCCTGAACCTCGCCGGTGTTCAATTCGCCCTGGCGGCCTTCGACAACATGTCCACCATCAAGCAGCGGATCGATGCCAGGCTTGAGGGTATCCCGGCAGCCCAACAAGTGGTACAAGAAGAGATGGACATCTTGTTCAACAGCCTGAACCTGCCGGTTGACCGGTAGCCACGGCTGTCGTAAATCCGAACCAATCAGACCTAGAGGAATGCCTCAATGGCGACAGGACCTAACGAATCAGACGGCCAGCCCGAGGAAAAATCTGAGGGCCAGCCTGAGAATTCCAGCGAGCCGACCGGGCTGGAACAAGAACTGGAAGAGCTACTGGCAAACGCCGGGGTTGGCCTGGATAGCCTGCCTTTGGAAGAACAGGTCAGCGCGCTTAAGTCCAGTCTCGATCTGGCACAGAAGGAAGCCGCGGGAAACCTGGACACCGCCCAACGGGCCCAGGCCGAGATGGTCAACTTCAAGCGCCGGACGGACGAGGAACGCATCAACCATGCGAAGTACTCCAACGGCCGGTTAATCGGGAACATCCTGCCGGTCCTTGAGGAATTGGAACTGGCGATCAGCCATACCGAGGCCAACAAAACAGGACAGGACAGCACAAATGACTCTCTGCTCGAGGGGATCAAACTGATCCAACGCAAGCTGACCGGCGTGCTAGAATCCGAGGGCATCGCGGCCATCGAAGCCATAGGGCTGATGTTCAACCCCATGGAACACGAAGCCGTCGGCACCGAAGAGACGACTGAGGTTGAATCCGGTTTCATCACACAGATAATCCGGCCGGGTTTCCGGCTGCATGACCGGATCATCCGCCCCGCTCAGGTCATGGTGGCCATGGCCCCCAAAGATAAATAAAAGAACCGAACCAGCATCTATCCATTGAATCCGTATAGTCACCGGCGCGTGAGTAGTTAGGAGAAACCAAATGGCTAAAGTCCTGGGAATCGACCTCGGAACAACCAACTCGGTCGCGGCGATCATCGAAGCCGGCGAACCCGTGGTCGTGGAGAACGCTGAAGGTGGGCGCATCACCCCGTCCGTCGTGGCACTGAACACCAAAACCGGAGAACGTTATGTCGGCCAAGTTGCCAAACGCCAGGCCGTAACCAATCCCGAGAACACCCTTTTCTCTGTGAAAAGGCTGATGGGCCGGCAGTTCAAAGACCCCGAGATTCAGAACGCCATGTCCAAACTGCCCTACAAGATCGTGGCCGGCCCGACAGGCGACGCCATGGTCCAGTTGGGCGACGAAGCCCACGCACCGCCCCAGATATCTTCTTTCGTATTGCAGAAGATCAAGCAGGACGCCGAAGCCAAATTGGGCGAGAAGATCACCCAGGCAGTGATCACCGTTCCTGCTTACTTCAATGACGCCCAGCGCCAGGCAACCAAGGACGCCGGCACCATTGCAGGGCTGGAAGTGCTGCGCATCATAAACGAGCCCACAGCCTCTTCTCTGGCCTATGGACTGGACAAGACCAAGACCGACGCCACCATCGCAGTATTCGACCTGGGCGGCGGAACCTTCGACATAACCATCCTCCAGATGGGCGACGGCGTATTCGAAGTAAAGTCGACCAACGGTGATACATTCTTGGGCGGCGACGACTTCGACCAGTTGATCCTCGAATGGATGATCGACGATTTCAAGCAGGAGACCGGCATCGACCTGGCCGCTGACCGGATGGCCCTACAGCGCCTGCGCGACGCCGCGGAAAGAGCCAAGGTAGAGCTTTCCAGCGTGCTCGAGACCGAGATCAACCTGCCCTTCATCACCGCTGACGCCAGCGGTCCTCAGCATATGGTCAAGACGCTGAGCCGCGCCAAGTTGGACCAATTGGTCTCAGGCCTGGTCGACCGCACCGAAGGCCCTTGCCGGCAGGCGTTGACCGACTCCGGTCTGGCCGCCAGCGCCATCGACGAAGTGATTATGGTCGGCGGCATGAGCCGAATGCCGGCCGTGCAAGAAAAGGTCAAGCAAGTATTCGGCAAGGAGCCGAACCGGAACGTGAACCCGGACGAGGCCGTAGCCATGGGCGCTGCCATCCAGGCTGGCGTGCTGGCGGGTGAGGTGGACGACATCGTCCTCTTAGACGTCACACCGTTGACTCTGGGACTGGAGACTCTGGGCAGTGTGATGACTAACCTAATCTCCCGGAACACGACCATTCCCACCAAGAAGAACGAAACATTCACCACAGCTGCTGAGAACCAGACTACGGTGGACATCCATGTCCTGCAGGGCGAACGCTCCATGGCATCGGATAACAAGTCCATCGGGCGGTTCATGCTCGACGGCCTACTGCCCGCGCCCCGTGGCATCCCGCAGATCGAAGTCACGTTCGACATCGACGCCAACGGTATCCTGAGCGTATCCGCCCAGGACAAGGGGACCGGCAAAGAACAGAAGATCGTTATTCAGTCAGGTTCCGGCCTGGAAAAAGAAGACATTGAACGCATGGTCAACGAGGCTGCAGAGAACGAGGAAGCAGACCAAGTCCGCCGCGCCGAGGTTGAGACCCGCAATCAGGCCGATTCACTGGTGTTCAGCAGCGAGAAGCTGTTGGTCGACAACGCCGAAAAGGTGCCTGAGGAACTCAAGACAGAGGTCCAAGAAAAGATCGACGCGCTGAAGGCTGCGATCGCCGGCAACAACGTCGCGGAGATGCAAACCGCCACTACTGAACTGAACAGCGCCTTGCAACGCCTGGGCGAAGTGGTGTATAGCCAGAGTGCGACCACCGAAGACGGCGGCCAAGGCCCCGAAGATGAGGCCGGAACCGATGGTTCTTCCGAAGATTCGTCAGACGACGAAGGCACTGTCGAAGGCGAATTTAGAGAGGTCTAGAACTGCGGTTTGACCGTAGTATCCAACGTGGTTGAGAATCTAAGTAATAAACAGGTTGGAATTTCGGCTGAAACCCGCCTGAATATGCAGCGTACATAACAAAACGGCATCTATATTATGTTCTTTAAGGGAACTAGTCTGCTATAATCAAAGTGAAGGCTTGGACTCCTTAAATTACTGGATAGACACCCCGATTTGACCTGTCTTTGGTAAACCAAAGGCAAAGGCCGATGGAGGTAGTATGAGCGGACAAGAACAGGCAGACCCAGAGGTTCTAGGCAACGGCAATACCGAAGAGGTAATGCCGGCATTGAATCATGAAATAGATACACCGGTTGCTGACAGCGATTGGCGATTGGCGGGTATCGACAAAGACCTGACGCCACTCCAGTATCATTATCTGAGCCTGTTGCAGCGCCTGGTTGCCCTGAAGAATACCTATCAGACCGACGCCGACTACGAGGCGTGGATGATGGGCGCTCTGAATAAGTCTGTCTACTCAACGTTGCGCGACTGTATGGAAGCCAATGTAGGTGAAGAGGCCAAAGAGATGCTCAACCGCGAGCAACACGTAAACTAGCTCACGTCGATTCGTATTTCCAAAAGAGAGCGATGGCAATAGCCACCGCTCTCTTTTTTGTTCACTGACGAATTGCTACCAAAGACGCCCGGGCATCAGTCACCTGGAACGAAGCGAAAAGCGTCCGACAAACTTGGCTGGCCGACAATTGTTACGGCGCAGTCGTTGGGAGTCAGGGCATCACCTAGTAGATTCTTCGCCGCTGCCGCTGGCTCAGAATGACAGGCTTGATCGCGAGTTTTGCCGCAGTTGTGCCCCCTGGCTACCCGGACTACCCGCCCAGGCCATGCAGCGGGAATATCTGCTGGCGGATCGCCGCAACCGTGTCCTCCAGATACCTTCTAACGTCCACTTTGACGTCGGGCGGTACCTCCGGCTTCAGTTCGTCCCGCAACCGGCCAGCCCCGTGCTCACGCACAAACTCAGGCGGCAACTGGTCCGGCCAGTCGGCTCCCAGCATCACACCGTAGGCCAAGGTCCATGCCCTTGCCACCGCATTTACGTCGTAGCCCCCTCCTCCCAACGCCAACCAGGGCAGGCCCAATCCGGCCAACTGCCGCACCGCCTCAATGTAGCCATCCGTTGTCACCTGCAGATGAGTCAAGGGATCGCTGTGGTAGCTGTCGATGCCCAGTTGGGTCACCAGCACGTCCGGCGCAAAGGCCCGGATAAGCGGCGGCACCACCTGGCTAAAGACGTCGATATAGTCGTCATCGCTGGTGTAGGGGAAAAGCGGCAGATTGACCGAATAACCCCGGCCGGCCCCTTCTCCCAACTCAGAGACCGAGCCTGTGCCTGGAAACAACCACTGGCCAGACTCGTGGACTGATATCGTTAGGACCCGGTCATCGGCGTAGAATGCCTCTTGGACGCCGTCACCGTGGTGGGCGTCGATATCCACGTAGGCGACCCGTTTCCCTTGATTCAAGAAATAATGGATCGCCAGGGCTGGGTCGTTGAACACGCAAAACCCGGAGGCATGACCGGCCGCGGCATGGTGCAGGCCACCGGAGATATTGAACGCTGCGGAGACCTCGCCGCTGGCGACCATCTCAGCCGCCAGCAACGAGCCGCCGGTGCTGAGGGCTGACGCCTCGAACATCTTAGGGTAGACCGGGTTATCACCCTGTCCGCTGAACCCGAACCGAGCGGCATCTATTCCGCCGGTCGCGCCGGAACCCAGAGCTTTGACGGCAGCCACGTATTCCGGAGTGTGCAGCCAGGCCAACTCCTCTTCGGTGGCCGACCTGGGATCAAGCAGTACCGCGTCAGGATGATCAAACGCTCCGTATTCTTGGAGCAACTGATAGGTATAGCGCAGCCGTACCGGCCGCATCGGATGGTCCGAACGCAGCTCGTGGCGGGACAGCGAGTCTTCGTAAATGAAAGCAGCGCGGGGCATATTTTAACCGCCTAGTTTGGTTGGTGAACCAACCGCAATACTTGTGTTAGCCGCCTGAATCGGCCGTTGCGCCAACCCAATCACTATAGCTAATGGAGTCTATTCAAGCTGGCTATTCGGGTCAAGGCAGGCCTCAAATCCAAGCCCAAAACAATCGAAATCCGCATCCGCCCTAGCAGGGTAAGTCGTGCTCCGCCGAGTACCATTGCTAGATGAGGTAGTCGTCCACTGCCCTTGGTTGCGCATCCCCGGTGAAAAGCGTCATGCTGAGATCCTGGTCGGCCGCAACCTATGATTTAGGAGCAATTATCATGGTCAACGGAAACGGAATCGACGAGAGCTTCATGGAGCGCCTCAAACAAGCTGAATCCGCGGAAAGAGAGGTGGACCGCCTGCAATCGCTGGCTGCGGAGGCCCCTCAGTTGCGCCTACAAAAGGCCAAGGCCCAGAAAGAAGAAGAACGCCACCGGGCCAAAGAAGAGTCCCTGTCTAAAGCCAAGATTATGGCCCAATCGGCATCGGACAAACAGCACCGCGTCCCCGATCTTCTGGCACAGGCGGCCCGCTCCGTGATCGAGCTATATACCCTGCTGAAAGAAATCGACAGCCAACGCCGCCAGGCCATGGAGGAATTGTCCGTCGCCGACCGTGTTGACTATGACGTCGAATTAGAAGAAGGCGAGGAACACGAACGGTCTCTGGACCGGGACACCCGTGGCCTCGCCTACGCTTTGGCGGCGCGCCACGGCGACACCAGGATCAAACAGATGCTGGATGGTCTAGACCCCGAGTTCGCCATGCTCCGGGGCTGCAACCTGGACGAACCCCTCTATCGCGACGTAGCCAACTTTGTCTTACGTCACGCCGTGCCCAAAGAAGCCCCGCCGTCCCCAGTTATCACCCAGGCAGCCCCAGCCGAGACGGTGTCCAGCAACCCAGTGCCCCCGTTCCTGTCGCAACCGACCTATGAGAACCCTCCCAAATTGTCGGAAGACTCCGGCGACTGACAAAGCGGCCAACCCCAACCGGCAAACCCGATTGACCCAAAGCCCAAAACCCGGTGCGATCAGCGGGAGATATTGATATGGCTTCTTTAGACCAGTACGCCGATAAATACCCCAGCATCCGCATGGAACGCCGCAACGGCATCCTGCAGATGACCTTCCATACCGACGGCGGGCCACTGCAATGGGGCGGCAGCCCTCACGAAGAATTCTCCCGTGTATTTGTCGATGTCGGCAGAGACCCTGAAAACCGTATCGTGATCATGACCGGCACCGGAGACTCTTTCACTGGCCCTCAGGGCACTGCGGCCAAAACCCCAAAACGCTCTCCTCGGGAATGGGACCAGACCTATTGGGAAGGCAAGCGCATCCTGACCAGCCTCATGGACATTGAGGTCCCGATGATCAGCGCCATCAATGGGCCAGCGCTGCGTCACTCGGAGATACCGCTACTCTGCGACATAGTGCTGGCCTCAGACACCGCCGCGTTCCAAGATTCTGGCCACTTCATGAGCGGTCTCGTCCCCGGCGACGGCATGCACATCGTCTACCCATTGCTGCTGGGCGTGAACCGGGGCCGTTATTTCCTGCTCACCGGCCAACGGATCGAGGCTGAAGAAGCCAAAACGCTGGGCTTGGTGAACGAAGTCGTGCCCCAAGCCGACCTGCTGCCCCGCGCCTGGGAGCTGGCTGAGCAGATGGCCAAACAATCGGACCTTGTCCTACGCTATACCCGGGTTGCCATGACCCTGGTGATCAAGCGTCAGATACACGACCTGCTGGGCTACGGGCTAGCCTTGGAAGGCCTTGGCTCGACTGACACCATGCTCAACCAGCGCTGAACCAACTCCGTTCATGCCTGCCCATGCCTGGCGAATTCCTCGTTCAGAGGCACGGCGGGGCTTGAATATCCGAAGCTAGTCTGGGAGAATGTGCCTATGCAAATCGGTGCTTTTGAACTTCACGAACCGCTACCCGAACTTCGAGACCCCCATGTTTTCGCCATGGTGCGCCCTTGGGTGGATGTCGGAAGCGTGGGAACCCTCACGCTCAACCGCCTGGAACGGTTCATGGGTTCCAAAGAGCTTGGACGCCTATCACGCCCAGGAACCTTCTTCGACTTCACCCGCTACCGGCCCAACATGCGGCTGGTGGACGGCAAACGTGAAGTGAGGATACCCAACAGCACCATTCGGTACGCCATCACCGACGAAGGCCCTGATTACCTGTTCCTGCACCTGATGGAGCCACACTCCAACGGTGAGGACTACACAGACTCCATCCTGGAAGTGGTTAATCACTTCAACGTGAAGCGCTATTGCCGCTTGGGCGCGATGTACGACGCTGTACCCCATACCCGCCCATTATTGGTGACCGGCAGCCTGGGCGATGTCGTCCAGAACCGCCCGGTGCTCAACTTCAAGGTCCGCCAGAGCACCTACCAAGGCCCCACCACAATCATGAACCTGCTCTCGGAAGCCATCGAGAAGGCCGACATCGAGTCCATCAACTTCATGGTCCACCTGCCCCAGTACGTGCAGCTGGAAGAGGACTACGCCGGCACCTCCCGCATGATTGAGGTACTGTCGTCCGTCTACAACAACATCCCAGCCGACCTCGCCCCTGTGCGCCGGGGACAGCGTCAGTACCGGGAGTTGAACTCCACGCTGGACCGCAACAAGGAGTTGAGGACGCTGATCCAGCAGATGGAAGCCTACTACGACGCGCAACTCGACTCGGAAGAATCTACGGTTGAGAAGACCGACGAAAAGCCGGAGTCCGCAACTCAATTATCGCCTGAGATAGAGAGATTCCTCAGTGAATTGGGCGGGCGCCTAGATTCGGACCCCGAAGAATAGCGGACCAGCCGCCTTTCCTTTCGGCTTTACCCCCC
>Ga0315339_1003495_pt1 | contig 10990 bp, 10 predicted proteins | sample ASW17metaG_FD_204514 | JGI IMG/M metagenome (GOLD analysis project Ga0315339, IMG submission 204514) | Ammonia-oxidizing marine archaeal communities from Pacific Ocean, United States - ASW #17 | ecosystem: Environmental > Aquatic > Marine > Oceanic | place: USA: California | collected 2016-12-05
GAGGCAGGATCCTAGAAGCGCCTATGCTGCGGTTATCCCAAAATGGACAGCCGCAATGATTAATGGTGAAGATGTGATAATCAATGGCGATGGGGAGACGAGCCGAGATTTCTGTTTTATTGAAAATGTTGTCCAAGCTAATATTTTGTCGGCCATGGCCGTCAATGAGGCGAAAAACGAGGTCTATAATGTCGCCTTCGGAGGGAGAACAACGTTAAACCAATTGTTTGAATTTATCAAAACCTCTCTAAGGAATAATGGTGTCACTGATATTCTAAGTCCTAAGTTGATGGACTTTCGAGCTGGAGATGTAAGGCACTCTCAAGCAGATATTTCGAAAGCGAAGGCGCTTTTGGGTTATGAACCTAGTTTTGATATTAAGGCAGGTATTGCCAAAGCTATGCCATGGTATGTCGAAAAGCTCTGATAGTGTTTTCGGTTCAATTGCCAAACCGGTAACAACTGAGAATTCTCTTAAACAACCTAATTTGAGGACATAAAATCACTCTATGCTCAGCCCTTTAATTGATATCTTCCGCTATATAAAAATGTTCCACAAATATTTGGGGAATAGGATTTTCCTAATTTTTCTATTTGCACTCTTTGCCGCTCTGGCCGAGGGCTTTGGTATTCTCTTGCTATTTCCCTTATTTGAGAGTCTTGACACCCTGGGTGTTGATGAGGAAGTAGCCACTGGGATAAATTTCTTCATAAAGGAGTTGATTATATCCCTAGGTTTAACTGACTCTACCTCTAATATATTGGGTCTAATCGCAATCACATTTGTCTTGAAAGGAATGCTTACTTGGTTAGCTCTGGGATTTAATGCATATTTGTTTGGGCAACTACTTCGAGAATTGAAAAGTAGATTATTTGATCATTATAGTTTGATGAATTATGGCTACTACTCGAGTAAAGATACAGGACACTTCACTAATTTAATTAATGAGCAGCCAAGTCGAGCAATAGATGCTTTCAAACAATTAACGATCCTTGTTGGTCAAGCTATAAATACGACCGTTCTCATTGGTTTAGCCTTTTCTATTGCGTGGGTTTTTGGATTACTGGCTCTGTTTGTTGGCGTATTGCTTCTGCTCATATTTATGAGCTTGAATTCCTATGTTCGTAAGCTTTCCCGTTATACAGCTTCGGAAGCTGGGAATTTAAATAGATGGCTTATTCAAACGTTGCATGCTTTTAAGTATTTAACGGCGACAGCACAAACACATATATTGAGAGCTAATATTGTCAGTTCAATTGGCCGGCTAACCGATTTCGCAATTAGACAAGGTATAGCATCTGCATTCACGAAATCTGTCAGAGAACCGATTGCAGTAATCTTGATTATGTTAATTTTGTATGTCCAGTTGGTGCTGAACGGACAATCTTTCGAGTCAATTATGGTTGCAACCGTGCTTTTTTATAGAGCGCTAAACTCTACTATTTCGGTTCAAAGTGGATTCCAAGGTGCGTTTCAGTTTATTGGCAGTATGGAGCTAGTGGATCAGGAGATCGTCAATTTGACGCTAAACGAAGTTGAAGCGGGTAGTAAGGATATTAGGCATTTGGCAAAGGGTATAGAATTTAAAGAAATTAGCTTTAGGTATGGGGATCAAGAAAAACTCGTATTAGATCGTATTGCTCTTAAATTCCCTGTTAATAAGTCCACTGCCCTGGTTGGAGAGTCGGGTGCTGGAAAATCTACCGTGGTTGACTTGGTTGCCCTTATGATTGAACCAGTCGAAGGCGAGTTACTTATCGATAGCGTGTCTAGTAATTTGATCAATAAAGAAAGCTGGCGCCGTCAAATAGGGTATGTTTCTCAAGAAACAGTAACTTTTGACGATACGATTGCTAACAACATATCTATGTGGGCTAACGATAGATCTGCTGATGAAATACTTCGCCAGGTAAAAGATGCAGCTTCGAAAGCGAATATATTAGAGTTTATTGAATCGCTACCCTTAGGTTTTGAAACTTTGGTTGGTGACCGAGGTGTACTGCTGTCAGGCGGTCAGCGGCAGAGGCTATTTATAGCCAGAGAACTTTTCCGAAAACCAAGCTTGCTAATTTTGGATGAGGCCACAAGTGCCCTTGATTCTGCTTCTGAAAAAGAAATACAAAATAGTATTGACGAACTGAGTGGTAAAACAACCGTGATTATTATTGCCCATAGATTGTCGACTATAAAAAATGTTGATCTGATCTACGTTCTTAAAGACGGTGTGCTTGAAGAAAGTGGCACATATAGAGAGCTTGTTTCAGATAGCTCAACATCTTTTAGTAAGTTAGTTTCTTTGCAATCTTTGCGAGAATAACAAGCTATTGAGGATTTAGAAATGCGGCTACTTACCTGTGAATTGGGCTTGTGTTGGACGACCTGCTTAAACTGGGATGATGTCTTCAATCTGTGCGATAGTGCGCTGTGATACTTTTTCGATGTGAAGTCTCTGACCAAATAGGATGGGGGCATTTAAAGCGTTGCCTGAGTTTAGCTAAGATTTTACATAAGCATACTCCGGCCATTTTCGTGTCCTCTTCCGAAGATGCTAGAGTCTTAGACGCCATACTTCAGGCTGGCTCTCGTATTCATCGAGTGCCCGCAGGATTATCTTACAAAGATGAGGTTAAATATTATCCGAAGCTGCATAAAAATATCATTGTAGATTTAGGACATCAACGTAACTTGGCTAAGCCCGGTGAATTTATTAAATATTTGACAGAATTAAATTTGCTTGGGTATCAGGTGGCTTTAATAGATGGCTTGGGAGCTGAATCCTTCAGATGCAAAGGAGCCCCCCGTTTAAAGGTATACATTCAGCCTTATTGGGGAGTGGAGGAGAAACCTGCCCCTAATTCAGAGCATTGGTTATATGGTCCCAAGTATGCATTTGTCGATGAAATCTACCAGCACGGCTTCAAAAAGCGAAGTACAGGCACTGTAAAAAATATATTGATAACTTTTGGTGGATCAGACCCGCAGGAAAATACCTTAAAGGTTTTGACTGGAGTATTGGGTCTTTGTGATGACTTCATATACCGAGTTATTGTCGGCCCTTCCTTCTGTGCTGAGCAGATTGAAAAAATACAGCAGCTTGGCCTGAAATATTCTTTGGAATTGATAGTTGCTCCAGATGATCTTCTTAATCATTATCATTGGGCTGATTTAGGAATTTGTGGCTCTGGCACCTCTCGTTACGAGGCTGCTGCAACAGGACTTCCTGTAATTTTCACGTCGATTTACAAAGAGCACGACCGACTAAGTGCTAGGTTTGCCTCCTATGGAACAGCTCGCTATATTGGTCCTGCCGCTGATTTATCATCGGATGACTGGTTCAACTCCATTAAGGCGATACAAACTTTTCCTGAAATTCACGATGCAATGATCACCTCCCTAGTAAGAATGAGGCAAGTCATTCCAGGGGGTGAGGTTTTAGCTGCAGAATTATTCGAGGTTTTTGACATATGACACATGAAATAAGCATTGATGGAAGAAAAATTGGGCCAAGCTATGCTCCTTATATAATAGCTGAAATAAGTGGAAATCATAATGGCGATATTGAGCGAGCAAAGAGTCTTATCGAGGCCGCTAAAAATTCAGGCGCTTGCGCTGTTAAATTGCAAACTTATACTGCGGACTCATTAACCATAAACTCGAACAGATCCGAGTTTGTTCTTCAAGGGGGTGCTTGGGCAGGACGTAATCTTTATGATCTTTATGAAGAGGCACATACTCCATGGGCTTGGCTTCCCGAATTATTTGCATATGCTAGGGAATTAGGTATTACGATCTTTAGCTCGCCATTTGATCAAGCTGCGGTAGATATATTAGAAAAGCTGAATTCGCCAGCATATAAAATTGCGTCTAACGAATTAACAGATTGGCCGCTTGTCGAAGCTGTCGTTAAAACGGGAAAGCCTATAATTTTATCTACAGGTGCGGCTAGCAAGAGTGATATTTCGGAAACAATTGATTTTGTGAAGCAAAGTGGGGCTAAGGAAATAAGTGTGCTCCACTGTGTAAGTGCATACCCGGCACTGCCCTCAGATACCAACCTAGCTACTATGGTGGATATCAGAGATAGTTTTGACGTTATATCTGGCTTGTCTGATCATACTTTGGGCACTGTGACTTCAATTGCAGCGATAGCGATGGGCGCTTGCATCATAGAAAAGCACTTCACACTTGAACGTAATGATGGAGGTCCTGATTCGTCTTTCTCGCTCGAGCCTGATGAGATGAAAATTCTCTGCGACGGTGCTAAATGGGCTTGGGATAGTATTCAAGGTATTCGATATGGGGCCGATACGGACCTCAGGAGAAAGGGCATATTTACCCGGCAGTTTTGGACGGTAGAGGATATAAATGCTGGTGAAGAAATAACAACAGCCAATATTAAAAGTATCCGCGCCCCATCTGACGGAGGTGGGATTCCAACCAAACATTACAAACAGACGTATGGAAAAAGAGCGAAGATTTTTATCCAAAAGCATTCGCCACTTTCTTTTGAATCCATCCATGAGTAGGTACTGATCATGAGTAAGCCACTTATTATTTTCGGGAATGCTGAGATAGCATCACTGGCTAAGTTTTATTTTACTAACGATAGTGACTATGAGGTGGTTGCTTTTACAGTCGATGATGACTATCTAGACTGTGATTTTTATGAAGGATTGCCGGTTGTTCCATTTTCCTCGCTAACAAATAAGTATCCGCCATCTAAATATAGTTTGCATGTGGCTTTATCTTACATGCGCTTAAACAAACTGCGCGAGGAGAAATACTTTCAAGCGAAGGCAGCAGGATATTCCCTTGTAAGCTATGTTTCATCAAAAGCTACAACTTGGGGTGATCTTACAGTGGGAGATAATTGTTTTATTCTGGAGAACCAAACAATCCAGCCAGGAGTTATTATTGGCAATAATGTAATGCTATGGTCCGGAAATCATATCGGACATGGCACTAAAATTGGTGACCATACTTACCTCGCGTCGCAAGTGGTAATATCTGGCAACTGCAAAATCGGGCAACGTTGTTTCCTTGGAGTCAACGCGACACTAAAGGATTTCCTAACGATTGGAGATGATGTTTTTATCGCAATGGATGCTTCTGTTACTAAAGACCTCTTGAGTGATTCGACTGTGCTTGCTGCTAAATGTTCGGTCTTCGATCCAGGCGACCCTGTGGGTCAGAAAATCAAGAAGTCATACTTTAAAATTTGAGGGTTTCCTCCATGCTTTTTCCAAAAATAAAATGGCAAAAAAAGGGTTTAGTAATTCAACCCAATGAAAAAGTACCATGGATGGAGACTCATGCTATGCTCCCGACCCCGCACCATGTCGAGGGGAGCCTGTACAGGATTTATTTTGCGGGTAGAAATAATAAAAACCAGTCTCAGATTGGATATGCACTGATCGATTTGAATTGGCCAGACAAGGTTATTGAGTTTAGCAAAGAAACGGTATTAACACCCGGACGGCTTGGTACTTTCGACGATAATGGTGTTCTCTCCTCCTGTATTATTTCAGTTAGTAGTCAGCTGTTTATGTATATAATTGGGTTTAAACCTGGAGGAACGACACGTATGGATCTGTTTGGAGGTCTCTCCGTCAGTGAGGATGGAGGGAATTCGTTTAACCGTTGGTCCGAGGCACCAATTATTGGCCGCAACCGGGTAAATCCATTTATCAATACTGCGCCATGGGTAATTCCCGAGGGTAGTGGATATCGGATGTACTACGTAGCGGGGACAGAATGGCTAAATAAGGACCTTCCTCGTTACAACATACAGACAGCCCTATCAACTGACGGTAAAAATTGGGAGAGAGAGGGTGTCGTTGCTATCGATTTTGCTCCTGGTGAAAACGCACTGGCTAGGCCCTATGTAATCATAGATGATGGAATTTACAGGATGTGGTTCTCTTCAAAAGGTGACTATTACGTACCGCGATATGCGGAATCTACAGATGGCATAAATTGGACTCGCTATGATGACGCGGTAGACTTAAGGCCCACCCCCAATAGCCCGGATCAAGAGATGATATGCTATCCGATAGTACTTAAACATGATGGACGGCACATCATGTACTATAACGGAAATGGTTATGGTGAGAATGGAATTTGTTTGGCGGTGGAGAAGTGAAAATAGCAAGTGATGTCCAAAATTCGGTCGCGATAATGCAGCCAACTTATTTACCTTGGGCTGGTTACTTTTCTTTGATCAATATGGTGGATACCTTTGTTATTTATGATGACGTTCAATTTGATAAACGCTCATGGCAGCAGCGAAATAAAATAAAAACTTTGACCGGCCCTCAATGGCTGAGCATATCGGTTGACTCTAAGGGAAAATACAAACAGAAAATAAACGAAGTGTCTATTAGTCAACAGTCGCATGATTACAAAACGCACATAAGAGCCCTGCACCAAAATTATTCAAAAGCCCCGTTTTTTAAAGACCACAGTGATGCTATTTTTAAGTGTTTAGGAGCCTATACGAGTTTATTGGCTGAATTAAATACCTCTCTTATTGGTTTGATCTGCCAGATTTTAGGTATCAACACAAAGCTTGTGAGGTCTAGTGATCTAGGTATCGGTGGTGTAAAAGAGGCGAGGTTGATCAATATTTGTAAACACCTCGCTGGTACTCAGTACATATCCCCTCAAGGCTCTAAGGCTTATCTGAATGAGTCCGATGCTTTTTGCGGCAGCAGTGTTGAATTAGTATATCAAGTGTTCGATCATCCGGAATATCCTCAAATTCATGGAGAATTTATACCTTATATGTCGATATTGGATATGTTATTTAATTGTGGTTCGGAGAAGACTTTAGAGTTAATAAAAGTGGCTTCTAGTTTAGAGCTCAACAAACCAAATTTATTAGTGGGTTGATGTATGCAAAATCAGGAATGGGCTGAGGAGAGTGAACGGGAATTCAGTAGAGATAACTATCCGCAATGGCCAAATGAGACGATGCTGAAGGTTTTGTTTGGCAGTTATCTGAAAAAAAGATTCTGTCTTCCAGATAACGCAAACGTCCTAGATGTAGGTTGTTTTTTTTGTAACAATTTGTTGCCGTTTGCAGCCAAAGGGGCTAATTGCTTTGGAGTTGATATTCACGAGGATATTGTATTGAGAGCTGAAGCAATCTTTAAAAATAAAGGGTTTGACGGTAATTTTGCACAAGGCAGTAATGCATCAATTCCATATCCCGATGGAACGTTTGATCTTCTGATTTCAGTAAATACAATACATTATGAAACGACTAGAGAAGCGGTTATGGATGCGATATTAGAATTTAAACGAGTGCTTAAGCCTGGCGGTAGATTCTTTATCTCTACTGTGGGACCCAGTCATGATATCAAAAAGAAAGCTCTTAAAATGGGTGAGAATCTATATGAAATCAGGGATTGGGATTTTCGTGACGGTCAGAAGTTTTATTTCTTTGAAACTGAGGCTGAGATACTCGAAACTTTTGGTGAATCGTTTCAAAATGTTGAGGTTGGCGAAATTACTGAAAAATTGATGCAACAGACACTTGGTTTTTATGTTGTATCAGGTGAAAAAAAATAGACGTTATAAAACAATTTTAGAGAGAATTTGATATGTCGTGGAAAAAAAAATATCTTGAAAAAGCATTTTCTGAGATGGATAAAAAAAATTCGCTATACCAAAGTACTTCGTTCTGGGAAGGGGCGTGTAGAAAAATCTCTAAAAAAATAAGTGCTAAGGGGTTGAGCGATTTCAGAAATGGAATAGATAATTTGCATTTTTTCGTGCCTACGTATGGCTTTCCAGGAAATAGTTTTTCACAAGATCGTATGCAAGGGATATTAGAGCTTTTTCCAAAAGATACCTCAAAAAAGAACTTTCTAGCATTGGAAAAGTACTTGAACGGAGAATTGCTCGCTTTAGCCGATTACAAGGTCTTCAAGGCGGCCAATAAAGCAACTGATGTATTGGATCTACTCAAGTTTTCAGAAAGTTCGTTCGGTAACCCCCTAGAACAATTCGAAATAGAGGGACGTAATTTTAGTAGATCATCGATAAACTACCTTTTAGGGTTAAGTTATCTGAAATCAATATTCCCGGAATTCGTACCAAAAACAGTTCTTGAGATTGGCGGTGGCTTTGGCACCTTAGGCGAAATATTAAATCAAATACCTAATCAAGAGATTAAATATATCGATATAGATTTACCACCGATCTTCTTAATAGCCGCGGAATATATTCGAAATGCATGCTTGCTCGCAGAAGGCGAGTATATGCTATCAGATCTTGATGATTCAGGTGATGTCATTGATATCAGCGAATTACCGTTATTCTCATTTCTTCCTTCATGGGAGATAGAAAATTTGAGAGGTAAGATAGACTTGTTTGTTAATTTCATTTCTTTTCAAGAAATGGAGCCAGATGTTGTTAGAAACTATTTAAGGGTAGTTTCTAGTCTTGACGCTGAAATTATATTATTGAGAAACATGAAGGAAGGTAAGCAGAAAGCGACTAAAAGTGAAGTGGGCGTTAAGATACCTGTTGTAAACGACGATTATGCGACGTTTCTTCCCAACTATACTCTGGTAGCTACCAACACTATTCCATTTGGGTATACAACAGTCGACAATTTTAACAGTGAATTGTTAATTTTTAAAAAGAAATGAACGTAGCCATTATCCCTGCACGGGGTGGAAGCAAAAGAATATTGCGTAAAAATATCAGGGATTTCTGCGGCAGACCGATGATAAGTTATGCAATCCGAGCCGCGAAAGAGTCGGGTGTTTTCGATAGAATCGTGGTTTCTACGGATGATCAGGAAATATACGATGTCTCAAAAAGTCTTGGAGCACAAGTCCTGCCGTTGAGGCCTAAGGGATTAGCCGATGACTATACCCCGCTGGTGCCAGTGATTCAGCATGCTATAGGTTGCTTAGAAGGAGCTGACCCTTGCTTTGATAATATTTGTTGTGTCTACCCTTGCGTGCCTCTTCTTGCAGCTGAAGATTTGTCTAATAGCCTTGAATTAATGACTGACTTGGGAAGTGAATCTTGTATCCCGGTGTGTGAATTTATATCAGCACCTCAAAGAGCATTTAGAATCAATGATGAGGCTAAAATCAGTTGGGTACACCCAAAGCATAGGCTTACGAGAACACAAGACCTAGAAAAACTTTTTTACGATGCGGGTGCTTTTGCTTGGGCGACAGGAGATAAGTGGATGCAAGGTGATTTAGCAGATGGTGTTGCATATATCATGACTAGCGACAGGGTGATTGATATTGATACAAGTGAAGACTGGGATAGAGCAGAATTACTATATAGGATGTTGAAATCATGAAAACCGCGATACCATATGGTAAGCATTATCTTGATCAAGATGATATTGATGCAGTGGTCGATGTTCTTGAAAATCATCCTTTGACTCAGGGAAAAAAAGTAGACGAATTCGAAAAAGCTATCGCGGAATATGTGGGCGCTAAATACGCTGTTGCCATGTCTAGTTTGACTGCTGGCCTGCATATGGCCTGTATCGCTGCTGGGATAGATGACAGCAATGCTGTTGTCACATCACCAATTACGTTTGTTGCGTCTTCAAATGCTGCCCTGTATTGCGGGGCTGAAGTGCTATTCTCTGATATTGACAAAAGCACTATTAACCTTTGTCCTGAGGAGTTGAGAGCAACAGTTAAAAAACATCAAAATATAAAGGCTATTATTCCTGTGCATTTTTCAGGTCTTCCGTGTGATATGGAGTCGATAAGGAAAACTGCTGATGGTATTAACGCATTAGTTATTGAGGATGCGGCTCACGCCCTAGGAGCGAGATACCCAGATGGGTCAAAGGTTGGGTCGTGTAAATATTCTGATATGACGGGGTTTTCCTTTCATCCAGTAAAGTCTATTGCTGCAGGTGAGGGGGGTATGATTACGACAAATGACAAGGCTATCTATAAAAAATTATTGAGGTTAAGAAGCCACGGTATTAATAAATTAGATGATGACTTCATAGATAAAGCAGCTGCGGCAACTGGTGCGGATAAGAATCCATGGTATATGGAAATGAAAGAACTTGGCTACAATTATCGTATAACTGACATGCAAGCAGCACTAGGGAAATCGCAGCTCAAGAAATTGCCAAATTTTATTGCTCGTCGTAGACAGCTTGTAAAGAGATATGATGACGCTTTCTTGGGGTTAGATAATATCAGGCCGATACAGGCTCAAGGTCGTGAAATAAGCGCTCATCATCTCTATGTGATTTGCGTCAAATATGAATCTATAGGTACTACTAGGGCTAAATTGATGGCGGAATTAAAAGCTGAGGGAATCTTCACTCAGGTGCACTATATTCCAGTAACTTCTCATCCTTATTACAAGAATCTTGGTTTTGATTCGAGCGATTATCCTCAATCCCTTGAGTTCTATGGAGAGGCGCTGTCTCTCCCTCTATACTATTCGTTAACAGATATGGAGCAAGATAAAGTTATTGGTAGTTTAAAAAAAATGCTTAAATTATGAAAAAATACTGTTTCATGATGACAGGAAGCCAAGTGTGGCTTGATGTGGCTTTTGAACTCCATCGACGGCAGATCGCAGAACCAGTTTTCTGGCTTGGTGATGATAAACATCTTTCTTCTGCAAGGGAAAAATTTGGAGATGTCGTGCTGTCGATGAACGACTTTGTTCATCATCAGCATAAATTACAAAATATCCAGTTTGACGGACAGGCTGCTGGATTTTTTACCTCGGAGAATTATCTGCAAGCTAAAGATAGATGCTTAAAAATGATGGATCGTCTCGACCTTTACGGGCTGTTTTCTCGGCAGGACAGAGAAGTTATTTTTAATAAATTGGCTATTTGTGTCCTTGAGAGACTTGAAACCGCAAAGCCACAGGTGCTTATCATGGCGGAGATGGCGCACTCCCATGCTCAGTATCTTGTTTTGGAAATATGTCTTTATTTAGATATAGAAATTATTAAATTTAATAATTGGA
>Ga0315339_1003496_pt1 | contig 10985 bp, 9 predicted proteins | sample ASW17metaG_FD_204514 | JGI IMG/M metagenome (GOLD analysis project Ga0315339, IMG submission 204514) | Ammonia-oxidizing marine archaeal communities from Pacific Ocean, United States - ASW #17 | ecosystem: Environmental > Aquatic > Marine > Oceanic | place: USA: California | collected 2016-12-05
AAAATCACAAAAAAAGGCAATGCCCGTGTTTTTTGATTTGATAATAAACTGTGCAGAAGAGTTATTAAGGCCTGCTCCTAATTGAAATAATGAGGTGATATCAAAGCCTGTGAGTAACTGTGATCTGATGTCATTAATTCCAAGTTCTCTAGCAATAATTTTTCGAGCATTTTGATTCGCCGCAATGACAACATTGTTACTATCCAACGCAATTAGATTTGGGCAATAAGTATTCAGCGAACTGATGTTTATATCGAATTTTAAAATTGTCGAATTGCTATAATAATTTAAAAAATTAGCCGCCTCAATAAGCCCAGCGTGCATCTGTACCAATTTAAGCAATAAATGTTGACTGGCTTTGTCTTTTGGTGAACAAAGCGCTGAGACATCAAGTACAGCCAATAGAACGGCTGTGAAAGGTAATGAACATGCCAGAAATAACAAGTATTTCGCAACAGCTAAAGAATTTAGACAGAGTATCGATGAATTTTTTGATAATACATTACCCGAAATTGGGCATGCTTTTACGAGTAGAATTAATGACAACTGTCAGACCTTCAATTTTTCATCTTGAAGTATGATGGGTATTTATAATGAAGGATTAAATTACCCTATTTATTTATATCTACTAAAGAATTAAATATGTTTGAAGTGGCTAAGTTAATTTTAATAGTTAATATCCAATCTGGATATAACACCTATAAATGTCAAATATATCATTTTCAATCTGTTAATAATTCACCTATTAAATTGCTATGGTATGATAGATTCACTATAAACATTTAACGAGAGTAAAATGACTACGCTACAAAATGAAAATATTCACATCCAATCAGAGACTGTTTTAATTACCCCTGCGGAACTTAAAAAGCAACTTCCTGCTTCTGATAATGTGTATCGATTTATTAATGAGTCTCGTGAAGTTATTGCTAATATTGTGCATAAAAAAGATCCTCGATTCTTAGTGATTTGTGGTCCTTGCTCTATTCATGATATTAAAGCAGCTAAAGAATATGCTTTGAAATTAAAAGCATTACATGAAGAATATAAAGATACTCTATTTATTGTGATGCGTGTGTACTTTGAGAAACCTCGTACAACAGTTGGTTGGAAAGGGTTAATCAATGACCCGCATATGGATGATTCTTTTGATATTGAAACTGGACTTCAAAAAGCACGTGAATTATTAATTTTTATCTCTGAGCTTGGTTTGCCAATTGCAACGGAAGCGTTAGACCCTATCAGTCCACAGTACCTCGGCGATCTATTTAGTTGGGCTGCTATTGGAGCACGAACGACGGAATCACAAACACACCGAGAAATGGCAAGTGGTCTATCTATGCCTGTTGGTTTTAAGAATGGTACCGATGGTAGTTTATCAACTGCAGTAAATGCGATGCAGTCAGCGGCTTCGCCACACCGATTTATGGGCATCAACCAACTGGGTCAAAGTGCTTTATTACAAACTGCTGGTAATAAAGATGGTCATGTAATATTACGTGGTGGTGGTGGAAAACCGAATTATGATTCACTTAACGTATCGTTAGCTGAGCAAGCATTAGCAAAAGTAAATGTTGAACAAGTATTAATTGTAGATTGTAGCCATGAGAACTCTAATAAAAATCATGAATTACAACCCTTAGTTGCTAAAGATGTATTTCATCAAGTTATTGAAGGTAATACCTCAATTATCGGCATTATGTTAGAAAGTAATATTAATGCAGGTAATCAATCTGCTGATCTTCCTGCTGAAGATCTAAAATATGGCGTGTCTGTTACTGATGCTTGTATTGATTGGAAAACAACAGAGACACTCCTTGCGGATGCTACAAAGTTATTAGCTGATAGCCTACAACAAAGATAAGAAGATATTTATGCCTTTAAGTAAATTAAGAGACAAAATTGATGCTGTTGACCAGAAAATAATTGATCTATTAGCAGAACGTTTAGGATTAGTGGGTGAAGTTGGTGAAGTAAAAACCGAACATGGTTTACCTATCTATGTGCCAGAACGCGAAGCTGCAATGCTTGCAAAACGCCGAGCAGAAGCTGAGTCTAAAGGCGTTCCTCCTGACCTGATAGAAGATATATTACGTCGAACTATGCGTGAGTCTTACGCAAGTGAAAATGAAACGGGTTTTAAAACGGTTAATCCAAGCATGAAACGTATTGTTATCATTGGCGGTAACGGTTTATTAGGTAAGCGTTTCGTAGAGATGTTTGAACTTTCCGGTTACCAGGTTGATGTTTTAGGACGATCTAATTGGGATCAAGCTGAGCAGATTTGTAGTAAAGCTGGCTTGGTGATTGTTGGGTCACCAATCGATGTTACTGAAGATGTTATTAATCAGCTTACTTATTTGCCTGATGATTGTATTTTAGCTGATATTACTAGTGTTAAAGATGCGCCACTTAAAGCGATGCTTGATATTCATAAAGGACCCGTTGTCGGTTTACATCCAATGTTCGGGCCTGATATTTCAAGCTTTGCAAAACAAGTAATCGTTTATTGTGACGGTCGAAGTGAAGATAAATATAGTTGGCTAATTGAGCAAATGAAGATATGGGGTTCGCACCTATATAGTGTGAAAGCACCTACCCATGATGAATCAATGACATTGATTCAAGCATTACGTCATTTTACTAGTTTTGTATATGGTGTTCACTTACAGGAAGTTGATGCAGATCTTGAACAGTTACTTGATTTAAGTTCGCCTATTTATCGTTTAGAGTTAGCAATGGTAGGTCGTTTATTTGCGCAAGAGCCCGCTTTATATGCTGATATTATTCTATCGCAAAAAGGTAATCTTGATATGATCAAACGTTATCATAAGCACTTTTCTGATGCGATTGAGTTATTGGAAAATTCGGATAGAGAAGCATTTATTAAACGTTTTGAATCAGTAACTGATTGGATGGGAGATTACTCTCAACTATTTTTAGATGAAAGTCGGGTAATGTTACAGCAGGCACACGATAATCGTCATTATGAAGTAAAGTAGCCAATAACTATAAAAAAGGAGCTAAGTAGCTCCTTTTTTATTAAATTCATTTATATCTTTTTTTATAAAATTTTTAAAATAAAACCATTGGCGTTATATTTTTTGTAGAAATAAAAAAAGAGCTTAAAGCTCCTTTTTTATTTTAGTAATTTTTATCTGCTATTATGCTGCAAATTCTTTGTTCATAGTAATTTCAGATTCAGATTCAATTTCAATTTCTGTTTCGTTAATTGGTTGTCCAGAAATCTCACCATTGCGACACATATCTTTGCCATTGTTTTTAGCTCGACTTGCTTCAGATTTGTGTAAATGTTTATTAAGTTGGCGTTCAATCTTCTGGAATAATTGCCCGATAGCAATATAAAGATCATCATGCTCAGCGTGAGCGAATACTTTACCATTTGGTACACCGATTGTTGCTTCAATCTTGATACCTTTAGGCTCTTTAGTGATGATACAGTGTGGTTTTATTAATGGAATTTGAAGCTTTTCTAACTTCTGAAAACGTTCCTCTACTTTGCTACGCATTGTGTCAGTGATAGTAATTTGTTTGCTTGTAATTTCAATTCTCATATAGGACACCTTTAGATTATACACTTATTGTGTTCATAAATAGATTATGCTTTTTTTTTCATATTTAAAGTGACATATGTCACATTTATTTTCTTTTATTGCTCCTGTAAAATTTTTCAATTTGAATACAAATTTTACAGTTTTACATAAAGATTACTTCTTCAATCTCATTAGTTAGTCCATTGTTTCATGAATAAGTTCCTTACTTTACCTCTCTTTTTTATATTAAATTACTTTTATTCAGCCACTCTTTTGCTATCGTTAATACTCTTCTATAACGATAGTGATTCTCTTATGCATTTTAAACACTTAGCTTATCTTACGAATGTTTTACTTTTTATTATTCTTGCATCAATTAGTTTGTCAGCGCTCTCTTCTTCTTCTTCTTCGTCTTGGTCTCATGCATTAAGCATGTATGGCGACTATAAATACGGTAAACAGTTTAGCCATTTCGAGTATGCCAACCCTGATGCGCCAAAAGGTGGCGTTTTTAAGCAAGCGACAATTGGTAGTTTTGATTCACTAAACTCTTTTATTGTGAAAGGTAATGCAGCGTCGGGTTCGAACATGATTTACGACACTTTGTTAAAACAATCTAGTGATGAGCCTTTTACTGGCTATGGTTTGATCGCTTCTTCAATAAAAGTTGCGGATGATTTCTCTTCAGTTAGTTTTAAAATTAATCCTAACGCAAGGTTTCATGATGGGATAAATATCCAAGCATCGGATGTCAAATTTAGCCTGGAATTGCTACTTGAAAAAGGGGCGCCGTTTTATCGCTCTTATTACGCTGGTGTTAAAGAAATTACTATTGATAGTCCTTCTCAAGTCAGTTTTTACTTTTCAGAAAAGGGGAATAGAGAACTGCCTTTAATTGTTGGTCAAATTCCAATTTTTCCAGAGCATTTTTGGAAAGATAAAGATTTTTCTAAAACCGATCTAACTATTCCTCTTGGATCCAGTGCTTATAAAATTAAAAGCTTTAGTGCTGGCAAACGTATTACCTATGAGCGTGTAAAGGATTACTGGGCAAAAGACCTACCTGTGAATAAAGGGATATATAATTTTGACAGTATGATATTTGATTATTATCGTGATGCAGGTGTTGCTTTTGAAGCATTTAAATCAGGTGCATTTGATTATCGTTTGGAGTCTTCTGCTAAACGATGGGCTACTGGCTATAAAGGAGAATTGTTTGAGTCGCAAAAGATTATTACTCAAAAGATAAGTGATCAAACTCCGCAAGGAATGCAGGGATTTTGGTTTAATCTACGTAACGATAAATTTAAAGATAAGGATGTTAGAAAGGCAATTAGTCTCTTATTTGATTTTGAATGGGCTAATAAAACACTTTTTCATAGTTCATACACACGTATTAATAGCTTCTATTCAGGTTCTGAACTTGCTACTGCTAAAGAAATCAGTGCTGATGAAGCGTTAGTACTCGCGCCATATAAGGATCAATTAGCTTCTAGTGTATTTGACTCACTTTCTTTACCGGTCACTCGTGGTGATGGCAATGTTCGTGAGCAGATGAGGCGAGCTGTCAAGCTTTTTGAAAAAGCGGGATATCAACTTAAAGATAGTAAAATGCAAGATAAAGAGGGTAAACAGTTTACGTTTGAATTCTTACTTTATAGTAAAGATTTTGAGCGTATTGTTCATCCATTTAGGCAAAACTTGCAAAGAGTTGGAATTAAAACATCAATCCGTTTGGTTGATGTTTCTCAGTTTATAAATCGTCTTAATAACTTTGATTTTGATATTGTGACTATGCGTAAAGGACAATCTATTTCGCCGGGTAATGAACAACTTGGTTATTGGGGATGCGATAGTGCGATGGAGGTGGGAACATCAAACTGGTCTGGTGTATGTTTGCCTGTGCTCGATAAACTTGTACAGCAATTGATTACTAGTAGATCACGAAAAGAACTTGTTAGCATAACGAAAGCACTTGATAGAGTCCTATTGAATGAGTTCATCGTTATCCCTCAATGGTATCTGCCTGCTTATCGCATTGCTTATTGGAACAAATATTCTCATCCTGATACTGCACCCATTTATGAACTTGGTTTATCTACTTGGTGGTTAACGAAAGCGGAGCAGATACTATGAACCGTTATATTTTAAAACGACTTCTGCTTATTATTCCTACTTTACTGGGCATTATGACCATTAATTTTTTTATTGTTCAAATTGCACCTGGTGGTCCTGTCGAGCAAGCACTTGCAAAGGTTCAAGGTATTGATGGAGGTAGTCGTGTTGCTGCGGGCACTAATAGTGATATACAGAGTGCGAAGTCTGATAGTAAATATCGTGGCGCGCAGGGCGTAGATGCTGAATATATTTTGGCTCTTGAAAAATTATATGGTTTTGATAAACCTATTGTAGAGCGGTATTTTTCTATGTTACTACGTTATGCCAAGTTTGATTTTGGAGATAGCTTTTATCGTAATGAAAAAGTAACCAACCTTATTCTCGATAAAATGCCAGTATCTATTTCATTAGGGTTATGGACAACTTTAATTGCTTACCTTATATCCATCCCGCTAGGGATTAAAAAAGCAACGTCACATGGCAGTCGATTCGACATATGGAGTAGCACTATTGTTACCGTTGCTTATGCCATTCCTGCCTTTATCCTTGCAATTATGCTTATTGTTTTATTTGCCGGTGGCTCCTATTATGACTGGTTTCCATTACGTGGACTAGTTTCAGATAACTTTGATGAATTAACAACCTGGGGGCAGATTAAAGACTATTTTTGGCATTTAGCATTACCTATTGCTGCGTCTGTGCTAGCCAGCTTTGCCACGTTAACAATGCTTACTAAAAACTCCTTTTTAGATGAGGTTCATAAGCAATATGTCGTTACTGCGCGAGCGAAAGGATGTTCTCAAAATCGAATTCTTTATGGTCACATTTTTCGTAATGCAATGTTACTTGTATTAGCTGGTTTACCGGCCGCATTGATTGGTATTTTCTTTACTGGCTCGATGTTAATTGAAGTTATCTTCTCATTAGATGGCTTAGGTTTACTTAGTTTTGAGTCCGTTATTAATCGTGATTATCCGGTTATTTTTGCTTCGTTATATATTTTTACACTTATAGGTTTAGTGCTGAAGCTAATTAGCGACGTTACTTATACCTTGATTGATCCGCGCATCACATTTGAGGGGCGTTAATATGTCACTATTATTAACATGGCAAAAAATGCGTCGTAATCCAGTAAATTCAGATCGCTGGGAACAATTTAAAAGTAATAAAAGAGGTTACTGGTCATTATGGGTTTTCTTATTTTTATTTATATTGAGTTTAGTCGCTGAATTATGGATAAACGATAAACCCATCATGGTTTCTTACCAGCAGAATTGGTATTTCCCAATTATTGAGGACGTCACAGAGGATAAATTAGGCGGGGATTTTGATATTGTTACTGATTATCGAGATCTCTATATGATTCAGCAAATAGAAAAGGATGGCTGGATTATTTGGCCCTTAGTGCCTTTTTATTTTGACAGCATTAATTTTGAATTGACTCAATCAGCTCCTTCTCCTCCCGATAGCATTAATTATTTAGGCACTGATGATCAGGGGAGAGATTTGCTTGCACGGCTGGTTTATGGATTTAGAATCTCTGTTCTCTTTGCAATAACATTGACACTTGTCAGCTCAGTAATAGGGATTATTATTGGTGCTATTCAAGGCTATTATGGTGGTAAAATTGATCTTTTTGGGCAACGAATATTAGAAATTTGGGAAGGTTTACCAATGCTCTTCATGCTTATTATTCTTGCAAGTTTTGTAGAGCCAACTTTTAGTTGGTTATTAGGATTAATGATTTTATTTAGCTGGCCAAGTTTAGTGAGTGTCGTTCGTGCTGAGTTTCTGCGTGGTCGCCATCTTGAGTATGTAAAAGCAGCACATGCACTCGGTGTCAAAGACAGTAAAATAATGTTTAAGCATATTTTACCTAATGCAATGATTGCGACACTTACTTTTATGCCTTATCTCTTCACTGGCGCCTTAACAACTTTAACGTCTTTAGATTTCTTAGGTTTTGGTTTACCACTAGGGTCGGCTTCATTAGGTGAAATGGTCGCACAAGGAAAAGATAATTTACATGCTCCGTGGATTGCAATTACAGCATTTATTTCACTATCAACTATTTTAGTATTACTTGTTTTTATTGGTGAAGCCACCCGTGATGCATTTGACCCAAGGAAACAAGCATGAATAATACTAGCTTATTAAGTGTTGATAACTTAAGCATTAGCTTTGGCGATAACCCTATTGTTAAAAACATTAGTTTTCAACTTGAACGAGGTAAAACATTGGCGATTGTAGGTGAAAGTGGTGCAGGTAAATCCTTGCTAGCACAGTCTATTTTACAATTGTTACCTTACCCGTATGCACATCACCCTACTGGTGAAATCATGCTCGATGGAGAAGCGCTCGTTGGCAAGAGTCATGTTGTTTTAGAAGCGATTCGTGGTAATAAAGTCGGTATGATATTTCAAGAGCCAATGACCTCTTTAAATCCATTGCATACGGTACAAAAACAAATTGGTGAAACATTACTTATTCATAAAGGGTTAGTAGGTAAACCAGCCACAAATCGTACCTTGGAGTTATTAAACTTAGTGGGTATTGACTCTCCAGAAGCGCGTTTAAAATCTTATCCTCATGAACTATCTGGTGGTCAACGCCAACGCGTTATGATTGCCATCGCATTAGCAAATGAACCCGAGTTATTAATTGCTGATGAACCTACTACGGCACTTGATGTTACCATTCAAAAACAGATATTAGAGTTATTAAAGTCATTGCAGCAACGCCTTAATATGGGAATATTACTAATTACACATGACCTACATATCGTGAAAAATATCGCTGATGATGTATTAGTGATGCGCTATGGGGAAATGGTCGAATTACAACCAAAATTAATGCTATTTGATAATCCTAAAGAAGATTATACGAAGTTATTATTAGATGCTATTCCTACTGGGGAGATGCCTCCTATTATCGATGGCGAAATATTGCTACGCGCTGATAATATTCATGTTTCATTTCCGATGAAGAAAAATTTTTGGGGTAAAATAACGCATTTTTTAGAAGCGGTAAAGGATGTTAGTTTAGAAGTCCGTAAAGGTGAAACCGTGGCTATTGTTGGTGAAAGTGGATCGGGGAAAAGTACCTTAGCACAAGCTATTTTACAACTTAATAAAAGTAGCGGTAAGGTTATTTTTTTAGGGCAACAGATTGACAATATTAAACATGAATTTTTAAATAAAATACGTTCTGACTTACAGATTGTGTTCCAAGACCCATTTGCTAGTCTTAGCCCTCGACTCTGTGTGGGGGATATTATTGCTGAAGGATTAGAAGTACATCATCCTGATTTAAGTGCTAATGAAGTAAATGAAAAGGTGTTGGCTATCCTTCAACGTGTAGGTTTAGATAAAGAGAGTGCTGAACGTTATCCGCATCAATTCTCAGGCGGGCAACGTCAACGAATTTCCATCGCTCGCGCTGTTATTTTAGAGCCTAAATTGATCATATTAGATGAGCCAACTTCAGCTTTAGACCGTAGTATACAAAAGCAGATTTTAGCCTTATTAGTCTCGTTGCAAAAAGAGTTATCACTCAGTTATTTATTTATTAGCCATGACCTGTCTGTTGTTCGTGCTATTAGTCATCGAGTGCTTGTAATGAAAGCGGGTACAGTTATTGAGCAAGGTTATACAAATGAGATCTTTAACACACCAAAGCAACATTACACTCAAATATTATTATCTTCTGCGCTGCTATAGAGTAGTATGATTTTACCCTTCTCTTTAAGTGATCTTAAGTTGGCTTTTATGATGCGATTTTTATTAATTATCACCTTTATTTTATTTTCGTCAGCGAGCTTCTCGCTCTCTTTAGATCAACAACGAGTGGAATATCGAAAAGCTCTGCAATTAGTAAAGCAAAACCGCTGGAGTGAAGCAAATCGGAAACTGGATAATATTCCCCTGTATCCACTTAATTACCTTATAGAATATCAATCCCTGAAAAAAGAATTTTCTCAGGATAGTGTGGCTAAAATCAGTCAATTTATCAGCGATAACAAACCCTATAAAATAAGTAATAAACTGCAACGTGAGTATCTTTATTATCTAGCAGGTAAAAAGTATTGGGCCGAGTTCATTGCTTTTTATCCGCAACTCCCGCGAAGTGGAAAATTAAAGTGCTTCTATTTCCAATCTAAAATAGCCTTGGGAGAAGAGATAAGTATTTGGCCATCGGTGAAAAAAGTGTGGTTATCAGGCGTTTCTCAACCTAATGCTTGCGACAAAGTTTTTAATTTTTACCTAAAGAAAAATAAGATTACTCAAGAATTGATTTGGGAACGTTTTGAGCTTGCTTTTTACGCTAATAAAAATGCATTGATGAATTATCTTATTACTCTTATGAAAAGTGATAAACGAGAACTTGCTAAACAGTTAGTTACTTTAAATAAGTCCCCTAAAAAATTAATAAAAAGTACTGTTTTTAAACATCGAGAACAAGCCAGTTATCCTTTCTTAGCACCTTTACTAAAACGTTTAGCCCGTACAGATATAGAACTCGCCTTGAAAATGTACATCGCCTATGAAAAGAAGATCCCGTTTAGTTTTAATGATGAGATCAAACTAAAAAAATATTTTGCATTAAGAATATTGATCAAAAATAAAAATGAATTACTGCCTTGGTTAGATGAAAATTTACTTCACTTAGGCGATGTGAAACTGACCGAACACCGTATTCGTTATGCCATTAAATATAATAATTGGTCTGAAATTGAGCATTGGATAGATATTTTACCAGCAGAAATCGAACAAAATACAACTTGGATTTATTGGCAAGCACGTGCGTTTGAACAGAAAAAACAATACAAAAAAGCCAATGCGTTATACCTGAAAATTGCAGGGAAACGTAAATATTATGGTTTTCTAGCAGCTCAAAAATTAGGCCTACCTTATCAACTTAACGCTCAAATAGTTAAGCCTATGATGACTAGTTTGGATTATTTACAGGCACATTTAGATCATATTGAAGAACTTAATTTTCATCAATATACAGGACTTGTAAAACGGGAATGGGAAGGATTATTAAAAGGGCGTGATAGTGATATTCAGCGACAGCTTGGTTTGTATGCTTTCGATAAAGGATGGGCTCATCTTTCTGTTGTTGCAAGTATTCGGTCAAAAAGTTGGGATGCCATAAACATACGTTTTCCTGAAGTTAAACCAAGTCTGTTCTTAGAAAATGCCCTAAAATATGAAGTTCCTTCAAGTTATATTTATGCAATAACACGGCAGGAAAGTTCTTTTGACCAATTTGCTAGTTCTCCAGTAGGTGCTACTGGATACATGCAATTAA
>Ga0315339_1003497_pt1 | contig 10984 bp, 10 predicted proteins | sample ASW17metaG_FD_204514 | JGI IMG/M metagenome (GOLD analysis project Ga0315339, IMG submission 204514) | Ammonia-oxidizing marine archaeal communities from Pacific Ocean, United States - ASW #17 | ecosystem: Environmental > Aquatic > Marine > Oceanic | place: USA: California | collected 2016-12-05
CGCAAATGGTATTGTCTGGTAGAAAAGTAAATAATTCAATGGTTAATTTTGTCGAAAAATCAATAAATAATCTTTTAAAAAATAGAAAAGTTGAACGAGCAAAAATACTCTTTATGGGCGTATCATTTAAAGAAAATAGTAATGATTTAAGAAATAGTAAAAATTTAGAACTTTTTTTTAAATTAAATAAAAAACATGATGTGCATCTTTATGATACAGTAGCTGATTTAAGCCATTTAAGCTCAAAATATAAAATATTTAATTTATCTAAAAAAATAAAATTTGATTGTATAGTTATTGCTGTTAATCATAATGAATTTAGAAGAATACCAACTTCAAAATTTGTTAAAATAATGAGAAAAGATGGTTTTATTATAGATTTGATGAATTACTTTGATAAAAAAAAAAAGAATTTTAATTATTTTAAAAATAAAATATGGAGATTATAAAAAAACCATTTATTATTGCTGAAATTGGATCTACTCATGATGGTTCTTTTGGCAATGCTTGCAGTATTATAAAAGTTGCAGCAAAATGTGGTGCCAATGCGGTTAAAATTCAAACTCACTGTGCTGAAGATGAAACTTTATATAATGCTCCTAATCCACATTATTTTAAAGAAGAAAATAGATTTGATTATTTTAAAAGAACTGAATTTTCTTTTAAGCAATTACAAGCACTTAAAAAACTTTGTAAAAATCTAAAAGTAGAATTTTTTTCTTCACCATTTTCTCTTAAAGCAGTTGAAATTTTAAATAAATTAAATTTAAAATATTTTAAAATTGCATCAGGAGAAGTTACAAATATACCTCTATTGGAAAAAATAAATGAAACAAAAAAAATAGTTTTTTTGTCAACTGGAATGAGTGATTATAAAGAAATAGAAATTGCAATTAAAAGTCTCTCAAAATGCAAAATTATATTAATGCAATGTACTTCGAGCTATCCTTGTGAGATTAAAGATGTGGGACTGAACGTATTTAAAGAATTTAAAAAAAGGTTTGATGCAAAAATTTTTGATTATGGTTTTTCTGATCATACATTAACGCCAGTTTCTGCATTAGGAGCAGTATTTTTTGGTGCAAATTATATAGAAAAACATATCACTTTATCAAAAGAAATGTATGGAAGTGATGCAAAATTTGCTATGGAGCCAAATGAGTTCAAAAAATATTGTTCATATATAAATGAAGCCTTTAATTTAAAACACAATAAATCTGAAAAAAAAATCTCTTTAAAAATTAGAAAAATGAAAAAAATTTTTGAAAAAAGCATTGTTTTAAATCAAGATGTAGATAAAGGTCATATTCTTACAATAAAAGATTTGAATTTTAAAAAACCTGGAATAGGGTTAAAACCATTAAATTATAAAAAACTAATAGGAAAGAAAATTTTAAAAAAATTAAAAAAAAATACATTGCTAACAATTAAAGATTATAAATGAAGAAAATTTTGGTATTTATTGGATCAAGGGCAAACTATAGTAGTATTAAATCAGTTTTAACTGAAGTAAAAAAGAGTAGAAGACTTAAACTTTTTATTGTTTTAGGATCATCAGGTGTAATTACAAAATATGGAAATCTTGAGAAAATAATTTTAAAAGATGGTTTTAAAATAGCTAAAAAAATTTTTTTTTTAGTTGAGGGTGAAAATCCCCTAACAATGGCAAAATCAACTGGATTGGGACTCATTGAAATTACAACCACTTTGAATGAAATAAAACCAGACATAGTTCTAACAATAGGTGACCGATTTGAGACTATGGCAACTACTTTAGCTTCTACCTACATGAATATAGTCCTTGCTCATACTATGGGAGGGGAAATTACTGGCTCAATTGATGAAAGCATTAGACATGCAATAACAAAATTTGCTCATTTGCATTTTCCTGCATCTAAAGAGGCATACAAAAGAATATTAAGACTTGGAGAAAATAAAAAAAATGTACATTTGGTTGGATGTCCGAGAATTGATTTGATTAAACAAGTTTTAAAAAAAAATAAAATATCAAATTTAAATAAATATTTATTTAATTTTGGAGTAGGAGATAAACTAGATTTAAACAAACCTTTCGTTATAGTTTCTCAACATCCAGTAACAACTGAATATGGATCGTCTGAAGAACAAATATTAAATACTCTTAAAGCTGTAAACATGATTGAAACACAGGTAATAGTATTATGGCCAAATCCAGATGCAGGATCAGAGTTACTTTCAAAGGGGATTAGAAAATGGAGAGAAAGATATAATAAAAATAATAAAATTCATTTTTTTAAAAATTTAGAACCAGATGAATATATTCAATTAATGAAAAAAACTGCTTGTCTAATTGGAAATTCTTCGAGTGGTATAAGAGATGGAGCATTTATTGGAACACCAGTCGTAAATATTGGTACCAGACAGTCTAAGAGAGAAAGAGCAAAAAATGTAATAGACTCATCTTATGAAATTGAAGACATTTATAAAAAAATTAAAAAACAATATGGCAAAAAATATCTTAGCAGCAATATTTATGGTAATGGTAGCGCAGGAAGAAAGATTGTTAAGATATTGGAAAATCTTCAGAAAATAAAAATTCAGAAAAGTATATCTTATTGATTAATGAATTATCTCGCAGTAATTCCAGCAAGAGGAGGTTCTAAAACAATTAAAAATAAAAATTTGGTTAAAATTAATGGTCAACCGCTAATTAGATATACCCTGGATGCTGCGTTAAAATGTAAAAAAATATCAGAAATTTGTGTTTCTTCCGAAGATAGTAAAATTTTAGATTATTGTAAAAAGTTTCCTATAACTACGATAAAACGTCCAAAAAATTTAGCAAAAGATTCTACTCCTACTCATCCGGTCATTAAACATTGCTTAAAATTTTATAAAAAATTAAAAAAAGTGCCTAAGAATGTTATAATTCTCCAACCAACTTCGCCATTAAGAAATTTTAAACATATTAATAAAGCAATTACAAAATTTGAAAAATATAAAAACTGTGAGACTTTAGTTAGTTGTAGTCAAATACCCCATAATTTTGAACCTAATTCATTAATGATTGAAAAAAACGGATTTCTTCATTTTGTAAAGAAAAAAAAAATTTTTAATAAACATAAAAAAAAAAAATTTTTTGCAAGAAATGGAGCGGCTATATATATAACTAAATACCCACTTATTAAAAAAAAGATTTTTGGATCAAAGATATTAAAATTTGAAATGGATGAATATTCTTCTATTGATATTGATAATTTATATGATCTAAAAATCTTTGAACTATTTATGAAGCATTACAAATAAAATGATTTGTACCAATGAATAAATTTTTTAACACCAATTTTGTAATCAATAGGTTTTGGATATTTAATAATTTTTTTTATATTTTTTTTTGAGGATAATGTCTCTTTGATGTCTCCTGGTTGCATTGGTAGGTATTTCACTTTCAATTTAATATTTAAATTTTTTCCTATTTCTTTAACAAAATTCATTAACTTCACTTTTTTTCCACAGGATAAATTAACAACCCTATATGGAGCAGTACTATTTGAGGCAACAATTTTTCTCTTTAAGTTTTTTTTTGGTATCTTTTTTAAAAGATTAACTATCATCGTAACTATATCGTCAACATAAGTAAAATCTCTACTATGATTGCCATAATTAAAAATTTGTAATGGTTTGTTATTAATAGCATTATGTGTAAATTTAAATAAACTCATATCTGGTCTACCCCATGGCCCATAAACTGTAAAAAATCTCAATCCAGTAGTTGGTAAATTAAATAAATATGAATAAGCATGAGCCATTAGCTCATTTGATTTTTTTGTAGCCGCATATAATTGGAGAGGATGAGAAGTATCATCATTTTCTTCGAATGGTAGTTTGTGATTTATTCCATATACGCTACTAGTACTGGCATAAAGAAAATGGCGAATTTTATATCTTTTACTTAGATCTAATATATTGAAAAAACCTAAAAGGTTACTCTCAATATATTTCATTGGTTCTTTTAAAGAATATCTAACTCCAGCTTGTGCGGCTAAATTGATAACATGTGTTATTTTATTTTTTTTAAAAATATGATTTAATTTATTAAAATTGGATATATTTATTTTATAAAATTTATAATTTTTATCTTTAAGTAAAATTGAATTTCTTTTTTTTTTTAAATTAATATCATAATAACTATTAATATTATCCACTCCAATTACGCTAATTTTTTTTTTTAATAATCTTTTTGCTAGGTGAAAACCTATAAAACCAGCAGTTCCCGTAATTAAAACTTTCATAATTATTATTAACAGCCTACTTTATTCAAAATACCCTTAATGCTTTTGTTGGGGTCGAAGTTTTTATCCCAAGTTTCTCTTGCATTTTTAGATAATTTTTTTTGTAAACTTAAATCCGTCATAAGTAAATCAACATTTTTTACAAACTCTTGTGAATTTTTACAATACAATACATCATGACCTTGTTTTAATTGATGAAGACCGTAGGATACTGAATTATGTGCTATACATGGCATACCTAGAGATAATGCTGAAATAATTCTTTGTCTTATTCCTACTGGATAATCTGATGCTGAGACTACAGCATCACAATTAGTAAGTTCTGAATTTAGATTTTTTACAAATCCAGCATAAACAATCTCAACATTATTTGTGCTTAATACAGCTTTTTTTGAATACCTTCCTATAAATTTAATTATTATTTTTTTTTTTAATCTTTCGGATAAAAGTTTAACAGATGAGTTTAAAAAATCTAAATTTTTTCTACTAGCTGTAGTATCTAAATCTCCTAAATGAGCGATTGTAAAAGTTTCATTATTAAAAAAATTTTTTTTTACCTCTTCGATTGGAACATAATTTGAAAATCCATTAATTTGAATACAATTAAAATTTTCTGAATTGAATTTATTAGCATGGTAATTAGAAAATGAGCATACAGTTCTATTTTTACCATTTAATATTATGCCTAATTTTTTATTTACATTTTTATTTCCTGTAGAAATAGCTCGCAGTTTTCTAAAAATATTAATCAAATTAAAATTCCAATTTAAAGAGTTTTTTATCCTATCACAATAAGGATCGCCAAGAATACTTACTACATTTTTTCTTTCGGCTAAAGCAATTGCCCATCCTAGATCAAGCGAGATATAAGCATCATAATTGTTATCGATGTTATTAACAATTTTTTTACAGCCCTCAACCCAATATATATCTTTTAAATGATTAAAAAAAAAATTTAAGTTTCTAGTATTAGTTTTTTGTTCGATCAGATTAAAACTATTTATTTTTTTAATTAAATCATCTGATTGAAAATTCTTTTTATATTTATCTAAAAAATTTTTATCTACTCTTAAAAAAACATCTACAGAGTAATTTTTATTTACCAATTCCTTGATTAAATTATAATTAAATATACCTGTGCCTCCTTGGGTATGATCAGGTATGCCTGTCGAAAAAAAAGCAATTTTTTTCATTAAAACTCTTAAATTTTTTATATCAATTAATTTAAATATGTATATAAACTATTTATTTTAAGAATTAATCAAATTACAACTGTAATAACTGATGAGTAATTTCATTGTCACAACGACCATCAATAATGTAACTAGGGCTATAAGACTTTACGATCAAATGAAAGATTGGAAGTTAATTGTAGTTGGAGACTTAAAAACTCCAAAAAATTATAAACTAAAAAATGGAATTTATATCTCTCCAAAAGATCAAATTAAAATTGACTCCAAGTTATCAAAATTAACTTCATGGAATTGCATACAAAGAAGAAATTTTGGTTTTATTTTAGCAAAAAGATTAGGAGCCAAAATTGTTGCAAGCGTAGATGATGATAATATTCCAAAAAAAAATTGGGGCAAAAATATTTTGCTAAATAAAAAAATAAAAATAAACAAATTTTTAACTAAAGAAATGGTATTTGACCCAATGTCTCCTACAAATCATAATGATTTATGGCATAGGGGATTCCCTTTACAGCTAATAAAAAAAAAAAATCAAATCATTAAAACAAGAGGTCAAATAACACCAGATATACAAGCTGATTTTTGGGATGAAGACCCAGATGTTGATGCAATTCAAAGATTAATAACAAATACAAAAACAAAATTTTCAACTAAAAATTTTCCTTTTTTTTCTAACAAGATTTCTCCATTTAATTCCCAAAATACTTTTATATCTATCAAAGCTTTAAAAAATTACTTTATGTTTCCACATATTGGAAGGATGGATGATATATGGGGTGCTTATTATTTGCTCTCAAAGGGTTATAAAGTAATATTTTCTAAAGCAAGTGTAGTTCAAAAAAGAAATATTCATGATTACACAAAAGATTTTGAAAAAGAAATATTAGGATATTTACACAATCTTGAATTAATAAAAAATATTAAAAAAAATCCTGAAAATATTAAAAAATATCTACCTAAAAATTCATATCTTGCACTAAAACAATATCAAAAAAATTTTTAATATGAAAAAAATTAAAAAATTTGATTTAAGTTATTCCTCAAAACAAATAACTAAATATTTGAAATATGCTAAACAAATTTTAAATTCTGGGTTTCTTGCAGAATCAAAAATGGTAAAAAAATTTGAAGAGAAATTTTCAAAATTTACTAAAATTAAATATTCAAATTTTGTAGGATCGGGTACTGATGCACTAGAAATATCTTTTAAGTTGGTAAAAAAAAGAAAAATTTTATTACAAACAAATAATTTTTTTGCAGCCCATGTTGCGGTGGAGAATGCAAATAAAATTCCTGTATATTGTGATATAGAACTGAATACCCTGGGGATAGATGTGTCTAAAATGGAAGAGCTTTTAAAAAAAGATAAACAAATTGGAGCTGTTTGCATTGTTCATACAGGAGGAATAATTAGCAAAGATATATTAAGAATAAAAAAAATATGCAAAAAATATGCAGTTCTTTTAATCGAGGATGCGGCACATGCTCATGGATCATTTAAAAATAAATTACATGCTGGTAGTTTTGGAGATATTGGATGTTTTAGTTTTTTTTCAACAAAAGTTATGACAACTGGCGAAGGTGGAATGCTTGTTACTAAAAATAAATATATTAATAAAAAAATTAAATCTCTAAAAGATTTTGGTAGACCTAAAAAAGATTCATGGATAAGAGTTATGAATGGCTCAAACTGTAAAGTAACTGAATTTCAAGCCGCTTTAGGATTATTAGAGTTAGATAGATTTAAAAATAGAATTAAAAAAAGATACAAATTAGCAAAAAGAATTAAAACAAATTTAAATAATTCAAATTTTAAAATTTATTGGCCTATCAATCAAAATTCATGTAGTTTTTATAAATTATTTATTGAACATAAAACTTTAGATTATAACAAAGTAAAAAAAGAACTTAAAAAACTAAATATTCCACTATCAGGTCAAGTGTGGCCCTTTCCTTTGCACAACCAACCTTTGTATAGAAACAAAAGTTTAAAAAAATTTATTAATACAGATATTTTTGTTAAAAAACACTTCTCTTTTCCAATTTATCCTGAATTGACATATTCTGATGTAGACTTTATGACAAATGGTTTAAAACAACTTATTAAATAATAATGAAAATTAGCCAGCTCTTAGATATTAAAAATATAAAAGTTAAAGACATTAATGTTAAGCCGTCTGAGATTAAAGAAAACTCTTTAAGAGTTAAAATTAAAGCAACAGGAATTTGTGGATCGGACTTGCATTATTATGATGATGGTGGCTTAGGTAGTCACAAAATTAGTTTCCCAATTACATTGGGTCATGAACCAAGTGGTGTAATTTTAGAAAGTAGCTCTAAATTATTTAACAAAAATGAGCGAATAGCTATTGAACCTAATCTACCCTGCTTGTTTCATAAAAGTGACCAGAATTGTTATGAATGTGGCAAAGGTCATTTCAATCTTTGTCCAGACTCTACTTTTTTAGGAGCCAAAGATACAAATGGTTCGTTCCAAGAAGAAATTGTTATTCATTCTAGTCAAGCATTAAAAATAGATGAAGCAGTTTCTTTTGAAGAGGCAACTTTATTAGAACCTTTTTCTGTGGCTTTGCATGCTTTTAAAAAGATAAATTTTGAAACTGGAGGAAAAATTGCAATATTGGGATCTGGGCCTATTGGAATTTGCTTAGCATTGATCGCTAATATTTCTGGAGCATCAGAAATACTAGTTATAGATAAGTTAAGATATAGACTTGAATTTATTAAAAGCCTAATACCCTGCGCCACTTTAACTGAAGATGAATTTGTTAACGAAAAAAAAAAATATAAAAGTAATTATCACTATGTATTTGATGCCGCAGGTAAAAAAAATACTTTTTTAAATTCACTCGATTTATGCAAAAATCTGGCAAAATTAGTTATTGTTGGAATACCTACATATGATTTTTTGGAATACAATCCCCATGTTGCTAGAGTAAAGGAAATTTTAATTTTAAATTGTAGAAGATCAAACAATTTACTTCATACTTCATACGAAATATTCAAACAATACGGTTTGCCACTGAATAAAATTATTACTCATAAATATGACCTAAATGATATTCAAGAAGCATTTAAAAATAATTCAATATATAAAAATAACGTTATTAAAACAGTAATTACCAGTGAATAGCATTGAAAAAAATTAATTTATTTTTTTTTGGTATATCAAAATTAGGACTAGGTATTCTCAATATAGCTTATAAGGAATCTGGATTCAATATTATTGGAGCTATTGGGAAAAAAAATAAAAAAAAGCATGCAGATAAGTACGAAAGTATTTTGGTAAAATTTTGTGAATCTAAAAATATTAAATATTTTAATTCGTTAAACAAAGTAAAAAAAATTATAAAAAAAAACTCTTTAGGAATTATTGGTGGATATGATGGTATTTTAAAAGATGAATTAATTAAAATTTTTGATTTAGGTATATATAATATTCACTTCGGTGAAATACCAAAGGTTAGAGGTTGCAACCCAACTATATGGTCCATTTTGATGGGAAATAAGGCGGCATATACTCTTTATAAAATCAATTCTAAAATAGACTATGGGAATATTGTTAAAATCGAAAAGTACAAAATAAAATCTGAGGAAAGCTCATACGATATTTATAATAAGCTTACTAAATTATCTTTAATGAGATTTAGGAAATTTCTTATTGCAATAAAAAAAAATAAAATAAAATTCATTAAAGCTAGTTTGAATAGAAAAAAAAATAATTATTTTAGAAAATTTCTTCCAAATAATTGCTATATAAGCTGGAATTGGAAAAATGAATTTATATATGATTTTAGCAGGTCTCTTTTTTTTCCAGGATATAAGCCTGCTAGAACAAAAATTGGAAGATTTGATGTTTATTTAAATATTTCTAAAATTTTTAATAAAAAGTTTACGACTTATATACGTCCAGGAACTATACTTAAAATAAATAGAAATAAAATTAAAATTAAAACTAAATATGGATATGTAAATGCAGAAACAATTAAAGTTTATAAAAATCTTAAAGTTGGTTATTGCTTTGAGTTATACAAAAACAAAAATTATCCATACTATATAAATTTTAATTTTGTTGGAAAAAAACTAAAAAAATTTTAATAAAGGTTAATTGTAATAAATCTAAATTCTGATATTGTCCATCCTTATTAAAAAAAAATGATTTCAAATTCAAATATATTGGTGACAGGTGCAGGAGGTTTCATTGGTGGCCATCTAATAAAAAAGTTGTTAAATCAAAAAAATAAAATTATTGCTGCTGACATAAAACCTATTGATTTGTGGTTTCAAACTTTTGATGAAGCAATTAATTTTCCTTCTCACGATCTTAAAAATACCTCCAACTGTGAAGAATTATTTACAAAATTAAAAATTGATTATGTATTTAATATGGCATGCAATATGGGAGGTATGGGATTTATAGAAAACAATAAAGCAGAATGTATGCTTTCGGTAATGATAAATACAAATTTGTTGAATTTATGCAAAGAGAACAAAATAAAAAAATATTTTTTTTCTTCTTCTGCATGTGCATACAACAAAGACCTTCAAAAAGAGACTAATATTAAAGGCTTAAAAGAAGACGAAGCCTATCCAGCAAATCCAGAAGATGGTTATGGGTGGGAAAAACTGTTTAGTGAAAGAATGTGTAGACATTTTTATGAAGATTTTGGATTGGAAACCAGAGTAGCTAGATATCATAACGTTTATGGGCCAATGGGCACTTTCGATGGAGGTAGAGAAAAAGCTCCAGCAGCATTATGTAGAAAGGTTGTAGAATGTGTTTTAAAAAATAATAAAGAAATAGAAGTTTGGGGAGATGGAGAACAAACTAGGTCATTTTTATATATTGATGATTGTATAGATGGTACATTGAAGTTATTTGAATCAAACTTTAGAGAGCCAGTTAATATCGGAAGTGATGAACAGGTTTCTATAAACAAAATGCTAAATATTATAACTAAGATTGCAAATTTAAATGATCTGCAAAAAAAATATCTTTTAGATAAACCAAAAGGTGTCAGGGGAAGATCAAGTAATAACGATTTATGCAAAAAAGTAATAAATTGGACTTATAAAGTTAATTTGAACGAAGGATTGAAATTGACTTATGGATGGATCTACGACCAAAAAACCATAAAAAAAGACAATTCTGCGAGATTTACTGCTAAATATTAATTAAGCTATACTCTTTTTTAGATAATTCTAAGCTAATAGAATTTAGATTCTTCAGCTATTTCTTATTTAATTTAATAAAAATATCTTTGATTTAGAAAAATATGTAAACAATTAAGCAATTACATTTTTAATAAAATTCATTTTAAAATTTTTTTCAGTGCATAAATCAAGCCAATTGAGCTATTAGTACTGGTCAGCTACACGCATTGCTACGCTTCCACACCCAGCCTATCAACGTGGTGGTCTACCACGGCTCTATAGGAAGAACTAGTTTTGAGGTGAGTTTCCCGCTTAGATGCTTTCAGCAGTTATCTCGTCCATACT
>Ga0315339_1003498_pt1 | contig 10982 bp, 6 predicted proteins | sample ASW17metaG_FD_204514 | JGI IMG/M metagenome (GOLD analysis project Ga0315339, IMG submission 204514) | Ammonia-oxidizing marine archaeal communities from Pacific Ocean, United States - ASW #17 | ecosystem: Environmental > Aquatic > Marine > Oceanic | place: USA: California | collected 2016-12-05
CGGCATGCGTTTAATGGTTCTTGGTCAATATTTGAACCGCTGCGCGGTAGACGTGGTATTCCAAAAGAAAACGGCTGAAGCCAAATTTCATGCGTAATAAGGCGATTGGGCGATACAGAACATTGAGTACACGCATGACCTTGTAGAAAAGCGTCCGGCCGCTGGTCAATTTCATGACTTTGTTATCAATGAAATACGAACAGATCAGCATCAAATTGAAAAACCGCTGCTGAGCCGGCGAATACCAGTCACTGTTCGCGTCGCCTTCCACTTCAATTTTCGACCACTCATCGAGAGTGTCGGGCATTTCATAGTTCCACTTATCGCGCGCGAGGTCATAGAGTTCGGTGCCGGGCAAAGGTCGAAATTTGTTTGGTGGAAAAATGATGCAATTCGCATGGTCCTGAACAAGGCGCAGCATTAAGTCGCGGGTTTGCTTTACCTCTTCGAGGGTTTCCGTCGGGACACCCATTAGAAAATTGTATCCCGCGGTTATTTCCGGATGGCGAGCCAGTTTTTCATTGCACGCAATGATATCATCAACCGTGCAATCCTTGCGGATCAACTGAAGAATCCGATCGCTGCCGGTTTCCGCCCCAATATGCATTATATCGGTTCCCGCGTCGGCAAGTTTCGACAGGAATTCGTCACTCATACGTTTTATTTCATTGATCCGCGCACCCCTGAAGCCGAGCTTCACATTGATGCCACGACGGTTGATCTCGTCGATAATCCCTTCAACGTGTTTGAGGCTGGGGAAACTGTCGTCATCAATGAAATAGACGTAGTTGGCGCCGTATTTTTCGACGACCATCTGGAGGTGGTCGGCGACTTCTTCCGGAGGGAGTTTCACCCATTTTTTTCCGTCGATCGTACTGTACTGCGCCGGCGAGCTGCAGAACGAACACATGTAGGGGCAGCCCAATGAACTGTACATGGAGAAAATTATTCGGTCCTGATCGACCTGGCCGTATACGGAGAAATCCGGGATCAGATGGTAGGGAATTTCACGATAGTCGATCTCTTCGAATGATTGGTCCATACCGGGATTACGGACGACGGCGCCATCGTTCCGCCACGAAACGTTGCGTATGGAGCTCGGCTCGGTTCCCTCGGAGAGGCAGGTAACAAGTTGGTGGAAGGTCTGCGACGCATATCCGCTAACGACGAAATCCGCGCTCCACTCCTGCGCCAGAATCGTCTCGGGGTAAAACGTTGCATGCGGCCCGCCCCAAACGACGTTTATTTGCGGGAACGCGGCCTTAACGAACCGGCCAATCTGAATTGCATTCACAATTGGCGTGCCGGACATAACGCTGATCCCAACGGCGAGCACGTCATCTCCAAGCATATTGCCGAGTTCTGTCTGCCAATCATCCTCGCAGAGACGCTGGTCGAAAATCTCCACATCATATCCCGCTTTGACCACCTCTACGGTCGCATACAGGAGGCTGAGCGGCATATGTTTGACGTAAGTGCCGGAGAACCCAAGGCTCGGGTACACCATGATTATTCTGCGGGAACTCATTATCGACCTTCACTCTTCAAAACGGACTAATTAATCGGCAAATCAAACCATTGTATGCTACTTCACTACTTAGTGCATCTTATTCAAATTTCAATGACTTATCCGTCTAATCTGTCCGCGACACCAGCTGCTGGCCCGACCCCGACCCGTCATCAATGGCGGCGCCTGTTTTATGCACCATACCCACGACGAAATACACGCCCTTACTACTCGCATTTTGACCGGCAGAAAACTCCTGTCCAAAAAATTTGAAAGTGACTGCTCTATAATTTTTCAATTCAATGTTTTCGACAAGAGAGCGAAAGCCCTGTTCCGCCCACCCACCCCAACATTTCAGACCTGTCGAGGATTATACATTTGGGCGTTCCTTCAAGCCCGGGCAGCCTAGCTTTAGCTATTCCTGACGGGCAGTTAAGAGAATTCGTGACCAGATTGCTATTAAGGGCGCAACGATGATTACGGCAAAAGAATAAAAAGAAATATTGTTGATGACGGGCATGGTTAGCGATTGCTCCCAGCCGAACTGGAGTAAAGCAAACTTTATGCCGAGGGAAACAATGGTCGCCGCCGAGATCACACCGAATCCGAGCGCGCCTATCTTCAATACCCCTCGAAGCCCAATGTGTCCGCCCCCGGAAATGGGCGGCATTGGAAACTCCCGGTTGCTCTCATCAGACCCCGTTGGCGTGACGCTTGCCGTTCCAATCACCGAGGCAAATCGGTTCGAAAGCTGAATGATGCTCAGAGCCACGGTGAGTAGCAACAGGCCGAGCAATGCACCTACCGACAAGGTGCGCGCCCAGTAGACACGTGATGGCCGATACGCCAACCCGACATCGGACACACCGGATGGAATTTCGACCCCTAGAAATCCACCTTGGACTTTCTTTGTCTTGAGTATTTTCCCGTCCCCATCCCGCACTTTCCAGCCGTTTCTGAAAACCTGCGATATGAATAACAAAACGGGCTCTTTTAGTGGATCGAATGAAATGAATATTCGGTCCTTTTCAACTCTGTATACAAGATCGACATCCCTACGAAGATCTCTGAACGCCGAAAAGTCAGCACACATGATTTTTCGATGCGAACATTCTACTTGATAGGCGATGGGGAGACTTGCGGCCGATGTATCTAAAATTGCTGCCGGGCCCCATGAATTTCGATTTTCGAATAACGAAACCGGAAATCCGTTGAGGCTTTCAAAATCGCCACGATGGACAAGCGACGATGAAACCGCCTCCGGTCGATCGGTGACAATGAATTGAATACCTGTGACGTCCAACAAGGGCGCATTACTGAGCGGCTCGTATCCCCTGACGGGATGATTTTCCTGAATTCGGTTGTGCGGCCAGAAATCCTCGTGGGCAATGTGAAACGGTACGGCATTGACGTCAGCAATATTCCGCAACGCCCGAATTTTTTTCGGGAACGTCGTATGCGAAATATCTTGGCTCATCGCGGGAGGATAAGTGAGGACTCGAACGAAAGGGATCGTTGCCGGCTTTGCGGACAAACTTTTGATTACAGGTTCCGCCCAGGGCGCCGGTATGGGTTTATTTATCGTCAGATCGGCCCATTGAAAATTTTTGCTGATCATCGGATAGGAACCTAGCGCAAGGCACAAAATCTGTACGCCCGCCGCAATTAGAATAGGGCCGCGCACGCCCCGTTTCCTGGCGTAGTCGTCCATGACCTTGGCACCGATCAAGATCGCCAAGACGCTCGCTGGCCCGAGAAATAGAAAAGAAAAAGACGGCACGAAAAAATGCACTTTCTGGGAAACGATGGCTGATCCCATACAGACAACCAAGGCCACCACCAACGCACGAAAAAACGGATCTGATGTGCGGCGTGCGGTAAAAACACCAACAACTGCCGCGACGGCGATCACCGGGCCAATCCAGAATAGGGACTTCGCGCCGTTATAATTTGAATATTCTTCAACCAACGCATGGAATGCAGCGCTGACCCCGCCCGATGTGAACGCCGACCACAATTCGCCAAAAGACGGTCTAAATAGTGGTTTTATGAAGCCATCGTAAATGATCATCGTCCCACCAGTGTAATTCCCTCCAATGGCGCGAGGTAGTGAGCCAAACTTGAGGATCTCCGTGGCGACGAAACTGATCTTCCAGCTTGTGCAGACGATAATGATGAGCGCCACCGGGACCAGAACTCTGAGCTTCGTTCGGTCATGAAGCACCATCACCAATGCGACGATGGCGACGGCAAAGGCGTTGACATAAAAAGACCCGACATGACCTGAAAGAAATGAGATGGAGGAGATAATCGCGAGAAAACTTCCCCAGTAAATCTGATCGACGACGTAGCTACTGGAACCAACTCTGTTGAGAAGAAATAGCAACAACGGAAAGGACCAAAAATGAAAACCTAACGTTATTGTTAAAATATTTAGATAATAAAATGTAATAGCGCCAGAAAATAAATAAGTTACACACGAAATTAAAGTAATAAACCAGCCAATATTCATAATTCTTAAGCAAATCATTAAGCTTATACAGGAACCTATTGCAGTTGTTATTCTATACGTGAGCATAGATGAAATATTACGTTCAAACCCTGAATAAGCCTCGCCCAGGGCAGTATTAAAAAACCGGTCGGCGGTAAAATATTCTGCAATCAGAAAAAAAGGGTTGAGATGCGGGATCGCTTCAATGTCCCCAAAGGGAATTGGAAGCCCAAATCCCCTATCGAGCGCCCAAAAAACACTATTCTCAATTGCAAATAATGAAAAAATGCCATCGTCAAATCGACGCGTCAGTGCCAGAATTATGGAAATGCCGATCACGAACAGACCGACCAAAATAAAAGCGGCTTCAATTTTCGCTTGGTTTTGGGTTCGCGGATAATTCATTGGTCAGTGTAGAGCTTTCAGGGTGGAATTAAGGCCACCTCGCGTAAAAATTACCCCTATCACGCACCATATTCCATGGCAAAGACCTTCTGGATACATGAAATGACACCCTTCGCCGGTCGCTGATCGTGCCTTCGGCGGCAAGGGCTGAGAACCACCGCTGGTTTCAATGAGGGCACAGAGGCCACTAAGGGCACAATTATGTATGAACGTGAGTAAGCGCGACGAAAAATTTGATGCGGTTGGGACATGAACAACTCACCGGCGAAACTGTGCATCCCACGTCACCAAGTAAATAAGGCACCATATTTTGTACCCATTGTCAGCGCGGCCTGAAAAATGATCACCCAAGACCTGTTCGACGGCTGCCGGTCTCAAGAAGGGGATCGAAGAGATATTCACACCGCTTAGTGTGTCCATCACGAATTCCTTCAGCTGGTATCGGAACAGCTGGCCAAGCGGCGCCACGACACCGAGCTTTTTCCTTTTCACTGTACTTTCAGGCAACGATTGGGCGAAGGCTTTCCTCAAGATATATTTCGTTGTGCCCCCTTTCAGCTTGTACTGATAGGGGATCTGAAATGCGAACTCGACGAATTCCTGATGTAAGAATGGCGAACGTGTCTCAAGGGAAAAGTGCATCGCCAAATGGTCCGCCGCCAAAAGCGCATTGTCTTCCAGGAAAAGTCTAAAATCGGCGTATAGGGCACGGTCCTCGAACGACCCATCGACGGCTTCAAACTGTTGCAGGTATTTGTACGAGCTGTCCAAGCCGTGCTCCATGGTGGATACCCAATCTTCGTCGAGGAGGCCCGATTTTTCATCATGCGTGAATATCGTGCGCCACCAATAGTGCGCGACTTCGGGTGGATAAACGCTTCCCTCGAAAAATTTTTTTGCCAGGTAGTCCCAAGAATATTTTTCATACCCAACGGGCAGCCCGCGAGCGACGGATAGAAACAGCTTTCGCAAGGCGACTGGTAACTTCTGTACGATCGGCAGGTATTTGTTGGCCTTGTATGTCGAATAGCCAGCGAACATTTCATCCGCGCCGCTACCCATAAAAACCACTTTCGAATTTTCCCCTGCCAATTTCATGTATTCGTAGATCGCATGAAGGCCGGGATTCGCATTGAAAGAATCGCACGCAGTAACGATATCGCCAATTTGATCGGCGAAGGTCTCACTGGTAAATGTTGTCTGATGGGACTCGCACCCGTACTGGTCACTCATCTCTGATGCAAATTTGCTTTCATCGTAACTTCCGGCATCGTCTCCAAAACCAAGCGTAAAAGTGCGAACCGGTTCGCCGGTCTCTTTTACCATTTCCGTTAGAAGAGCACTGGAATCAATTCCGCCGCTAAGCAGCAACCCCACCGGCACATCCGAGACAAGGGATTTCTTAACGGCATCGGCCAGCCGCAACGGGATGTCCCGTATCAATGCCGGTTCGTCGAAGTGCGGTTGCGGGTCCACCGCGATTTGGTGGTAGCGAACAATTTTCTCGCCATTGGATGAGAATTTGAGGTAGTGGCCGGCTTCCAGTTGATTGATGTTCTCCAGTGCGGTTTCCGGGCCGGGCACGTAAAAATAGCTGAGAAAATTCCCGATCCCCTGTGGAGAATAAGCAATCTCGAACTCGGGTATTGATGTAATGCCCTTGATTTGTGACGCAAAAATTAACGTGCCGTTATTGAGACTATAAAACAGGGGCTTAATGGAAAATTGGTCGCGAACCAAATAAACCAGTCGCTGATTTTCGTCCCAAAGCGCGAACGCGAACATCCCGTGTAGCCTGCGCCACAAATCCTCTCCGTATTCCTCATAGCCGTGAATGATGACTTCCGTATCGCTGTTCGATTTGAAATCGTGCTTTTGCTCCAGTTCGGCGCGCAGCTCACGATGGTTGTATATAACGCCGTTGAAAGTGATCCACACCGATCCGTCTTCGTTTGTCATCGGTTGATGGCCAGCGTTGCTTAGATCGATCACCGCCAGTCGATTGTGGCCCAATGCCGCGACATCGCTGAAATATTCACCTTGTCCATCGGGACCGCGCCGCTCAAGTGAAGCCCCCATTTTCCCGAGCGTGGAGCGGGCGAAGGGAAGGCCTGAAAAATTTACGAAACCGTATATGCCGCACATGGGATCACTTCGCCTTGGATCGTGTGTCGTTCGGAATTGCTGCGCGCTGTGCCGTCGTGGCCGCTTGGCGGTCATCCAGGATACCTGACTCAGGTCGAGCCCCAACATTGTCACGCAAATAGTATTCGCCGATCTTCCCGCCGGCGATCAATCGGTTCAAGAAATAGGCAATTGCAATTATCGAACGAACGACCGCGCTGTCGGAAAACCGGCTTGCAGGTGTTTCAGTGACGCGATGGTGCAATACATGCCAGTTATCCCTTTTGCACATTGCGGTCATCGGATCATATGAAAAATTCCAAAAATGAGCGGGCAATGAAAAGCATGATTTCAGGAGTTTTTTTCCGATGGGTGGCGCGATCTTCAAAGCGGCCAAGGTCGTCAGATTGTAAATATCCCAGCTGTTATTGACCCTGAGAAACACAACGCCGTCAGGCTCAAGAAAATCTCGAAGCGTCGCCAGCAAATCGAAAGGATTCGGAAGGTGCTCGAAGCTGTCCCAAAAGGTCACCACCGAATATTTAGTGTTCGGATGTGAGAACGTTTCCACCATTTCAAAGTGCACCCGCTCACGAACAGCCGGTGTCATCATTGCCGCCATCTTCTTGTTGGCCTCAATACCCCAAGCATCGAGCCCTTTATCAAGGCATGCCGCGACGAATTTCCCGTTGCCGCAACCGACATCGAGAATTCTTCCATTATTTTTGCCGAATTTGTCGATTTTGTCGAAAAAGTCCTGATAGGGTTTATACGTCTGTGCGTCGTCGTCCGACGGGTCCATATACTTTGTGTGAAACATGGCTTCAACAGGATCAGTGGCAGCCGAGTACGTGACGCCCTCGGACCACTGTAGCCGGCACTCCCGGCATATCGCGATAGTCCCCTCAAGATAGACGATCCGCCGAGCATCTGCAGAATGGCATGCCGGACAATTCAAAGATTGACTGTTTTTTTCGGACGAAGAATCCGCGATGCTTTCGCGACGATCAAGCATGATTGCAACCTAAATTTACTGGCTCTGCGAGCGTTACGTTGAAATTAGTCTGGGCCCCCTTATCTCGGTTGTCTAGGTTTTGAACCCGAATGTCTACAAATCCATGGCGGGCCTTCGGATCGCGCATGATTTCATCAAACCATACTCGAGCCGGCCGGGAGATTTGTCCCGGTTTCGGCGGTCGACGGTCGATGCGCCCCCGGGGCGGGCGCGGTCTCAAAAATCCTGATAATAAGCATCGGCTTTGTGATTCCTTGGCAAAGCAAAACAACACCCGTATATCTTTTCCAAATTGGGTGACCGGCGTGGTGTACCCTACGCGCGGCCTTGAGGTGGCTTCTGACACATGCGGAGCGAAGATCTTAAAATCCTGCGATGCATTGATTGTGGCGAGGACGTTCACCTCTGCAGGGGTGAAATTGAGGATGATCGAATTTCCGATGCGGTTCTGAAGTGCGGTGGTTGTGCGCGGTTATATCCCGTTCTCAACGGCGTCGGTATATTTTTCAGATCGAGCGTCATCGCCGACTATTTGATCGAATTTGAACGGGAACGTCTTGAAGCATTGGGGTTCACGGAAGTCCTCGCCGAGATCATGGGCATGCAAGGGAGCGGCGTTACCAATCAAGTCAAAGTCGCCGAAAATTGGCACTTCCAGCACGAAGAGGTGGCACGCTGGGAAGATTATACTGGTGCAGATCAGTACCACGGCGCAAAGATGTTTTGGAAATTCATCCCGCTCGATCGCCGCTTAATTCCCGACGCAACGGTTTATCTTGCCTGCGTGGGTCGCGGCAAGGAAATCCATCACCTCCTGAGCGAAGAACCCAAGCGGATTATCGCCGCTGAAATTGGCGGAGAAGTCCATTCGCTCCCGGAGTTATTTCACGATGATCGCGACAAGTTATTACTTTTGCGGTGCGATGTATCTCATGCGCCGCTAAAACAAGGAATCGCGGATTTGGTTATCTGTGATCATGCACTCCAACATATCGAAGATCACCAGCAGGCTTTCGCGGAATTTTCAGCCACCTTGAAACCAAACGGAAGTATATCCGTTTGCGTGTACTCGTGGGAAAACAACTTTCTTATGACCCGAATAATCGAACCACTGAAGGTCGTCTTCGCCAAACTTCCGCTGCGGATTGTTCGGTTAATTTCGGTGTTTCCGGCATTGGTGATATTCGGATTGATCGTTTGCGTCTATCGCCCGCTCAACCGATTGGTTCCAGCGGTTGCACGGCGTTTACCGCTATATGAGCACATGGCCTTTTGGGGCGGTAATCCGTTTAGCTTTGTCTGGTGTGCTTGTTTCGACTTGATACATGCGCCGATTTCTTATCACTTTCGAGAAGCCGAAATGAAGAAATTGGCCTTGGCCAACGGCCTCGAGGTCAGCCGTCTCGTCCTCACACATGGGACGACCTGGTCGTTCGTTGGGAGCCGAAGGTAAACAGCCGAATGACGCCAACTGTCCCGGAGCCAATAATACTGGCTCACGTTGAAGCCTGTGGGCCTTGATCGAACAAAGGCTATGGTTCAATATCCGCTCAGTTTCAAGTCTTTACGATCTATCTCTGGTCGTGCGCTCAAGGAAAATTTTATGAAGTTTTTTGTTACCGGTGGCGCGGGTTTCATCGGCTCCAGAGTCTGTCGCCAATTGGTCGATGCTGGTCATGAAGTCATCTCATATGACGCATTTATCCGCTATCTGCCGCCAACCTTTCCGGGATCACGGGATTATTTCGATATTCGCTTCGACGGTATTGCTGACAAAGTGGTCTTTATTCGCGGTGATACCGCTCACAAGAGCGATTTAATGCGGGCAATTCAGGCCCACCGCCCGGATGCCTGTATCCATCTTGCCGCCTTGCCTCTGGCCGACTTGGCGTTCGATCACACCGACGAAGCCATCGAAAGCGTCCTCGTTGGCGCGGTCAACGTGCTTGAAGCGATCAGGGAAACCGATAGCGTGAAACGCTTTGTATACGCTTCGTCGTCGATGGTGTACGGAGATTTTCAGCACCTCCCTTGTGATGAGGATCACGCTAAAAATCCAAAAGAAATATACGGCTCCCTGAAACTCGCCGGCGAAACGATCACCAAGGCTTTCGGCGTCCGCTATGGTATTGAGTGGTGCATTATACGGCCTTCAGCCGTCTACGGACCGACGGATCAGAACCGTCGCGTCAGTGAGATATTTTTGAGTAATGCGATACGCGGGGAGAAGCTGGTTTTGCATGGCGGCGGAGAGAACACGCTCGACTTCACATACATTGACGACATCGCAAGCGGGTTTGTCCTGGCTGCGACACATGAAAAGGCAGCTAATGAAGTATTCAACATCACTCGCGGCGAAGGGCGCAGCCTCAAAGATCTCGTCGACATTCTACGTGCCGAAGGCTTCGATTTCCCCGTCGAGATCGTAAATCAAGAGATGTACCGGCCAATGCGAGGCGCGCTTTCCATTCAAAAGGCCCGCGATCTTCTCGGGTACGATCCGCGCTACAGCTTGGAGGACGGCATGCGGAAGTATATTGATTTTTATAAGGAACATGTCATCTTCGAATAGACTTTACGGCACGCTTCATCTGCTGGCCCCTGAAGAAAACGATGACCGAAAAAATTCCCCTCTGCCGAGCAACCATTGAGGATGCCGAAATTCAAGCCGTCACCGACGTTCTCAAGAGCGGTTGGCTGACCCACGGACCGAAGACCACCGAATTTGAAAACATGTTCGCCGAATCCGTGGGTGTTGCCCATGCGATCGCGATGAATTCGTGTACATCGGCACTGTTCCTGGCTCTGCTTGCAAATGACATCCACGGCGAAGTAATCGTTCCCGCGTTCACGTTTGTCGCGACGGCGAATGCCGTTGTAACGGCCTGTGCTACACCCGTTTTCGCCGAAGTTCAGCGCGAAACCTGCAATATTTCGGCCGCCGACATCGAACCTTTGATTACGCCCAGGACCGAGGCGGTCATCATTGTTCATTTTGCCGGTCAATGCTGTGAAATGGACGATATTTCCGCGCTTTGCGAGCGGCATGGATTGCTGCTGATTGAGGATTCAGCCGAAACCATCGGCGGTCGCTACAAGGATCGGCAAGCCGGCTCATGGGGGATCGGTTGCTGGAGTTTCTTCCCGACCAAGAACATTACAACCGGCGAAGGCGGCATGCTGACGACCAACGACGACGTCCTGGCCAACAAAGTTAGAGCCCTGATCGGGCACGGTATTGACCGCACGACGCAACAGCGGGTCAATACCGACACACCTTGGGCCCGCGCCGCCGTTCAGGCTGGATATAACTTTCGATTGAGCAACATCCTAGCAGCAATTGGTGTTGAGCAGATGCGCCGCCTGGATGCCATGAATGAGGCACGCCGCGCATTGAGTTTCCAAATGGTTGAAGAACTTGAAAGCGCTCAAGGCGGCAT
>Ga0315339_1003499_pt1 | contig 10982 bp, 8 predicted proteins | sample ASW17metaG_FD_204514 | JGI IMG/M metagenome (GOLD analysis project Ga0315339, IMG submission 204514) | Ammonia-oxidizing marine archaeal communities from Pacific Ocean, United States - ASW #17 | ecosystem: Environmental > Aquatic > Marine > Oceanic | place: USA: California | collected 2016-12-05
TGCCATTCTCGCGTTCTTTCGCGAAACAATCCCAAAAGAATGGAAAAACTTCCGCGACAAGGTGTCAGACAACTTTCGTATCACAACCCATGATAATTTTCGGGTTTTGGCGTAGGCACGGTATAGAGAATAATTGTGTGTGTTGAGTGGAGACAGGGAAATGTCAGATTCTAAAAAACAGTCGCAAGCGTCGACGGGGTCCTCTGGGCGGGCTTCTGCCGGCGCGGGAAGTGACATTTACGACGTTGTCGTCGTCGGCAAGGGAAATGCGGGCCTGTGCTCGGCGGTTGCTGCTTGCGAAAAGGGCGCCCGCGTTGCGGTTCTCGAAGCTGCAAACGTCGATGAATCAGGCGGGAATAGCCGTTTTGCCGGTGGTGTGATGCGCTTTGCGTATAACGGCGTAGAGGACCTTCAGCAGCTTACCGACATTTCAGAGGAAGAAGCCCGCGAAGTGGATTGGGACAGCAACACTGTCGACGAATTCTACGACGACCTTTATCGGGTAACAAATTTCCGGACGGATCCTGCGCTATCTGAATTACTAGTAACGAGAAGTTTTGAGACCATGGCGTGGCTTCGCAGCCATGGCGTACGTTTCGATCCAAACTACGGCGCACAATCGGCCGTGGTCGATGGTAAACGCCGTTTTTTCGGTCGCTTCCCTTTGCACGTTTCCGGCGGTGGTCCCGGTCTCGTCGAGGCCACAAATGAAGCCGCGGTCAAGATGGGCGTCGAGATATTTTATGAAACCCGAGCAACGTCTCTACTTTATGAGAATGAGCAGGTTGTCGGAGTCAGGACAAAGGTCAATGGATCAGCCAAGGAATTTCGGGCCAAGGCGGTGATCCTTGGCTGTGGTGGATTCGAAGCCAACTCGGAGTGGCGTGCGCGCTATTTGGGTCCGGGTTGGGACCTCGCAAAAGTTCGCGGCACGCGTTTCAATATGGGTGACGGCCTGAAGATGGCGCTGGAGATCGGTGCATCTCCTTTCGGCAATTGGTCGGGACGGCATGCCGTTTCCTGGGAGCGCTATGCGCCCGAGTTCGGCGATATCACCAATAGTCATGGGCCATATCGCCATAGTTACCCCTACTCGATTATGATCAATGCCGACGGGAAACGCTTCGTCGATGAAGGAGCCGATTTTTACAACTACACCTATGCGAAGTATGGCGCAGAGGTGTTGAAGCAGCCCGGGCACTTCGCCTATCAGGTTTTCGACAGCAAAATTAAACCTCTGCTGCGATCAACATATGACGACCGGAGCGCCACCAAGGTGGTAGCCAATTCACTCGACGAACTCGCCAACAAGCTCGAGGATGTCGACACGGAGAGGTTCCTGAAAACTGTCCACGACTACAATGATGCAGTGCAGGTCGATGTTCCCTTCGACTATTCGGTTCTGGACGGTCGCAGGACAATCGGTGTCGAACCGGCAAAGACCAACTGGGCGAACCGGATCGATACGCCGCCCTTCGAGGCTTACGCGGTAACCTGCGGTGTTACCTTCACGTTTGGTGGTCTGCGTACGGTCCCGGATACCGGTCAGGTTGTCGACGTTAACATGATCCCGATTCCCGGTCTGTATGCAGCAGGCGAGATGGTTGGTGGAATTTTCTATTTCAACTATCCAGCTGGCACAGGTCTCGTTTCAGGGTCGGTCTTCGGCAAGATCGCCGGAGCGGCGGCAGCGGAGGTTGTCCTTGCGCAATAAGTTGGCCGGCCGGTTATCGTTATGATCGATGTGGCAGATGGTAAGGAGTAATCTGCTCGATCCGTGAAGACGCGGATTGACTCGGACCCCAGTTCCGGTAGCCGGCGGTTGCTAATTGGTGCGGGCTGCATGAGGCGAGAACGTCGACAAGTGAGCGGCCGACCTGCTCACCATGCGTTCCCAACCGCCGATCACAAATCGGATGGGATTGTCGGTCATTGCAGCACACTCTCGGGTATTCGTTGAAAGGTGACCATCCGATGGAGACGCTCTGCCGGGCTTCGTCGGCGCAGGTACCGCGCGGTCGGGCGGTTCCCCTGGACTCTTGCTAGAAGCGAACATCAGAACCTTGCCAGCGTCATTCCATCCGAAATACATCGGGCAATGCTTCGTTCAGCTTGCGGCCAAAGCTGGCGGCCTCGTCAACGATCCAATTTCGAAAGGCTATGTAATCCGGCCGCTGCACGGTTTCTGGCCGGCTAAAAAGATAAAGATCGGCATCATGTTTGATACGCTCACGGAGCAGCACGACAAGCCTGCCGGCAATAAGATCGTCGCCCACGAGGCAGACCCGTCCAAGCCCAATCCCAAGTCCGTTCAAAATTGCTTGGTAAGCGACGTCGGCACCGTCGACACGGATCGATCGAGCGGATTCGACAGCCGCAGCATCATTTGGTCCGAGCCAATCGGGCCAATATTCCAATCGGGTCGTGCTATATAAAAGTGTGTGCTCGGAGAGGCTGTCGATTGAATGAAACTCACCGCTGCTGGCGATGTAGTCGGGGCTGCAGATCGCCGCCATCGGTGCCGGGAGAAGTTTCTCGGAATGGCCTTCCGGCCGTGGCTCGCCAGAGATTCTGAGGGCACAATCAAACTCCGGTGCGAACGCCACCGCTGCGCGTGCAATTGTGAATGTTACATTGAAATCCGCCACGGCCGCCCGAAACGGCAGAAATCGTGGCAGCATCCAATACTGCATGAAAGACCGCGAACACGAAACGCGAAGCTCGGTTGGCTTCTTGCGTCGAACCAGTTGTTCGGTCTCCGAGGCTATTCTCGCGATGACACTGCTAATGGCTGCCCAATAGACTTTGCCGTTCTCCGTCAACTCGACTTTTCTGTTACTGCGGACGAAAAGATCGACCCCGATTTCCTGCTCCAGTCGTTTGATCTGGCGGCTGACCGCGCCGGGCGTGACACCTAATTCATCCGCCGCCTTAAGCAGGCTTTCGTGCCGCCCAGCTGCCTCGAAAACCACAATCGCGTTCATCGGAGGAAGGCGCATGTACAGCTCCTTCGGATTACAAAAACTCAATCGAATTGGAAATTATATCGTTTGTCGCGACCGGTAAAGAGGTGTCTCATCGGATCATGGATGGTGCGAGCGCGCACCGGGAATAGTGCGACAGGCAACGTGAACAAACGCCTCCAATGTCTGAGGGAGCCAGTCACTATGAATATTGCGACAAGCAATGAGTTCAAGATGCCTGTCGGCATTATGCAAGCGCCCGTTACCCCTATGTATGAGGACTTCGCCGTCGACTATGTAACCCTTGAAAAGGTCGTCGACTTCCATACGCGGACTCCTCGTAACACCGGGGTACTGGCCCTTTACAATAAGGCCGAGCCTCATGCCCTAACGATCGAAGAACGAAAGCAAATCGCAGAGGTTACCAACAACACCGTAGCAGGGCGACTGCCTGTGATCATTCACGTTGGTCACCCCAGCACAGACGTTGCAGTCGAATTGGCAGTCCACGCGCAGAAAACTGGCGCCTTCGGCATCGTTTGCATCACACCTTACTACTGGTCGCTGACGCAGGCGGAAATCCTCGCGCATTTCGAACGCTTGCTAGGTGCCGTCGACATCGCCGTATTGGCCTACAACAACCCCCGTCGACTCGAAGCGGGAGGATTGTCGAACGAGCTCCTTCTCGAACTTATCGATCGCTACCCCCATTTCGTCGGCATGAAGGATGCCAGCCACGCCATGGACTCGTTCACCGAATATTGCCGAGTCTTGCAAAACGCCAGGCCGGACTTTGCGGTCATGACCGGGATCGAATATTTGGCGGGCAGTATGCCGGTTGGAGGCACCGGATCGTTCTCTGCCTGCGGCGCAATTGCTCCCACACTCACATATGATTTGTGGGATGCAATTCAGGCCAGCAAGTGGGACGAGGTCTTCGACCTGCAACACAAAGCCTCTTACATTCACCAACAGTTCAACGACCAGTATCCGTCCTCGCTCAAGATTGGCATGGAGTTGATGGGCAGGCCCGTCGGCCCCTGCCGTTCGCCGCTTCCCACTGGGGACGATGAGACCCGGGCCAGGGTCGGGCGCGTCCTCGAGGAGTGCGGCGTTTTCGAGAACGAATCCCATGGCTGGTGAGGCCGCCCAGACCCTTCGGCCCACCCGAGACTCCTCCGCGATTGTCGCGGCCACGGGCATAAACAACGGTCTCGTCCACTCGCCGGTCACACCCTTCGACGCTTCTGGCGAGATCGATTTCGATCTCTACGGAAAAGTGCTCGATTTCCATGCCGCGCATCAGCCCGGCGCCGTTGCTATTCCGATGGACGCAGGCGAGCGGTTCAGTTTGCGTGACGAGGAGCGCAAGACTCTGGTTGAGTATGCCGTGGATCGGATAGGAAAGACGACGCCAGTCATCGCCGACGTGACACACGTCGGATCGGGCATCGCCGCGTCCTTCGCTGCTCATGCTCAGAAAGTTGGTGCAAAGGGAGTACTGCTCACTACGCCATACTTTCAGCGCCCGCCCGCGAACATGATGCTCGAGCACTTCCGCCAGATCGCCGCTGCGACCGACCTTGCGGTCCTGCTCCACAGCTCGCCGAGGACCCACAAGGGCGAAGTGCGCATCACCCAGGATATGGTCGCCACGCTCATGGAAGATTGCCCGAACATCGCCGGATACATCGACGGTGAGATGTACTGGGTAACGTTCACTTGGCTGCGTCGGTACACACTTCAGGAGGATCCGAATTTCCTGATGTTTCCCGACGCGGAATATCTGACAACGTCGATGCCGATCGGCGGGAACGGATCGATAAGCCCCGTGAGTGCTATCGCTCCAAAGTTGACAGGCGAGTTGTATCGCGCTTGCCGCGAAAAAGACTATTTTGGTGCGCGGGAAAACCAGTACCGCGTAAGCCAACTGTCGCAACTGATGCGCAACGGAGCGTCATTGCCCGCCAACATAAAGGCTGCGATGGCGGTGTTGGGCCGGCCAGTGGGGCGTCCGCGTCAGCCGAACCTCCCGCTTCCGCAAGCGGCGGTCAACGACCTTCGCGCCGAGCTGACCAGTATGAACATCATCGGTCACGAACCGGAAGGTTGGGACCTGTGAGCAGCAGAAGACAGGCATTCCAAGGTTACATCTCGGCGTGTCGTGGGACGGAATTAATGTCGAACGCCGTGGATAACCAACAACGGAGAACACGCCTCTCATGATCGACGACAAGAAGCTTCAGGAGAGCATCGACAGGAGCGAAATCTTCAATCTCGCAAACAAAGCGACAATTACGCGGGACTCGGGGATGTGGGATGAGTTGGTGGACTGTTTCCACTCTGAGGCGGAGTTCACGTCGTCATGGTGGCAGGGCAAACCCGCTGACTTTATCAAAGTTGCGAGCAAGAAGTTGGACGCCGCGCGTCAGGAGGGTGGCGAACAGAAGCATCTGACCGGCAATCACTGGATTAAGATCAACGGTGAACGCGCTACGGACGAGTGTGATCAAATCCTCTTCGTACGCCGCCCGATCAACGGCATACAGCTCGACTTCGCGACCTGGAGCCGCAAACTGTTTTTGATGGCAAAAGAAAATGGCGACTGGAAAATCTGGAGGAGATTCGTGATCTACGAGAGGTCCCGCATGGACCCGGTCGATCCGACGGTCAGCCCCGATAAGTACTACGATCATGACGCGCTGTCCAAATACCCCAAGCAGATTTGCCATCATTTGTGGCGCAATGAATTGAAGGGTTCCGCGCCGGCGAAAAATCTCTGCATCAGAGGGACTGAACAAGAAAAGAAGGTTCGTAGGGAGGCGCAAGAATGGATCGAGGGCATTTAGAGTGGACGCAAGCCAGTGCGTCGCGTTTCGCGACGGGAATCTATTGATCCAATGAATCGATATCTCGCCGCGAGCGCAGATTATATAATATCTCATTTTCTTGCGCTAACGAGATCTTACGGATAAATTCATGGTTAGCAGTCGTTGCAGATCTGGAGGCGATAAAAGACCTCGAGAAGTCCAACCGGAAAGAAACAGAAAATTTGCCGGACGTGGACTGAGTGGGAATGAACCAAGAAACCAACCGGGAGAGAGAAAATGCTCAAACGCTTGACGTTAATATTGACAGCAGCGGGGATGGCCGCGCCGGCGGCACTCTTGCTGTCGGCCAGCGTAAACGCCGCAGAATTTAAAACGACATACGACGAAATTCTCGCTGCCGCCAAAGAAGAGGATGCGGTTCAGTGGTGTACAGGGATGTCGCCTAAGGAGTCGCAGCCGATTGTCGACGCTTTCGTCGCGTTATTCCCGGACGTTCCCGAACCGAACGATTTCGAATGTTTCAGTGAGGACGCGACTCAGCGTGTGGTTGCCGAATGGGAAGCCGGCGCTACGCAAGTCGACGTACTGGATACAGATACTGAGATCCTCGAGACTCTGGAAAAAGACAATCTGACCCACGTTCAGGACTGGTCGGTTTTCGATGGATCGCCAGTTGCGATCGATCCGCGGTATCTGTCCTATAATGGTCGGATTGTTTCGATCGGCCAAGCCCACAGAATTATTTGGTACAACCCGTCGCTTTTGTCGTTCGAAGACGCACCAAAATCAATCGAAGAGTGCGCCGATCCGAAATACAAGGGCATCATCGCCGTTGATGTTCGGCCTTCCGGCTTCTTCGAGTTCATGGAAGATGCTGGAGGACCCTGGAGCGACGACGAGGCTCGCGAATGGGCAGCGGCCATGGCAAAGAACGAACCGCTGTGGATTCGTGGTACCTCCCAGGCATTCCAGGTCCTGTCGTCTGGAGAGCGCGCGCTCATCTGCGGTCACCAATTGCACGGATTGTTCAGAAGCGGTCGTACAGAACCGAATGACGAGAACGCGGTCGTTCAGTTCATCATCCCAAAGCAATCGGTTGTTCGCGATTACATCAGACTGGGATTGGCGCCTGAGCCGCTGTCCCCGAATGGCACGTTACTTTTCTCGGCCTTCATGGGATCCGACAAAGGTCAAGCCGCCATTGCCAGCGCTAACCCAGGTTATGCTTCTCCGTACATCAAAGGAAGCTTTACCCAAATGGCCATCGAGGAAGCCGGTGCAGAGATTCTGCAGGCAACGCAAGAGGTCCTTGGCCCGGTTACCGGCAAGGTGAAAGAAATCATGTTGACCGAGTGGGGCTTCCCCTCGCCGGTCCCGAAGAAGAAGAAAAAATAAGGCAGAATATCTGATTGGTACGCCTCGGCTCTGTCCCGAGGACGGACCGGCAGTTTCTGCCCAACCAGGTAGATTAGGCGGCATGCAAGAGCAGTGCTCTGCATGCCGCCTGATACTTTATCCATACAGTTTACGGCGATCGGAATTGTCTGTGCTCGAATTCGCTATGATCGCCGCATTTCGATCGCATATCTGCCAGGGATGGCATCAGGAGAAGTCAGCGGATGGCTGAAAGCGTATTGCACGACCGGCGCTCTTTTGGACGGGTGAATCAGTATCTCAGTATAGCCCGCGGAAACTGGGCGGTTGTGGCAGCCATCGCTGTGATGGTGCTGTTCGTGGTTGTGCCGTTGGCGTTCCTAATGTTGACAAGTATGACCGAAAGCAGAATCGGCACCCTTGGCGAATGGACATTCGAAAACTATGAAAACGCTTTTGTTTCGCCTGACCTCGTATACCAGGCATTTCGCAATACAATCGGCGTTGCGACGATCGGAACTGCCATCAGCCTGATGTTAGCGGGATTGTTCGCTTGGCTGGTCGAGCGGACCGACATGCCGTTCCGGAATCTCGCCTTTATCGTGATTCTGCTTCCCATCGCATTGCCGAGCATTTTATTTGTGCTGTCATGGACAGTGCTGTTGTCTCCAAGATCTGGATTGATCAACATTCCACTGAGGGACATGCTGCAGTTTCTCGGCATCCAACTCACCGAGGGGCCATTCGATATCTTTACGCTTGGAGGCGTTATTTTCCTTGATAGCCTACGCGGTGTAACAACTATTTTCTTGATGTTGGTTGCCGCCTTTCGTTTGTTCGATGCAACCCTGGAGGATGCAGCGAAGGTGAGCGGCGCCGGAACGTTTCATACAATCCGCAGCGTCACAATTCCCTTGCTGGCACCGGCGCTCCTCGCCGCCTCCATGTATTCGTTCATCTCCAGTATGGACCAATTCGAAGCCGCGCTGGTGGCTGGTCTGCCGGGGCAGGTGTTGCTGCTGCCAACGCTCATCTTTTTTACCGTGCGGATGCAATCGCCGGCCGATTTTGGCCTCGGCGCCGTGTACTCCGTTATGTTTATGGTCCTGATGATCGTTTTACTGGTGCTCTATCGCCGTATCATCAACAAGTCAGAGCGATTTGTGACGGTAAGCGGCAAGGCATACCGCCCGCAGATGATCACGTTGGGTCGATGGCGATATCTGGCGCTTGGCATCGTTGCACTGTTTGGTATTGCGACCGTGATACTTCCAGCGCTTACGCTTGGATGGATTTCGTTGCTGCCTCCGAACTCCGCGCTGGTCTTGCGAACGGGTACACCATATACGATGGAAGCGTATTATGAATTGTTCACCGATCCGCGCAGTTTAAAGATCGTATGGAACACACTTGTCATGCTTGCCATGACAGCGACCATCACGATGGGAATTGCGTTTTTGGTTTCATGGGCGATCGTGCGCGGACGAGCGCGCGGACGTGGCCTCCTCGACGGGATGAGCTTCCTTCCATACGCATTTCCGGGCGTCACTGTCGCAATCGCCCTTATCTTCGTGTTCCTCAATCCGCCAGGAAATTATCTTCGGGTCTACGGCTCCGTCTCGATACTGGTCATCGGATTGACCGTGACCTACATCGCCTTTTCAACGCGATTGATGAATGGTGCAATCGCTCAAATTGGCCGAGAGCTCGAAGAGGTTGGGCGCACGTCGGGCGCGACGCAACTGGAGGTCATGCGCCGGCTGACGCTGCCCTTGTTGATGCCGGCCTTCATCGCCGGGTGGATTTGGGTCGCATCCCACTCAATGCGAGCCTTTTCGATTCCACTCGTGCTGTCGTCAAACAAGAACCAGGTGATCGCGCCCGAAATCTGGCGCGTGTGGCAAGTAGGACACCTCTCCACAGCCGCGGCGTATGGCGTGTTGCTGATGATCGTTCTCATCCCGATAACTTTTTGGATGAGGCGAATGATGCTGCGTGCCGGCCGATGGATGGGTGACTAGTCGAGTGTCGGGGGCGTTAATTAGGAATGCCGTCTCGCTCGACCCAATGAAAGTTCTGCAGGTGGATCACGCAATCATGCACTGTGAGATGCGACAATGAATAGCGAGGAGAAGCACGGTGCTAAGGGTTGAAAATCTGCGCAAGACATTTGCGTCGGACGGCGGGCTCGTTGACGCGGTCGACGGTGTCACATTCTCCATAGCCAGCGGCGAGTTCTTTACGCTGCTCGGACCAAGCGGTTGCGGCAAGAGCACGACGCTTCGCTGCGTCGCCGGCCTTGAACGGATTACCAGCGGCTTGATCGAGATCGATGGCGAGATAGTCGCATCGGATTCTCGATATTTGGAGGCCAATCGGCGACCGATCTCGATGGTCTTTCAGTCTTATGCCATCTGGCCCCACATGACGGTGTTGGGAAATGTGATGTTTCCGCTTTCGACCCGCGGCTCGGGTAAGCGAGGCCGGGTGAGCCGAAAAGAGCGCCGTGAACGGGGGATGGAGGCTCTGAAGATGGTCCAGCTCGATCATCTCGCCGATAGGGACGCCCCATATCTAAGTGGAGGACAACAGCAGCGGGTTGCGTTGGCGCGATGTTTGGTTGTCCAACCTAAACTGCTGCTGCTGGACGAGCCATTGAGCAATCTCGATGCGAAACTCCGAGAAGAGATGCGGTTTGAGATCAAAGATCTGACCGGCCGGCTTGGTATCTCGACGATCTACGTGACTCATGATCAGGCGGAGGCGTTGTCGATGTCCGATCAGATCGCCGTGATGTCGGAAGGAAAAATCCTACAACAGGGTACTTCACGAGAGATATATTTGGAGCCGGTCTCTGCGTCGGTTGCCCGAATAGCCGGCAACGTGAATGTACTTGAAGGCACCATTGTGAGTTCAATCGAGACACCGCATGAGGCTGACATACGCCTGCCAAGCGGCAAGGTGTTGCGGTGCCGGACGGTGGACGCGAAGAGGGATGAAGGCAACGTCGAAATAATGTTCCGGCCGGAACTTGTCGCTGTAGGATCAAGCGATCAGGTGGCGGCGCCCGGAGATCCTGCCGTCATGAATTCCTTGCCTGCGAGTGTTGAGCGTGTCGACTTCACCGGCGATCATCTAAAAGTTCAATTTACGACCGCCGACGGACCCGTCATCGCCAAACTGGCGCCCGACGTGATCCTGTCAAAAGGCAGCGATGTTACTCTTCAGATCAAGGTCGAAAACTGCGTCGCACAGTGACGATGAGCTAAAGTGTCGACGCTTTATTGTGTTCTGTGGAGCGGCTTTGTGTCCGCGAACTCAGGACAGACCGGGCAAGCTTAGGGATTGGAGAAGCCCGACCTAACTCAGTATGAGTTCAGGCTACCATCTCTGCGTGCTGACATTGCATGGATTTACCCGGAAAAAGTGGCGGGACTTTCTGATATTGCTAGGCGCGGCAGGAGAGAGGTGGTCCTGCTTTCTGAACCATCTTGGCGGCAACATTCGAGGCCGAAATGGCCATCACAGACTGATTGTCTCTCCACTAAACGCGGGAAAGTCCAGCCAATCAAACTGAAAATTATCGGATCAATTCGTGCTGTGGCGCGACAATCAAGGTGAGGATCCAGCGACAATCAAGGTGAGAATGCGCCGCTGGTGGGCTGACGGAAGGCGGGCGTAGCCCGGCTGAAGTTGCCCACCAGCAGCGTCGCGCTTTTTGAGTGTGATCTGGCGGTTGTTCGTGGCCGGTGTAAGCATCTGATCTTTCGTCACAAAGGAGATCAGTGATTGCCCGGCCTCCACATCAACGATA
>Ga0315339_1003500_pt1 | contig 10976 bp, 6 predicted proteins | sample ASW17metaG_FD_204514 | JGI IMG/M metagenome (GOLD analysis project Ga0315339, IMG submission 204514) | Ammonia-oxidizing marine archaeal communities from Pacific Ocean, United States - ASW #17 | ecosystem: Environmental > Aquatic > Marine > Oceanic | place: USA: California | collected 2016-12-05
GACTCGCTGGTGGTGCTGACCGGCGTATCCGGGTCAGGCAAATCGTCGCTCGCGTTCGACACCATCTATGCCGAGGGACAGCGGCGTTACGTGGAAAGCCTGTCGGCCTACGCGCGCCAATTCCTCGAGATGATGCAGAAGCCCGATGTTGATTCCATCGAAGGCCTGTCGCCGGCCATCTCCATTGAGCAAAAGACCACTTCGCGCAATCCGCGGTCGACGGTGGGCACGGTCACTGAAATTTATGACTATCTGCGCCTGCTTTTTGCCCGCACCGGCGTTCCCTATTCACCGGCGACAGGTCTTCCCATCGAAAGCCAGACTGTCTCGCAGATGGTCGACCGAATAATGGAGATGCAAGACGGTACGCGGCTGTTTCTGCTGGCCCCTATCGTGCGCGGACGCAAAGGCGAATACCGCCGCGAACTGGCGGAGCTGCAGAAAAAGGGCTTTCAGCGTGTCAAGATCGATGGTGAACATTACGAAATCGAAAATGCACCGGCGCTAAAAAAGAATTTCAAACACCACATCGAAGTCGTGGTGGATCGGATCGTCGTGCGCGAGGATCTCGGCAACCGGCTCGCGGATTCGCTAGAAACTGCGCTCGATCTGGCCGACGGGTTGGCCATCGCCGAGGCGCCGGGTGGCGGCGAACGCACGATCTTCTCCGCCAAGTTCGCCTGCCCCGTATCGGGCTTCACCATCGATGAAATCGAGCCGCGGCTGTTTTCCTTCAACGCGCCGGCCGGGGCGTGTCCCGCCTGTGACGGTCTCGGCACCACCATGTATTTCGATCCCGGCCTGATTGTGCCGGACCCGTCCAAATCGCTGCGCAAGGGTGTGATAGCACCGTGGGCGGGCTCGTCATCTCCCTACTACGCCCAGACGCTTGATTCGCTGGCGCGCCATTACAAGGCGTCGACCAAGGATCCGTTCGAGGATCTGCCCGATGCGGTGCAAAAAGCCATTCTGTTCGGCACCGGCGCCACTCCGGTAAAAATTACCTATAAAGATGACCAACGCAGCTATGATGTAAAACGTCCGTTCGAAGGCGTTATCCCCAATATGGAGCGCCGTTACCGCGAAACCGACTCCTCCTGGGTGCGCGACGATCTGGGCCGCTATCAGACTACCACGGATTGCGATGTGTGCGATGGGCAGCGGCTGCGCCCCGAAGCACTCGCAGTCAAGCTCGACGGGCGCCATATAAGCCAGATCACTAAGATGTCCATCGTCGAGGCACGCGACTGGTTCACCGGCCTGCCTAAGACAATGACCGCCAAACAGCAGGAAATCGCCAGCCGTATCCTGAAGGAAATCAATGAACGGCTAGGTTTCCTGGTCGACGTGGGGCTTGAATACCTGAGCCTGTCGCGATCAAGCGGCACACTATCGGGCGGTGAAAGCCAGCGTATCCGGCTAGCGTCCCAGATCGGCTCGGGCCTAACCGGCGTGCTCTATGTGCTTGACGAGCCCTCCATCGGGCTGCATCAGCGCGACAACGCCCGTCTGCTGGAAACCCTCAAGCGGTTGCGCGATCTCGGCAATACGGTGCTGGTGGTGGAACATGACGAGGACGCGATTCGCGCCGCCGATTATCTGGTCGATCTCGGCCCCGGCGCCGGAATCCATGGCGGCCATCTGGTTGCCCATGGCACCCCGGCCGAAGTCCTGAAGTCGCCGGAAAGCCTCACGGCGCAGTATCTCACCGGTATCCGCCGGATAGAGGTGCCGGAAACCCGCCGCCCCGGGAAAAACGGCCAGACGCTCACCGTAAGGGGAGCGTCGGCCAACAACCTCGCCGACATCACGGTCAAAATACCGCTCGGCACCATGAGCTGCGTCACCGGCGTCTCGGGCAGCGGCAAGTCGACACTCGTGATCGATACGTTGTACCGGGCGGTGGCCCGCCGCCTGCATAATGCCCGCACGCAAGCCGGCGCGCATGACCGCATCGATGGGCTCAAATTTATAGACAAGGTGGTCGATATAGACCAGTCGCCAATCGGCCGTACGCCGCGCTCCAACCCGGCCACCTATACCGGCGCCTTCACGCCGATCCGCGACTGGTTTGCCGGCCTGCCGGAGGCGCGAGCGCGGGGCTACAAGCCGGGGCGGTTTTCCTTTAACGTCAAGGGCGGAAGATGCGAAGCCTGTCAGGGCGACGGAGTCATCAAGATCGAGATGCATTTCCTGCCCGACGTCTATGTGCAATGCGATGTCTGCAGGGGAAAGCGCTACAACCGGGAAACCCTGGATATCACGTTCCGCCAGAAATCCATCGCCGATGTTCTCGACATGACGGTGGATGAAGGCGTTGATTTCTTCAAGGCCGTGCCGGCGGTGCGCGACAAGCTGGTCATGCTGCAGCGGGTCGGGCTCAGCTATATCCATATTGGCCAGCAGGCGACGACGCTCTCGGGCGGCGAGGCGCAGCGGGTCAAACTGTCAAAAGAACTGTCGCGGCGCTCCACCGGCAAGACGCTCTATATCCTCGATGAACCGACTACCGGGCTCCATTTTGAGGATATACGCAAACTGCTCGACGTCCTCCAGGTCCTGGTGGAGCAGAGCAACACGGTGATCGTGATCGAACATAATCTCGAGGTCATCAAGACCGCCGACTGGATAATCGATCTCGGCCCCGACGGCGGCGACAAGGGCGGCCGCGTTGTCGCCACCGGCACCCCCGAAGACATCGCGGCGGCGCCCGAGAGCTATACCGGCCAGTATCTCGCGCCATACCTCAACGAGCGGGTGAAACGCAAACAGCGGAAACGGGCGTGAGTTTCCTTCTAAATAAGCGGCCATCCTCGTGCTTGACACGAGAATATTTTGCCCAGCGAGACTCCCTCAACGGGAGATCCTCGTGTCAAGTACGAGGATGACGAGGTTGTTTTCATGAACAACAACCCCATCCATATTATCGGCGGCGGTCTGGCCGGATCGGAGGCGGCCTGGCAGGTCAGCCGCGCCGGGGTTCCCGTGGTGCTGCACGAAATGCGCCCCTCTCGTGGGACCGAGGCGCATCAGACGGACCGGCTGGCGGAGCTGGTGTGTTCTAATTCGTTCCGGTCAGACGACGCAGAAAGTAGCGCCATCGGGCTTTTACATGAAGAAATGCGCCGCGCCGAATCGTTAATCCTGGCGGCGGCTGACGAGCATAGGGTGCCGGCGGGCGGTGCGCTGGCAGTGGACCGGGATCATTTCGCTGGCGCTGTCCAGACGGCGCTGGAGGCCGAACCGCTGGTCACCATCGACCGGGCGGAAGTCACCGGCTTGCCGCCCGATGACTGGCGTAGCGTTATCATTGCCACGGGCCCCCTCACCTCGCCATCCCTGGCGAAAGCGATCCAGTCGCTGACCGGTGAGGATGCGCTGGCATTTTTTGATGCCATCGCGCCCATCGTGCATCGCGAGAGCATCGATATGGAAACCGCCTGGTTTCAGTCGCGCTACGACAAGGGTTCCGGATCGGATTACATCAACTGTCCCATGACCGAGACGCAGTACGATGCGTTCCTCGACGCGCTGGCGACGGGCGAAAAGACCGTGTTCAAGGAATGGGAAGAGAACACACCCTATTTTGAGGGATGTCTACCGATCGAGGTGATGGCGTCGCGCGGGCGCCAGACACTGGCCTACGGGCCGATGAAACCGGTTGGCCTGACCAACCCGCACAACCCGACGGAAAAACCCTGCGCCATTGTCCAGCTGCGCCAGGACAATGCGCTGGGGACCCTTTTCAATATAGTGGGGTTTCAGACCAAGCTGAAGTACGGCGCACAAACGCGGATATTCCGCATGATACCGGGGCTCGAAGGTGCAGAATTCGCGCGGCTTGGCGGGCTGCACCGCAATATTTTTCTCAATGCCCCCTTGCTGCTAGATGACCGGTTGCGCCTCAAGGCGCAGCCGCGCCTCAGATTCGCCGGCCAGATCACCGGTTGCGAAGGCTATGTGGAAAGCGCCGCAATCGGGTTACTGGCCGGCCGCTTCGCCGGCGCCGAACAGACCGGCATCCCCATGGGACCGCCGCCGGTCACAACGGCGCTGGGCGCCATCCTGGCGCACATCACCGGCGGCGCCGAGGCCGAGACTTATCAGCCCATGAACATCAATTTCGGCCTGTTCCCGCCGCTCGCCGAGCACCACCGCAAGAAAGCCCGCAAGCAGGCCTATGCGCAGCGCGCCCTGGACGATCTGGCAGCTTGGCTGGCGGGGGATCTAACAACCCCATAAAGGGCTTTCCTCCCTCCGAAAAAGTCAAAGGTATCGCCTGTTTTCATCACAGTAATTTGATCGAACTCGAATTCCATTCGTCGCCCGTTGTCTGTTCATATCGTTTCCCAATCCACTCCTCAGTTATCGACTAAGTAGTTAGGAAACGACCATGATGAATCGATCGAGTACAATAGTGTTAGCTATCGGCGCATTGGCAATTGCAATGGCACCGGCTGCGGTGGAGGAAAATGTTTTCGTCAAAACTGTCATGGCGTCAAAGCAAACGATGAAAATAAATTTCCACGACGGCTGCAAACACTTTGTCGTGATGGTTGGGCGCGATGGAAAATCTGAAGGGAGGAGATCGTTGTAGGCAGCGGTGGTCACGGAATACGGATGGCGTGATGTCAATCCGCCGGTCGGCGCCTACTCGCACGGTTATCTGCAATTCAAGGTGCCAACGGGGATATAGCCAATATCACATGGACCGTACGCGCGGTTTTCTTCACAGGCTAATATAAGCCCAGGCTCGCCGACTTTGGACATTGGGAACTGGTAAGCGACAGCGGGAAATTTGCTGCCATGACCGGCGATGGAACCCTGACCAACAAGCCGCATCAAAGACGGACAGGCACTTCACGCTTACCAACAAAATTTAACCCAATCCTTGACCCAAAATAAGGCTGCCCGCCTGGTCGGTTAGGCGACCGCCTTTGGGAGCCACCCGCAGGGGCTTGCCTGATAGCCGGTCAGCGATCACTGTGACAAGCGCGCGGTCGTTTTTAAACGCCCTCCCGCCGCGCAAGAAAATAATCTACTCAAAGGTCAACTCGAACGGTTACTGAACCGGAAAACTATAATTTTCTAGTCATCGACGACCAGGCCACGCGCAGGCGCCGGCCGGCAGGCGTAAGTGGCTTGCAGTTAAAAGGGTCAAAGCGCGCCTTTTCAAGGCGGCGCAGCTCTGGCCGCGCAAGGACATTGTGGAGAACTGCCGCGCGAAACTTCTTGGGAAGCTTGCGCCCATTACGGCGAAAATTCACGTCGCCATCCAACGCCGCGGCGGCAATCTGTTCGGTCATCAATCTGACAGAATCTGATATTGGGTTTTCCTGCATCATTTGCCCGCTAACCCCAGGCAAGTAGCTTCGTCCCTGTGCCGCATGATACGGCACCGCCTTCAGCAGGCCGGTGAGCGCCCAGACATTTCCGGCGTCATAGCCGATCCCCATCGCGGTTTCATCCCGCGCGCCGAGCAGTTCCAGAGCAAGGCAGGTTAATTCACCTGAGGTCGCCCTGGCATAGCTTTTGAGATCGTCGAGCGTGCCGGGCGGGTGGTCTTCCAGATCGGCTTCCCGGCCATTAATCATAGCCTCAAAACGCCCCCGCGCCGGAGCATGACGCTCAATCACCGCACACAGGGCGACGGCCACCGGATGATTGCGGGGCGTTCCGGCATAAATTTCCCCGATCGTGTCGCGCCACCATTGCAGCCGGATATGTCCCAACATGGGCTCAGAGACGGTTTCACGTATCCTGGCGATCTCGAGATTGAAGGCGTAAAGCGTAACTAGCGCGCGATGCCCCGCCCCGCCGGCAAAAAGGCTGGTAAAATAACGGTCGGGATCGTAACGACGCATATTCGCCGCGCAAAAGGCAATTGCCTCATCGACGCTGTCTGATGAAGAAGGGGATGATATCGATTCGACCAAAGCGTTATATGTTTTCCGGCTAGAGCTGGGTCATAAACGCCCGTTACGGTGGGCGTCAGGATTAATGGATAGTAACGTTAATATCAGGGAAACGCAGCCAGGCCTTAAAGAAGCCACGAAAACCCGCCACGATGAGAATTTTCCCGTGGCGAGCCGGCTCATTCCCGCCGTGCTGCGCCCGCACGTTCACGGCTTTTATTTGTTTGTGCGGGCGGCCGACGATGTTGCGGACGATCCCAAACTGTCGGCGGAAGAAAAAACACACCTTTTGGCGGCGATGGATCAGGCGTTGCTGGATGATAACGATAGCGATGAGGTCACCCGCTTCGCGCATGACCACAGAATAAGCGCAGCGGAAACCGGCGTTCCCATCGATCACGCCCGTCATCTGTTGCAAGCTTTCATGATGGACGTCACCAAGCTGCGCTATCGCAACTGGTCTGAGCTAACCAATTATTGCCTGCATTCCGCGGCGCCGGTTGGTCGCTTTCTGGTGGATCTGCATGGCGGTTCCGAAGCCGCCAAGCCATACACTGATGCGCTGTGCAATGCGCTGCAAATCCTGAATCACCTACAGGATTGCAAGCACGACTACCAGGCCCTCGATCGGGTTTATATTCCAACGGATTATCTGCGGGACGAAGGTAGCGACGTGGCCGATCTAGATAGTAATGCCTGCAGCCCGGCCATGCGCCGGGTAATCGACCACATCCTTGATCGCACCGACGAACTACTGGTGCGGGCGCGGTCTGGTCCGGCCCGGATAAAGAATTTCGGACTGCGCCTCGAAACCGCTATGATCATTGCGATCGCGGAAAATCTGTCGGGATTACTACGCCGCCGGGACCCAATCGCCGAGCGTGTCGAGCTTACTAAATTCCAGAATATCCGTGCGATGTTGCGCGGGTTTTATCGCGGGCTGGTGACGCGCTGATGGGAACCATTCACATCATAGGGGGCGGCATAGCGGGTTTGTCCTGCGCCGTACGCAGCGCACAAGGGGGGCATGCGGTTGTCCTGTATGAGGCAGCGCCAAGGGCCGGTGGTCGCTGCCGCTCGTTCGAGGACGAAGGTCTGGGTTGCACCATCGACAATGGCAATCATCTTGTGTTGAGCGGCAACAGCGCAACGAAAACCTATTTGCACAATATCGGCGGAAACCGGAGCGTGCGGGAAATCACCCCGGCGCAGTTTCCGTTTTACGAACCAAACCCCAAGGAATCATTCTATTTACTACCCTACATGAAATCGGGCGGCGAACTGCAATGGAGTTTCCGCCCGGGTTCGCCGTATTTCCCATTCTGGCTGATGACCGCCAATCGACGCGTGCCTGGAACAAATCCGGCCCATTACCGAGAAGTGCTGAAGTTGCGCGGCGCAACCAAAAGACAGACCGTCGCCGATTGCGTTGATCGCAATGGGCCGCTGTTCGAGCGTTTTTGGCAGCCCATGACGCGGGCCGTCCTCAATACCGATGCCGAGGAAGCTTCGGCTGCTCTTCTCTGGCAGACTATCAAAATGACCTTCCTGAAGGGTGAAAGCGCCTGTCGGCCGCTGATCTTTACCAAGGGATTGTCCGCCGCGCTGGTGACACCCGCCCTTAGGGTTTTGGAGAATGCCGGCGCCATCGTTCGGTTTCAGACGCGCGCCCGCGGCATGCGGTGGCAGAAAGAAGGGGTCATGGCGCTGCGCTTTCCTGAAGGTCTTTTAAAGCTCGAGATGGACGATGCCGTGGTGCTGGCCGTCACCCCGGACATTTGTGCCGAGTTATGGCCCGACGCCAATCCTCCGCTAGAATCGCGTCCCATCGTCAATATACATTTTCGGGTACCCTCGCCGGTGTCGTTGCCGGGTGGACAGGTCTTTCTCGGACTCATTGGCTGGAATGCACAATGGTTGTTTTCCCGCGGTGATGTTCTTTCGGTGACGATTAGCGCGGCGACGGATTATGTCGACCGACCCAACTGGGAGATCGCCAATCAGATATGGACCGAAATTTCCGGCATTCTGAGTCAGAATATGGGACGCCTGCCGCCCTGGCGCGTGATCAAGGAACGACGGGCGACAATTGCCCAGACGCCCGACGTAGCCGCGCGCCGTCCTGGCACGGAAACCATTTTGCCCAATTTGTTTTTGGCCGGCGACTGGACAGATACCGGTTTGCCAGCCACCATCGAGAGCAGCATCCAATCGGGTTTTACTGCGGCGCACCTGGCGATAGCCAGCATGTCACGGAATATCGCCTCGGCATAGCTAGCCACTGGACTAGCGCTGCGGCCGATCATATACCGGTGTCGTGCGTTGGTGGGATAGAACTAGCGCTTGTGGTTAAAATTTGATTACGTCAATATACCGGCTTGATTCGACGGATACTACAATATCTTGTGTTACACTCTCTTGTGTAACACAATCTTGGATAACAATAGCGGGGGTGAAAACGATGGCGGCTATTCTCACTAATCTTAACAACACGATTATCGCGGGGTTTGTTCTCACGCTCGGCCTGTTGCTCCTTCTGGCAGGCTGGCATGGCGCTGGCGCCGGTTTTGATCAGGCATGGTGGACCTTTTTATTCCGCTGGCTCCACGTGCTGTCTGGCGTGATGTGGATCGGCATTCTGTGGTATTTCAATTTCGTCCAAATTCCAAATATGCCCAATATACCGGCGGAACAACGTCCCGCCATCACCGGGGTGATCGCGCCAGCCGCCTTGTTCTGGTTCCGTTGGGGCGCCATGTCCACCATAGTCACGGGCCTTATCCTGGCCTGGTTGAACGGTTATCTGGTCGATGCAATTTCCATCGGTCTGACGAGTGGCGTCGCCAAACATGCGGCGATCGGCATCGGCATGTGGCTAGGCACGATCATGTGGTTCAATGTGTGGTTCATCATCTGGCCAAAACAGCAGATAGCGCTGGGCATGGTGGAAGCCGATGACGCCGCCAAGGTGGCGGCAGGCAAGACCGCGATGCTATTCTCACGCACCAACACGATGTTGTCGATCCCGATGCTCTATGCGATGGTATCGGCACAAAATTTGTTCTGATCAAATTTCAGAACGGGTTTTGGCGGGGGGCCTTTTGGCCCCCCGCTCTATTTCGGAATACGACCTTTGGAACTGTCGTGAACTTATATCAAGAGTCGTTTTAATTAGCATCCACCAGCGGAGCGCCCGTCCCCCAAAAGCCCAAATGAAATCTTCAGAGCTCTATTCTTTTGACGAGACACGCGCCGTAGCAAGGCTGAGTATTCCAATAAATTTCTGGGCTGCGGCATCGCAACACCCTTTATATTTTGTTTCAAGATGAGATTTAGTGCTGCCAACTGCGCACAGATGACGCTTACCAAATCGACTGACGGGGAAGATGCCGCCGACATGATAAAATCGCACAGCAACTCTGCAATCCGTGTCACGAGCTGATACCCAAACGTGGTTCGGCTTGCGCAACCATGACCAGAAGGCGAAACTTCCCGTTACGCACCATTAGCCAATAATTGCCTGGATTAATTGGACCGACATGGACACGCGCGATGCAAATCTCGGCTATTTCAACCGAAAAGCAACAAGAATCTATGGAAAACGAACCGCGCTGATCGATTTGTCCAGTAAACAAAAATGCCAAATCACCCATGCGGCGCTTGATGGCCGGATGGAGCGGGTCGCGGGCGCGCTGGCCGCAAACGGCCTGAAGCCGGGCGACCGACTGCTGCTGGCGATGGGCAACCGGCATGAATTCATCGAGGTCTTTTTCGGCGCCATGCGAGCCGGGATTGTCCCCATCCCGCTCAATATCAGGCTGGGCGCCGATACCATCGGCTTCATCATCGATGATGCGGCCTGCGAGGCGGCGGTGATTGAACCTGGATGCCATCCCCAGATAGAACAGATCATCGAGGACAAAAAGCTGGGTTTGCGGGTTTCGCTGGGCGCCGTCCCCACCGGCTGGACCGATTATGAGGCGATGCTGGCTTGCACCCAGAAAATGCCCTTCCAGCCCCCGGCGATAGCGCCGGACCAGATCGCGTTCCTGCCCTATACATCGGGATCGACCGGCCGCCCGAAGGGCGTGCTACTCAGCCATGAAGGCATGCTGTGGGCCATCCGTCTGTCGCAGCGATACTGGCCGTGCACTCCAGACGACAGGACCCTGGTCGCCGGACCGCTTTTTCATAAGAACGCCATGCGGGTGTCAATTAAGCCGAAACTCTTTGTCGGCGCCTCCGCCGTTATCCTCCCCCGTTTTGAGCCGCGCCTGTTCCTAACCGCGCTGGCTGAGCATGGCTGCACCGATATCGGCGGCGTTCCCGCCATGTACCGCATGATACTGGCCGAGGACGCGCTACTGGCGGAACTGAAATTCCCTCGCCTGAAGACACTCGAAATGGGATCGGCGGTGGTCGGGGCCGATTTGATCAAAGCCGTCGAGACGGCATTTGGCGCGCCTATTGAGGAAGCTTATGGGCTAACCGAAGGCGGCGGCCCGTTGCGCCAGCCGATCGATGGCGGGCCCGTACCGCGCGGCAGCTGCGGCGTGGTATCACCCGGGGTCGCGGTAAAGCTGGTGGATGACGCTGGCAAGGAACAGCGTCAGAACGGCGAACTTTGGGTCCGGTCGCCTGCCGTTCTCACCGCCTATAACAACCGGCCCAGGCTGACGGCGGAACGCCTCACCGATGGCTGGCTGCACACCAACGATCTGTTCCACCGCGACGAGGCCGGTTTCTTCTATTTCAGGGGCCGCACCGACGATCAATTCACCTGCGGCGGCGAAAACATCCAGCCCAAGGAGGTCGAGCTGCTGCTGGTCCAGCACCCTGCCGTGATCGATGCCACGGTGGTGCCTGTCGAACACGAGATGAAAGGCCTGGCGCCGGCCGCCCTGGTAACACTACGCGCGGATGCCATTGCCGGCGAAGACGATATCAAACGCTTCTGCCTGGAAAATGGCCCCGCCTACGCCCATCCGCGCCGGGTTTTCCTGGTCGACGCACTGCCCATGGGCGGCACCGGCAAGGTGGACCGGAAGGCCGCGAAGGAAA